>Ga0123353_10010701_pt1 | contig 12830 bp, 10 predicted proteins | sample TergutLab28metaG_3_FD_92763 | JGI IMG/M metagenome (GOLD analysis project Ga0123353, IMG submission 92763) | Labiotermes labralis P3 segment gut microbial communities from Petit-Saut dam, French Guiana - Lab288 P3 | ecosystem: Host-associated > Arthropoda: Insects > Digestive system > Gut ...
TGAAACTTCTGCTGGGCATTTAATTTTGACACCAAAGTGTTTGTTCATTCTGGAAACACTGTGTTCAACAGGAGTGATGTATTGAAAATGTTGACCACATCATCAAATATTCGAGACTCCCAGTCTCAAAAACTGTATAACCTAGGGCATGGGTGCATGAATCCCAGGTTCCTGGCCACCTGGGTGACAACATTTTGTACATTGCCACCAACTATTTTCAGCGTAATTATTACCATTGTTTTCTTTATGTGCAAAAATGTGTATCATTCATTGCACCAATCAGACATTGCCACGTAATGGTGAGGTTCACAGGTCAGTCCAGAATTTTGGGTCTACAGCGCCTTCTTCATGTCACCGTTCTGGTGGATGCTTGATTTTTGGAAACCTTGTGGACCCTTGACATACAGGCTCAGATGTCAGGAGCAGTAGTGTCTCCAGTGCATGAGTATGACAATAAAGTAGAAAATAGAGGGTTGGTTTTCCTTCTTGTTGTGTGTTTTGATGTGAAGTGACTTGTTAATGACGTTTGCAGATTTCTTTCCCCCAACACAAAGCTTTAACACTTTACAGAAGATATGTGGGACATGATGTCTTTATTTTTGTGAGACAAGATATTAAAAAAAAATCAATTGTCCAGTGTTGATTGTGCCAGCGTATATGTGGTATGAAGCAATCAGACAATGTAAGAAATAACGTTTTTCAATTCCTGAGATGAGGGAGAAGGTGACTTTAACATAACCCTTATAGAAGAATCTATAGTTTTTCACTGATCTCATCTCAGCATGGATGCAGTGAAATAATTGATTAAAGAAGACTCTGCAGTTTCTTATTGATCTCTCTATCTCTGCATGGATGCAGTGAAATTATTGTCTCCAGTACCCATGTATTAACTGAAGACAAGTGAATGCTCTTCATTAAGATAAATGTATGTTTGGTTGGGCCTTTTTTTTTAAATCTTTGTAATAGGCACTTGTCCTGTTAAGCTTGAATTGAATATTTGTAGCGGGATGGGGAATTATTGGTAGTGTTATGGACCAGTGGTTCCATAAATGTTTGTACATTAAAATTTACTTGGCTTGTACCAGAAATGTATAGACAGATAAACATGCAGTAATGTTATATCACACAAGACTGCAAATTTAGTCTGAAAGTAAAGTTCAGTTCTGCATACCAAGAGAGCCTGTAAAACACTCATTGCAGTCAGGTTGCTTACAGGATAAAACATGTTTACAAGGCATATGGGCAGAGAATAAATATTAACAAATAGGATTAGTGTGTGTCTTGCCATAGTGACACCTAAACAAATGTTTTATGTCAAAGTGTCCTTAACAAGTACAAGTATTAAACTAACCATACATAAATTAATTGTGTGTATGCTGTATTTTAACCCATCAGCAGCCTTAAATATTAATTATATTAATTTATTATTGTTTCAGAAAAAGGTGTTTGCCTTCCTACTATCATCTTGTGGTTATTGTTTGTATACATAGAAGCAGCAGTAAGATTGCGGGACCTGCGGCATCTTCCATTCCATTTGGACTTATGCAGGCCATTTGCAGCTCATTGGTCAGTTTCAGTATTTATAGAATACCACTGTTTTCAGATAGTATTACAGAAAATATCTGAAACTTAGAGAAATTATATAAACTGGGAATGGAAGGAAGTTGTTCCATAATGAGTTACTTTATCTTCATGTCATGTGCTCTGCATTTTAGTATAGTAGATTTTAGGTGGTATGTGTCTTGAGACTGAAATGAACTAGACATATAATTGTCGCGGTAAAATTTCTTAGCGAACACCATATGGAGGACTGGGAAGGAGATGCTGAAATAACATTAACTGGCTTTTACAGAAGTACAGTGTGAGAATGTGATTTTGGCATTGCTATTATTCCTTTGGTTTCCAATAGCATTTAATTGCTTACAAACATAAGTTATTTGCATGAGTAATGTAGTTCTCTCTTTTGTGGTTTCTGTCCTTTCTGTAACTTCAGCTGCAGAATTCAGTTCAGTGATATTTAAGGAGTTTGAAAAGTCCTGTGCATTTTCAAACTTCAGTAACTTGAGTTGTAGTTAGCATGAAAACAATCTGTAAAAACCATAAGCGATATAAATTACATTTATTTATAAAAAAACTAGAATAAATGCTTATTCATATGTATTTTGCATATTGTTTTTTTGCTAAATACCTCTGAAATTATTGAACTATAAAATGCATAATGAATTAATGAACTCTGTGTGTGTGTGTGTGTGTGTGATTGTAAGTGTAGAAGTATTTCTGACTAGGGGTACATTAGAATTGCAGCCTATTCACCAAGTATGAAACTGACAGAGGCGCTGCAACCATTTGACCTGTCTAGAGGGAAAGACATATGAAAATTAGTTTTCAAAACTACCATTAGTTACCACCATTTCCCATTTGAACATATTTAAGTTGAAATGAATGTATATCAGTGTCATTTATTTCAGTGAAGCAAGTAATTCAAATTTATTTATTTGTATTTTTATATATGGTGCGACAATTTAATTCCCGGAATGGCCCTGTGAAAGCAAAATTTGCTTACCTGTGCACTAACAGCTGCTGTCGCCTTCAAAATACTCTCCTTGTGAAGCTATGCACTTCATGCGACGATGGTGCCACTGCCGGAAACAGTCTTGAAAATCGTGTTCCGGAATGCCTCGCAGTAATGTTTTCACGTTGCGTTGGATGTCAGAAAGGTCAGCAAATCTTTGTCCCTTCAGGGCATTTTTTAATTTAGGAAGGAGCCAAAAATCGCAGGGGACTAAGTAAGGTGAATATGGTGGATGGTCCATTTTTGTAATGGAGTTCTTAGCCAAGAACTCTTAACGTAACATGCGCAGGGGCGTAGTTGTGGTGGAGAATCCACTTATCAGGCCAGAGTCCGGTTCTTTTCCCCTGAACATATTCCTGTAACCTTGTCAGCACTTCCAAATAACAGTGTTGATTTACCGTTTGTCCTTGTGCAATGAATTCATAGTGAACTACCCCATTGTGATTGAAGAAACACACAAGCATGGTCTTGACCTGCGACCGAGTCATGCGTGCTCTTCTTGGCCGAGGTGAATTCTGTTTTCTACTGCACGCTGTCGTATTTTTTTTTCCGGGTCATATTGAAAACACCACATTTCATCACCGGTAATGACCCTATCAAACATCTCTGCATTGCGTAAAAGGTCAGATGAAATGTAAAGCTGACCTTGTTTCTGGTCATGTGTCAAGATTTGAGACACCATTTTTGCAGAAATTTTTCTCATTCCCAAATCTTCCTTTACAATCTGTCGCACTGTTCCCCTGTTCATATTCAGTTCTTCTGCTGTTACTCTTATACCTACTCTTCAATCTGAGCGCAACAAGGTTCGTACTCTGTCCACCTTTGCATCTGTCCTTCGCATTTTTGGCTGCCCATTTCTTGGGTCGTCTTGCAAATCTTCTCACCCCTCCTTGAACTATCCGTGCCATTCAACAATGCTCGATTTCTTCATAGCGTATTCACCATAAGCCACTGTTAATAGGGCTAACATTTCACAAGCACTTCTACCAATCTTCACACAAAACCTGATGTTTATCCACTGCTCCAAATTCTTGTCATGCACTTTTCTGCCAACTGTATACCACGGACATGTACTACTTCTCTGCTGCTGGGGAACTAATGACTCATTCGGTCTGTGTCTTATGTAAACACAGGTTGGAACGTGTCCAAACCTGCATGAGTACATGAGTTTGCTTTACTCAACACCCCAGCGACACACTGCAACTATTCCGGAAATTAAATTGTCGCACCTTGTATGTTCCATATCCATGCACTGAGGAATATTAATACTTACGTAACCAACCAATAAATGCACGCTGATAAAATAGGTTTTATCATATATACTTTGAAGCGAGGCCCACTATGGTACATGTCATTACTCATGTAACAGGATGTATATCAACTATAAGCAGCTAAGGAACAACATAAACACACCCAATTTTATCTGTTTTTAATGACAACATAATTTTATCTGCTTTTAACTACTACATAATTTTACATTTTATGACCATAGGGAGCACTTAAGGTATAAACTGTAACATAGGGTGGTTTTAGTTATGAACTTTTTGCAATTGTTGTATATTGTTTGTATGCATGTATGACACCCTAATAATGGTCGCAGAAGTGACTGAACCAGGTCATGAATAGTAATGTATGATAAAACATATATTATCAGTGTGCTTGTGTTGTTTGGTTATGTAAGTGTTATTATTTATTTGTATATTTATTTATTGCATTTTTCAAACACAGGGTGGACATTTCCTCCAAAAATAGTTTTTTTTTTTTATTGTAATATATGAAGACCATGTGGTGGAACTGCATCTGGCATATAGTGAGCAAAATTATCATTGTTGATTCATGATAGAGCGTGCGTTGAAAAGTATTATATACAGAATATGTTTGCTGATACCTCTATTATAACAGCCATGCTCTTTGGAGGTGTTGGGCCATGAAGGTATCATTAACCCATGCTACATGCCTCCTTTGCCCAGAAGAAAATTCGTAGTTCAGGATGTGTGAGTAGTTTAGTGCTTTTTAACTAAAGCCTATAATTTAACTACAGATAGTAACAGGAATGATGTTTCTGTGTTTTATGTATGGCAGACAGTAGTGAACAGTAATTGGGGGTAGTTTCAGATTACATTGTTGTCATGTCATAGGAGGAGGAAATGCAACTGTCAATAATGCGCATGTTTAAATGATCTGTTCAAGCTGGTGGCTGAAGCCAAAATGGGTAGTTTCACAAGAGAGTAGGTATGGGCAATATAATGTCATGCACCAATATCCTCTACTAATTTATGGTTGGTGAATAGTACCTTCCTTTTCCCCTCTTCATTTTTTAATATCAACTTGTGCATTTTAAAAGTAGAATAATTGTGTGGTTTTAATTTTCAGTATTGGCTATCCAGTAGTCACATTGGGATTTGGATTTAAAAGTTACGTAGGGTACAGAATGCGTCAGGTACGTATTGCAACTTCATTCGGTAGTTTTTATTTTCAAGAAAATTGTGAGTAGACATAATTGGAGGCAGTGGTTTCTGACAATGGACTGTGTATTTCCAGAGAAAGCAGAAGGATGTATCAAAAGAGAATGAGTTTTATATGCAGCTTCTGCAGCAGGCATTACCAGTAGAACAACAACAAACACAACAGCCATTGCCCCAGCAACAGCAGCAACAGTCCTGTCACAATACTAGTCCAGAAAAAAGTAGAGGTAAAGCATTTTAGTCGATTGCAGTAGATATCTAGAAATGTGGTCCCTACCTGCCCTGATTAATGGACTGGTAAAACCAGTGAGTTCTCCAAGGATTTGTTTCCTTGCACTGTACATCGTACAGCACAAATTTAATGATTACTAACATGTCAAAACATGTTTGTTTGCAATATAAAAACCTTTTTATAAAAGGAGAGCTGGAATTTATCCATAAGAAACTATGAAATAAGTTGCATGAATTGTGGCCCCATTGTTATCATAAAGTTATGTTAACATCATATTTTGTTTACTGTAATGAGTTGTATGTATATATTTGTGCAGGCGCCATGGATTACACTGTACAGCACACTCTGATTATCCATCCAAGGTTTCTTCATTTAAATGTTTCTTTCTTTGAATTTATTGAAGAACTATAAAATTGCCAATTGTTGCCTATCAAGTAATGTCACTGGACTCTTCTGCTGCAGGCTGCTCTGAAATGTTGGTAACCACTTACCAGTTTAAATGTTGTCCTATGCCAGAAGTCTTGGTACTTCAATCCTTCTCCTTATGTGGGTTTTGTCAAATTGTCTGTAACCCTGTTAATGAGCATAGTGCAGTTGGTGAGGGTAAGTGTTCTGTAGAGTGATGGAAGGATCTGTTGTAATTGGAAGATATTTTTTCAGGAGGTGTGTCGTCTGTAGAAGTAGGAATCTCGAATGGAGTTGCACACCACACAGCTCCAGCATCTCAGACCTCTGCCACAAAAAATAATCACAGAAAATCCCTGGACAAAGGGGAACGAGACAAGTGTGTAGAGGCAGAGAATAAATCATCTTTATCAGAAAAAGCTGTCAAATACTCACATACCAATGGCAGCATTCACACAGAACTTGAATTCATCGAACGGGTGGGGTATGTAAAGTATGTAAACTTGTTAATGTTATTTAGGTTTGTACAGTGTGCTCTTTCCAAGGCAGGAAACAGTGGAGGCAGATTTGTTGACTTTATGTCATTAATGGAGTTGTGTATTGGGTGACCATAGTGTGTAATGCACTTTTAATGTTACAGTTTTTTGGGTGTGAAGCCTTGTAGTTTGAATGATGGATAGTGACAGTGCAGATATACCTGATGTCTATATCATCAGGGTAGAAGAGCTGCCTTCCACCTTGGTGATGTAATCAGCATGTTCCTCCAAAACACTGGTATCTATCTACCAAACTACACAGTGTCACATCCCAGAAGAAGAATCTATACTCGGTGCAGCATAAACCTTATATCTTCATTTTCATTTAATGCGCTTTTGTCTGCCCTGCGTACCGAGATGTTAAACAATTTTTGAGTATGCAGGATGCAGCAGAGAAACCTGATGGTTCTGTGATTAAAAAACTGCTCCTTTTTTAAAATTTATTTCATTTTACAGAGTGAAGTTCATTGCAAAGCATTGTTTGCACACAGCTTATTTTTCAAAAATTATATTACTATGGTTCGTATGTATCCTTTTGTACAGGTCTGCAGTGTTGTACTCCTCAAATACAAATTTCTCATCTCATGCAATGTCATCATGACTGTTTTTGCTGCAGTTTTTTTCCTGTGATTTGCCCCAATGCGTTGATTGTTATAGAGTGACTGACATATACCATGCTCATGAGGTATCCACAGAGGACGCAGTGACAAGGTGATAAATTGTATCGTACAGGCTACTGGACATACCCATTCTTAAAGATACATTTGCTGGACATAACTGCTACAGAATATTTGCCAGGTTTCTTGCAGTGTGGGCTGTCATCTGATCTTGTTGGAACTTCAAAATTGGAAGCATTTTGCACAAGTTAATTATGACACATGTTACATTTGTGGGAATGCCTTTATTACATTCTGAGAAGTTGGGACTGATCATTCCAAAGAATGCCACATCCTACAGTGTATGCTTCACCATGTAGAAGCCACTGGTAGAGCTGGCGAGAATTTTATTCAGCCCAGTAACATTTCTGCTTGTTGATTCTCCAGCATTTCAAGTTTTGAGAAATGACTCGCAAAAGGATTTGCAGTTAGGCATATTGCTGTTGCCTAAATCTTGATCTGCCATAATTGTGAAAGGGTGGAATTTTAAATCATTGCATAAGATTCAAGAAATGAATGTTCTGTGATCTGCTGATTTGTTTGTTTGTGACTGGTTCTAGTAGGGATGTCTGAAGAGTAAGGTATGCATCATTCACACTTAAACTATCACCTCATTAAGGCAGAGAAGAGAAGAAATAGCACCAGGATGGGTGGAGGTAATATGTTGAGTATTGGAGATCTCATGTTCCAGAGTAAAATAGTATGTGCATAAGGATGGCAGTCATCATAGTGATATGATTTTTGAAGTACTTGTATAATCTATAGGCATAATGAGCTTTATATGTACATGTTTGTTAAAACAACAAAGGGTAAAAGAATTATGTTTTATTATCATTATTTTGCCCTTAAAACTTCCTACTGCGAAACAGAGTCCTCATAACCTGTGGTCATCCTAAAGATGTTGACTGCTTTGATCTGTTCATAATGTGACACTTTTTTGTGATAGCAGAATTTGAGATTGCCCTTAATGTTTTTTTACGGTCAAGTACAAGTGGATCTCATCTTTGGTTTGGGTAAATAATGTATATGTATTTGGGTGTTCATGTGTGATGCAGTTCTTTTCAGGATTTGAGACCTAGGGAACAGAATTAGTTTAATGTGTACAGTACCCAGGAAAGACAGTAATATCATGACTGCATGTTTGATACTTATTCTGTCATTTGTATCAGTTTTGTATCCTCAGATGCTAGGTGAGACACTGTATCAACACTTTCCTGGAGAAATTGAGGAAAACCATGAAATATTTCACTTCACAGGCTGAGATTGAAGCCTGTAAACTTGCCAACATGAACGTAACTGCTAACCTCAAGACCACAATTTTCATTACATATTTTCTAGGTCTGTTAATGACTTCGATGAAAATGAAGTTGAAAAGGATAAGAGTGTGAAAGGATCTGTGCAGCCTTTGAAAAGCAACTCATCCAACAAATGGAGTAACAATCAAGCTCGTGAAAATGCAGTCAACACCCAACGTGAAAGGAAAAACAAAGCAAATAGAGAAAATGCTGACAGCACAATTCATCATAAAGATGAATACTGTTTAAGGTACAATATCTCTGCTGATTGTTGTAAATTGTTGTTATCTCCACATTCTGATTTTGTCTCCAGTAGACCAGGTTTTGTCATAGCTGTTGCAGTGGACTTAAGACTGCAGGAAAAAGCTATATAAGTATTCTGTTTTCAGATTGTGCATGCTTATTTTAGGCACAGTTGTGAAGTCCATAAAGTAACTGTTAGCTTCATCACGTCTGTCCATCTTCCATCCCTCATACATGGAGTAGCTCCACTCATGCTGAGTGGATTTGTGTGATGTTTTGTCTTGGCCACACACACACACACAGTCCTTTGAGAAAACACAAGAATGCTTAAAAATAGTCCAAAATAACAGGTACTTGACATCTTGACATGAAGACCTACATTAATATTTGATGATGTCTTCCTGAATTGGTTGAGAGAAGTTTCAGGTAAAAGTTGTAGAGAAAATAAAAAACACCCATTTAATTTAATGTACTTTTTTTTTGAAACTCATACCATATATATGAGATAATTTCAAGAAATATGACATGAAGAGAGGCCAAAGAAATAATTTGATACAGATTTTTTTTGTGGTGTGACACTAATCCAGGTAGACACTTTACATTGTTATGACATTTTCGTCTGCATATGTTGATTGTTTCCTTTGTGAGATTTACATTATGCATTATTAAGGAACAGAAAAATGTGTCGTCATAATATGTAGTGTTCACTTATGTCGAGAAATGTGAAATTTGGTATGCAGGTGGATTATGATTACACCTACACATTCAGCTTGTGTTCAAAATTTTGTTTGTAAGTCGGTAGGTTCAAAATATTTGGCAGGTTGAAGGTAAGAGGTTGTATATGACCATCAGATTTAACATTGACAAAAGTGACATTGACCTATCATATAAAAAGTTCTTAAAAGAAATATAGTAACAGATCCTAATAATTGTAATAACATTGTTATGTATGTACAGTTGTGAACAAAAACTGCAAATTGTGACCACAGTGCTTTAAATCATATGACAGTCTGAGAAGGGTCCAAGATGCAGGTAGCACCTTAACGTTATGTTATACATTCATTTCAATATAATTTTACTTGCTTTATATTGAACTGAATGTTCATTAAACTGCATTGTCATGTGAGGAATGCTTTGTCATAAAGTCCTGGCTTTGTTCTCATGCCATCTGTTTTTTCTTTCTTCATGTTTGATTCATGAGATGTTCTGGAAATTTTCCATTCAGAAGTAAAATACTAACTACTTAGGTATATTTTGAAGATGCATGTGTAGGAATGTTTGAGGTAAGAAGCTGGATGGTTTAACATTTCTAATTAAAACACATTTCCATACATTTATATAAAAGTCCTACTGTTCAGAGATTAGACAAGAACATTATTCATATAACATTCCTGGCATTTTGAAGTACTTTGACTTTTAATTGTAGTTGCCTTTTGTCATACAAATGACAGATTTTGTGTATTTTCAAACAAGGTATTCTCATTATGCAGAGAATTAAGTTGATGATTAATACTGTATATGATAAAATGATAATTGATTACTTAGTCGTGGTATATCTCATGCATTGGTAACTTCTATGATTTCAGGCTGGAAGCTGATGTTAAGAGACTAAAGACTGATCTTCAGTCTAGTAGACAGTTGGAGCAGGATCTCCGTAGTCAAATAAATACATTGATCTCTGGTGAGAAGAGTATTAAAAGTGAGCTGACCCAACTGCAACAGGATAATGATGACTTACAATCAAAGTGAGTAGTGAAAGTGAAGAATAGTCTTTACTTCAGTTATGTTATGAAATATGCTGTCTTACATAGCTTCAAGACAAATAAGAACAGTGCCATTATAGATCGTTTTCTGCCAACTGCATAATTTGGACTCACACTTGTCTTTGAACTCCCAAATGTACATAACATAAATGTTTGTAGTGATGATTTCTTATGGCAGATAAGCAACTCCCAGTTGATACAGAACTATAAAATACACGTTCTAGCAGGTTCTAACCACGTCCACGTATGGACCTGTATGAACTCCCTCCAGCAAAACAAGAGAATGATTAGGTATACTTCTAAGCTTAGAAGCAGAACTGTTATATGGACTCTGAAATATCTTTTAGCCCCTTAAAAATTTTTGTACCTCAGGTAATTCTAAGAATTTCTTGGAACCTTTCGAAGTGTGGCTTCACTGGCCCTGCATAGTGCCCTGAGGATGTATGGAGGTGTGGACCACTTCATATAAAGATTATTTGAATAACTCTCAACAGTGGTGTAAGAAGGAATGGTGACTGAAAGACTGGAGGTTTCTGTCAAGGCCAAGAATATTGTAGCTGGAAAGAAGATAAGCCTCTGACTTAATAATGAATCTCAATGAGTCCTGCAGTATACTGCCACAATGTAATTACATTGCTTATGGTTGAATAGGAAATTGTAATTGAAATTTACAGTCTAAAAATTATTAATGTGCATAAAATTGTGACAGTCTTTTAACCACGTAATCAGTATCTTAATGTCAATCTAAAGTTTGAGCCTGAAATTGAATTATCAACCTTAAGTTGTAGGTAGGCGTAATGCAGCGTAACTGTCTTTAATTATTGCCTTGTTTATCATGTATGTGAAAAGCTAAGTATGGATTTGAACATTTTTCTGTGTCATTGAAATGAGTTGTTTTTGTACCCTTTTGGCTGCTACGCATTTTTGTTACTAAGTAGATGCCTATGTGACTTCTGATATCTTTTTTGGTTTTGGTTTGTTGAAGTTGAAGCTGTGTTAGAGCACATTTTTTGAGGATTCCCAAGTTACCCATGTCATTCATTATCCCATTCTATGTGAATGTCTCCCATTTGATGCTGCTTGACCTTGTCAACTATTAAATGTTACAAGGCTTAGATATGCACTAGTCTACATTATATGATAGAATTAAAATTGTACTAAGTAACTTAACAAAAGAGTGTGCTCAGGTAGTTGTATGAGTGAAAGGCATTTATTTGAATTGCTTATGCAGGCTGCATGGTCTGGTGACTGCTCGTCAAATGGACAAACAAACCATTTCTCAGCTGGAACGCCGGCTGCAGGAAGAACGTCGTTTGCGAAATTCCTGTGAAGCACAGTTGGCTGCCGAACGAAAGGCCAAGAAAGCGGAGGAGGCAGCAGCAGCTCGAGCTGTTGCCATTGCAGCTGCTGCAAACAAGTAATCTCAGAACTAGAATAGACAAGGGAGAAAGATGAAATATATGGAATGTCTGGTGGCTTTATATCATTGCAGGCTCTTTTTTCTGAGATTAGCCTAGTCAGAAATACCATGAACATGGGCCTGATTCTGAATGGCTGTGGAGCTGTATATTTCAGATTCAGCAAGATTTTAGGAGACATCACTAAGCTTTATTAATAAATAATGTGAATGCACAGTTCAGTTATGTAACAATTCTGATTGGACACCTTAAATCTGGATACACAAACTGACTTGTTATACCTTGGAGTATTTAACCTTACATAGAATGTTGGGGGTCGGTTGTGTCTTGCATTATCAACATCTTTCTTTTTTTTTACGTGTTTTTTTTTAAATACAGGATGTCCCACTCGCTACCGAACCTGGCATTTTTTTTAATAATTGTAACACCAATGAAGATATTGCAATGAAATTTGAACAGGAGTACATTCGTTGTATGAGAAATGAAGAGGAATGTGTCTGTAGCCTGCTTCAAATTTCAATGCACTATCCTCATTAATGGTAAAATTATTAAAGAAATGCCGGGTTTGGTAGCGAGTGGGACACACTCTACCGTACCAATCTCCATATGTACATGTCGACGTGTTCTCGTGCATTCATGCTGAAATTACAACAGGAAACATAGCTCTGTCAGCACTGACAACTGGACCATGTTCATATGACACTTATATTGGGGAATGACCTCAGGAATGAAATTCTGAAATATTGATTTATATTCACAATATTATAAACCCAACTGATTGTTACTGTAGCTGTGTCAGCATGGGTTTCTTGACAGATGCATGTGGACCTATGTGAGGTCATCACTGTCACTACCATTGCTTATATTAGCTTCATATCAATGCCAGTATGAATTTGTCTGTTATGTACATGAGAACATTTTTAATTGCCCTAATTAGAATTATTCATTCAACCACATTTCTTGCCTGGATATTCATTGTAGTTAATTATGTGCTATAATATATACTTACAGCTTTAATACACTGAATTATTTATGTGTACCTCTCTGTCACTATCACTATCTGCTATCGTATTAGTAGTCTGCCATCCGTTACATCCCAAGTTACAGGCGAGGTCTCATTGGTACAAAAAATATTTGTAGAATCTCATTTGGGTAACATTTTTGCAATATGTAAAAGTACTGTAAAACATTGTTAGTTAGGAAAAGGTAAGGCATAAAATTCTTGAAATTGGAGTTGAATCCACA
>Ga0123353_10010702_pt1 | contig 12829 bp, 8 predicted proteins | sample TergutLab28metaG_3_FD_92763 | JGI IMG/M metagenome (GOLD analysis project Ga0123353, IMG submission 92763) | Labiotermes labralis P3 segment gut microbial communities from Petit-Saut dam, French Guiana - Lab288 P3 | ecosystem: Host-associated > Arthropoda: Insects > Digestive system > Gut ...
ACGAGCCACATGCCCAGCCCATCTCAGTCTTCTCGATTTTATCACCCGCACAATATTGGGTGAGGAGTACAAATCATTTAGCTCCTCGTTATGCAATCTCCTCCATTCCCCCGTTACCTCATCCCTCCTAGGTCCAAATGTTATCCTCAACACCATGTTCACAAACACCCTCAACTTCCTTTCCTCTCGCAATGTCAGCGACCAAGTTTACTTGCATAATAAAGACCAAAAAGACCATATCGACTGTTATAACGCCAAAGAAGAACCTGGATCGTGAGTGTCGCAGTGGTTGTAAAGAATGGTCTGCGGTTTACACGAAAACATTTATGAATGCTTTCCTGTTGGAATGTTGTAAAGTCTGTGTCAATGAAACTGATGGGCTTGCGTCACTGTTTGGAAGAATGAACTACAATACAACTGTCCGTTATTTTCAAAATGGGTTAACGTTTGTTTTCTTTTAATTCCAGAGCACACATTTGTGGCCTTATAGAGCAAAAAAGAATGCTAAGTAGCACATGAGTGGTGAGTACCTTGATACTGACCTACATAATAATTGGGCTCATTGAAACTTTATAAATAATTAAATTGAAATACAGTTAATTACAAACAGTGAATGGCCTAAGTTTACATTGTGAGGTACTAATACTTCAAATTTTAATGATTTTACTATATTTAAAGGCACATTCTTTAGAAAGTTTACAGTCCCGAGACATTCCAAACAAATTATACTTCTTTTTTTCAAATTTGTACTGTGCATCCTGCTATTATCAAAGTTTTATTAGCAACTGATGCACAAGAGAGTTGTGTAGTACTAAAATTTACATCAAGTGCAGCAGACATGCACCAGCAAGGAGCTGATAACATATGCAGCCACACCGCCAGATTAACAACAACGATGTATTTTACCTGATTGTTTCAACATTGTAACTTTATCAAGCTCACACAGTACGCTCCCTGATGGTGGTGATCACACCGAAACATGTTGGAGCTATTTTAATTTTGATGTAAATTTTAATACTCCTATGAAAACAATTCTCTTGTGCATCAGTTGGTAATAACACTTTGAAATTATACTTCTGTTTGCTTATGGCTTGTGAATTGTCACAGATGTCGAAATGACCGACTGAATAACTGAGTAACGAAGTAGCTGGCTAACGAACCATGTAGCTTAATAGCTCAGTAACATGCCAAATAAAATGAACTTTCGTTCAGCTGCTAGCGTCATTAAATGGGACATAATCAAGCCTGTATTGCTTGCCTTCAGCAGTCGATATTTAAGAAAATAGCTTTTTTTATATACCACAAAGTCCTTAACTTCATCCCAAAGATCTCTACAGGATAAATTAATTTAATTTCAGATCCTTGCAGTCTACTTTACTACCACCGATTGTCTTATCTGTTGCAATCCTATAAAAGCCAGTGTTACCAAAAAACATTAATAAATCTTCTTAGAAGCGGATTTTTAAAACACTCGTTGATTATTGTGTTAATCGGCTTCTTTCTGTGTCAGTAGTTCTCATCAGACTGTCTCCAAATGTTGGGTATCGACGAGTGAATGGATTTCATTCTTGTTCCCTCAACTGTAAAATGAATACTGGTTTATTCTGTAGGTATTTTGATTGTCTGCTAAAAAGAACGTGTAGGTGGATTACATTTCTAAAATTTCTTTCTTATCCCTTGTCTCTACTGCCCTCTTACAGCCCTCGCCTCCTTGATTGCAAACGCCAATTTTTTTCTGCCCACTGCCTTATGTCGCCATCTTTTAAACTTCATCTCCCGTAGATCCTTTTCAGCATCTTCCAACTATCTGAATCCAGGTCTTCCTTTTCTCCTTCTCCCTTCTGGTTTACTTTCAAATATTTTCTTAACTACCCTTCCATGATTACATTGGGTACCGGGGCATTCCACCCATCCCGCTCTATCGCCGAGGTTAAAGAAACAGTAGAACTATATCTCTTCTCCCCTCTGAACTTCTTGGCCTGTTCTAGAGTGAACTCTGCATTTATCTTTCCATGATTCATGGTTACTAGATGTCCTATCCATTCCACTCTTTTTTAAAACCTGTTACTGTGTCTAAATCTTTATATGGCTCCCGCAATTCCTGATTAGTTCTTATTCTCCACATTCCTTGCCCTGCCACTGGTGCATATATCCTTCTTCATACTTTCCTGTCCCATGTATTCAGTCTTTCCATATCACTTACAGTCATAATCCATGTTTCACTTTCATAAAATACAGCTGATTTCACCATCATTATATATACACTGCTCATAGTTCCAGTCATGAATATTTGTCCTAGTCAATAGAAACGTCTATTACCATGCAGAGACCATGAAAATAGTTAAGGTACTCAACATGAATTGAGCATTTCAGAGAAAGTTGTCTCATGTAAGCACATTTTCCCGTATTAGTCTGATAAGATTGGGGAAGGCCGGGAATCTAGGATGAATAGTGCAGCCCTCAATTTAGTGTGATGATGTCAGTGTGTGTGAAATATATTCTGTTTGTGAAAAGGAATGAGAATGGTCCGTATATGAGCTTGTATTTCTTAGTGTTGCTGTGTAAATCGTGTTGCAAAATTTTAATTGAAGTGAAATTCTTTAGGTAGATTTTAATAATAATAATAATAATAATGATAATAATAATAACGATACCGTATGTATTTAGATATTATTAAAAGCAGTTTTTCTGATTGGGTTAGTTGTGTGCGGCATGACGGGGCGGCAGGAAGAAGCATTTGACTGGCGTATTGTTGCCGGAAACGACTTTAACATAACTTTATTTCACTTAGTTTAAAGGATTTTAAAATCTACGAATGACTATATCTACAGATTGAAATATTATGGGTTATGACGATGTGTGAACGGTAGCTAATTAGCAAGGACGGGGTACCGTATCCCACAGTACTCTAATCTTTATCAGCAGCACTCTTAAAGGTTGAGATCACGTAAATATGCCCTTGTATGTTACAAAAATAACAAACAAGTTTGTAGAAGTACGTAACAGACACAATTGGCAGGCGGAGTTATGAACGTAGCGTTAGCAAGGAACGAATATTTATCGCATGTGTGTAAACAGCGCTAAACTGATATAAATCCCATTTACTGAGAGATCCTACACAAGCTGAAAGCAAGTTCCATATAAAGTGCTATACATTGTAAGCTTCAGTGTCGTATTTCAATAGAGTACTACAGCGTAGGATACAGAAACCCGCCTTCAGTGTTCTAAACCGAATAAAGTTGATGATAATGATGATTATGATGATATGATGATGATAATAATAATAATAATAATAATAATAGCAATAATAATAAACACCCGTCACTATTTAGGCCTTGATAGACCTGTTTCGACCTCGTCTACTAGTCTCATCCAAGGTCTTCCAAGTCGTCTTCTTCCATTTGGTCTGTATGTAATTCAGCATTATTTTTAGCGTCTTTTTTAAAATTCTTGTTAAATGTCGTAACCAATTTGATTTGTATCTTCTTAGTTTCTCGTCACCTGGTTCTACTTTCATTTCTTCCAGAATTTCTTCATTCCTTTTGTGGTAAAGAAGGATGCAATGAATCTCTTTTTTTTACAGTCCATTCTGTTGAATACAAATCGTGTGTTTATTATGTATTGCAACTTCATAAAGAACGCAAGTTTAGAAAGAAGTATGTATTTTGATTCTCGTCTACAAAGTTTGTATGAAATGTCATTTTCACCGACAGATATTTAGCACGTGCTGCTCGCGGTGAGAGCAGAAACTCACGTGGCTCTTAATTCAAGGTGGTCGTTAAAATTGTCCCTTCTAAATGAAAATTGGAATGGCCAGAAATTTTCGCTAAATATTTCAATATTGAATTTTCTGGGAGTCCCTTCAGTCGTTTCCGAGTTGCTTTATTTGTAGAGATGAAAGGAATAATAGCGGTTTTAAGAGAAAACCTTTGTGGATGAGGACGCGCCTAAAAAGTTTTTCCCTTCTGTTTGTAACACTCACAAGGAGGAAGTGTCGGCGGGGTAGAAATGTGGCACATTTATTGAGAAAGGCACTGGAACAAAAACAAAAAAGTAACATAGACCTTCCCTTATAATCCAGACCAACAAATGCACAACACATGTATTAATAATATTTTATTTATCATCAGCACTCTTACATGTTCCAGTGTATCTGCATCATCTTCAGAGAGTCTTATCTTTCTACTTTGCTAAAGTTACAAAATTATTAAAATTAAAACTCCATAAATTAATATATATAAAACATGTAAAGTGTAATTGATATAAATGTCATAGACTCCAGTTGAAATGTGATGGCACACGGTGACGCACGGCAGGGGAAGTGAAGGGAAAACTGGCGAATGGAGTGGGTAGCTAGTACCCTCACATTACCTCGGAACAATGTGTCTCCAGCATTACTACCGCTGATGCGCACACCTCGGCTGCCAGTAGTCGACTGAACTGACGCCCCCGGTGATTTAAATGGACTCGCCCGTTTCGCTGAAAGGAGAAATCTTGTTTCTGCGCGTGTGCCATCACATTTCAACTGGCCTCTACAATTGTTGGTCTGGACAATAAACTACAATGTGCACGGTACATTAAAATAATAAACCCTTTAATCGTAGCTTATAGACCTGAAGATTTCAAATGCAGGAGTCATTTTAATTTTTTAAATTTACCTTACTTTTTCAAAAATGATTTTACTGATTATTTCGGAATAAAAATAAGATATTAAACACAAAATGCAGACAGCAGAGCCTTTACTGAGCTGTTAACACTCCGTCAGCTATGTAAGAAATCTCCAATCTCCACCTGTTTGTGAATCCCAAAGAATGAATGCCGCGTTCACAAGTGTCCACCGCCACTGGGCTCCGTCCCCATGTTGTTTTCATAACATCCCAAAAAGCGAAGATCCGATTTACAACGCGGACCAAGCCTGAAATCACACAAAGGTGCTTGGTTTTAAAAGGTTAAAGGTTGGAACCGTTAGAAGAGAAATGTATTGTTATTTAATTTACGGTGATGAAATGCAGGTTGCAGCTTCCTGCACTGTGACTGCCTGCATCCAAAATACACGGAATTCTATTACTTCACTTTTCACCACTAACCGCTTTCCGTACTCAACAGTTTAAGTGACTGATAACAGCACAAAACGTCAGTCGCTCGGCATTTCCGATCAGCAACGACAGTACAGCGATGTGCGTATGTTAACGGAAAGGTTCGTGCATTTCCGTTCAGCGCATTATGGCAGGCGACAACGCGTGAAGTGTTGCAACCAGTGGAGCGCAGTTCCAGCTAAACAGGAAGTTGCTGAGAGGGGCAGCATCCGTGAAACGGTAATAGGCTGTACAGCAGTGAAGTGGCTATAACAGGGCCGTGTTTAAATCTTACCAATTTGCCTGTATAGGATACGTGACCCGTATCCCTAAAGATAAAATCTTTTCCACACGTGCAGCAGTTTAATGCGTCGTGTCAGCTGACAAGACTGCTTGTAGAAAAGGGACTTTGTGAAGAGCACTGGATGAATTCTTCGTTATTTTGGAATATGGCCATGTGAAATGAAAAAGGCTGATGGATATATATTGGTCATTCGGCCCTTGGATGTGAGACAACTACGCTGTCTCAAATATTGAACACAAACCACTTAGTGACTCGGTGTCCTGTCAGTTACAACGAAGACCTAACGCACAGTTAAAAAAAAACTTGAACTCTCGTAAGGTTGGATGAAAGTGACGTCTGTAAGCACATAAATTTGCCGATCCCAGTGACTGTGTGATCTAAGGCGTGGCGTCCACGGGCGCACGCTCGATGGGATTGCGAGTTCGAATCCCGCCGGGGACATGGATGTCTCTTGTGAGTGTTGTGTGTTCTCAGGTAGAGGTCTCTGCGTCGTGCTGATCAAACGATGTGTGTCTGATTGTGATCGAGGAACATCATAGAGGAGGTCCTGGCCCATTAACGGCTGTGGAACCATGAGACCAAAAACACAAATTTCACATATGTAGATATTTATCCAGATGTCTGCAAGCTCACTTTGTTGAAGTTGTGCGAGATAACAGAAAAAAAAATGCACATCGGAATCTGTACGGTCCTGCTTTCACCAAGTTTACTAGCAGATGGAAGGCAGTTGTCTAGCACTTCGCAGCAGTAGCAGCAGCAATGCCAAGGTCCTGTGCATGCCGAAAAAGGGGTAAGTTGACCCTGTGTTCGCCGTAAAGTCATATGGAGTATTAGAGTTCAAGCGTTACTCATTCTTAGCGTGGCCACTAGATTCAGGCGAATGGTCAGCTTCATGCCTCTGGCCTCTTTAGCTTCTGAGAAACAGACCTGGTACCTACTGAGTGGGAGGGTGTTTGTGCCACCGGAGTCACTTCGGAAACATTCTGTGAGAGAAACTGCTCGCTGCACACCCGGTTGTGGCACCGGGTACCCTAGGTTATCCACCTTGTAGTTTGGTCGCTATACCGACTTACCTTTGCCTTTGTGTACGATGGACAATGATTATGGAGGATATTTTACTACGGAAAAACAACAATTATGGAGGTAATGTTTTATATCGGTATTGCTGTGACCTAGCGCCAGTGCTTACACCTTTGAGCGCGCGCACACACACACATACCCACACAAACATATATAATATTTAATATATATATATATATGTAATGTGTGTGTGTGTGTGTGTGCGCGCGTGCGTGTGTGTGTGCGCGTGTGTGTGCGCGCGCGCTAAAGTAACATACAATTAAAGAAATGATATAGAATGAAACCTTGTACTTGACATTGGAGCCATAAATACACAGTACCTACTGTGACTGTGGGCACCAGAACCGGTCCGGATATTTCAAAGACCGGTTAGAAATTTGCATTGTTTTGTATTCCTCATGAAATCTTGAGGTTTGATTGGAAGAAGACTGGGCTTTGCAGCAGAACACTAAATACTGCTACTACTAATAATAATAATTGCCAAAACAATAACCGACAAACAAAACAAGTACCAAGAACTGACGAATGAAATGTGTGCTATGTGGAAGCAAAAGACAGCACAAGTGATCCTGATAGTAATATCATCTACGGGAGTAATTCCAAAGTCACTATCAGAAAGTTTTTCAAGACTTAACCTGCGCCCCAATACATACATACAATTGCAAAAATCTGTAATTCTTGGCACATGTTCAGTTGTAAGAAAGTTTTTTAAACTACAAATAAGACCACCGAGCCTAATCCTGTTGATTACTACATCCCAGGATAGGTGAATATTTCCCAGCCAAAGCTGAGAAGTGAGAAATTCGATGATGATGATGATGATAATGATGATGATGATGATGATGATGATGATAATAATAATAATAATCAATGCGTGTGTCTATCTAAAAGGCCAGCCTGTAGTTTGTCACGCTCCTTAACCGACGGGTGTACGAGGCCCAGCCTAGCAGCCGACAACTACACAGTATTGTGCCTACTTCAAGGCAGTTTCCGACTGAAATATAACAAACGGCAGCTTAAGGAAATTAAAATGACATCATTTCCCGATGCTCTTTCTGTAATCTGACACGTGACTTCCTTCTTGTTTTTTTTTTTTTAAACACTTTCCTGCCTAACAGTGTGGGATTCAAGTTGGTGCCTGAGTCTCATTAAGTGCTCTGCTTTTTATGTTCGCGTCGCAGTAACAAGCAATTTGTTAAGCCGTGACGGGAGGCGATGTTGAAACTACATGATGGTAACGAGTCGGCCTGCAGTGTGTAACTACAGTCCCTTTGACACCCATAAAAAGGTACAAAGAGAAATAAGTATACTTGTGATTGATTCTGTTTAAATGAGTAGTTTTTTTGCTAAGCGGTACAAGTAGTGACTTAAAGTGTGAAGTTTCTTAGGCTGGCTCGCGTAGTCTCAAAAGCGACTATTACGCCTATTACCTTCGTCGTGTTCGTCCGTCCGTAAGTATCAGCACTGTGGACGTTATGGAAAGCTGTCAAGAAAATTCACTGATGTTAAAAATGGACAGAAATGTCGGGGACGTTAAGTGAAGACCCCAGTGCGTTTTCTTGTTGCCGGTGAAAGCAAATGATCGTTAAGAGCCGTCTCTTTGAGTGAAAGGGTATGAGGCTCTTAGGATAAACAAGGTTGTATAAACATTACGCGATCTCGCTACAATGTTACTTTATGCGTACATTGCCTGTATTATATTAATAATTGTCCAACGAGATGCAACACAAAGCAGTCTATTTATTATTCTGCAAGTTCACTGTACATGTTTCGGGTGTCACCCTCACCCATCATCAGGGGTACACCTCCCTCCAACGTGGCCAAGCTAGCTTGGCCATGTTAGAGAGAGGTAGCTGCACAAAAATATGACCAGTACCGGAGGCTGTAGTTACAGTTTTGTGTACTCCTGATCATTGGTTTGTTTGACACCCGAAACATGTAGACTGAACTTGCAGAATAATAAACAGACTGCTTTGTTTTGCATCTCGTTGGACAATTACTAATAAAGATCAGCGATGCACGGAACCATAAACATAAAATTGCCTGTATCTTTTCCTACAACGCCTTTTTGCTTGGTGTAGTATTGTTTCATTTCACTGTTCTTTGACATCTTCCGATTCAGTAGCTTGAAAATTTATATATGTTGCTTCCAAATTATTTACGAAGAAATGGCCAAACAAATATTAAGCAATAGTTTTTCTTACAATACATTCTGATATTGAACTTAATCTTTTGAAGATTTAAACACGATGCGAAAAGTTCGTGATGGGTGGGGGAAAGAGAGTTTACTCAGACCGAAATCCTAATACGCAAATATTTCTGCCAGAATAAACACCGACAGACGCGTCATTAAATATTTTGATAAGTTCGAATAAAATTTATGAGAATTGACGCAGAAAATGTTGTGACATGGCTTTCATACAATCAGCGTAGACGTGGTGACAGTTCTGCTCGGAGAATGGCGTGAAAACAACCCCATTTTAAGTCACGGATTTTCAAAGGATATTTAGTTCCGTCTATATCTTCTGTTTATACAGCAATGTTAGCTGTAAATAACAAAGCAACATGGTACGCATATACACGAGTGCGTACATAGATAGATAAATAGATACATACGTACATACATACATACGTTTTGCATTCCATAGATCATTTAGTCAGTCAGTGTAGGATGTGGAATGTTGTACAAATAAAAAATGCAGAATATACAATACAAATAATTATAAGAATTTTACATTTAATATTCAGACAAACCAAACTCATTATATATACCCGACAATTTGATTATGATTTTGATTATTATGTAACAGCTTTTTTGAAAATGAATGAGGCGTCGTAGGAACTGCCACAATTTCCAAGGACATATCAGCTTAAGAAAGGACTCAATGAGAATGCAGGATCTCTTCCACATGTTGCAGGACAGTGGGGGCAATCGCTTGCTAGTACTCTGAGCAAATGACCAGCGATATGACAAGCGAGGAACAGCCTGGCAAAATGACGGGGCAAGAAGACAACGCAGTGAGAATGGCAGGCTACCTCGACAAGAGGGGGAAAATGGTGAGTTGCTGTACGTGAAACTTGCTCGTAAACAGGTCAGTCTGTCCATTTGTTCTGAAATGAATGGCGACGTTGAGTGACAGAGAAAGTACATAACTGCTGTTTGAAACATCTAAAAGAATGAGGTTGAAGAGCGTGATCGATAAATTGTGACTCAGTGACGTGTGTCGCCAGGCACAGGTTGCACGGTTTCACAGTACCTCAGCGCCGATGGAGGAGACGGTCTTGGATCGGTTCTTAAAATACAACGATTTAGCTGTCAGATAGAAAGCTCGTAACTAACCCCGGAGCATAATACGGAGCGGTATATTTGTTAGTGAATACCTCAGTATACCCCGGGGACGATATAGCCCAATTGCTGCTGCAGTTAGGAAGATGTGAGCAGGAGAGCTTCTACAGGCGCAGTGAATGCACCACGATCAAGAAATTTCCGCACATTAGATAGTTACCACTAATTTTTAATTTGTGTTCGATTGACTTTTGTTTTAATCTCAACTTCTCACGTTCTTTGTTGTATAATGCGTGACTGGTTTATTGTTCGCGAGGCTGTCCGTCTGTCTATACCATGAGTATCTTTTGAAGCATAATGCACTTTCATTAAACTTTGTACTTTTCAATTTCCTGCCATAAAAGACAACAAGTATCTTTCTTAACAACACCTCATTCTGAGGAGTCGATATCAGATCGTAAAATGTGCCGTAACGTAACTTAAAAGACGTGCAAAATTCATCGAGGCAATTGTTTGTACAGTATACAATAAGAACATGGCAGCCGCGCGAAGCCGTGACCTACTATTGCAGCTACTCATACCAAATTTGGTATGGAACTGGATCACAATCTTGTACTGAACATTCTGTGTGCTAAATCGCTGGAATCGTGGCAAATGTGGAATTTTTTTATTTCCATCTAGATAATTTACCGTAACTGCAATTGGCCAAACCTGAGTACACAATTATATAGGGCTAATTATTCGCGTAGTTGTTTTGTTAGCTCACATTATACACTGGATTAGAGCTTTTGAGTGAAAGTGAGCTCCGTCAATTCTTCCCAGTACTTCTTGTTAGTGTTGTGTGAATTTAGACCCATTTGAGGCCACTCTGTCGAGGGATCCATTCTTACGCCACTGTAAAAATAGTATTTATGTATATAAATGAATTAGTGTTTGGTTGAAGTGTACGGCTAAACTTTTATTTTCATTACGCGAAATGAGTTAAGTTGATGCCTGGTTGGTTCATGAGCAAGTTAACAATTTCAGCGGAAAACAAATATTTACTGCATTAATCAGAAAGTAGTTTGCAACCTGCTTATACATTCTGGATGATTTTTATTGGTGTTTACTTAACGAGACTGGCACTTAGGCCCAATTTATCTTTAGAGTTTGCAGACCAAGAGCACAGTTCCTGCATGGTGATACCTGTATCCTTCAGGGGTTGTACCTTCACTTCTACTTGGTAACGTTAGGAGGGCTGTATATAAAATTTTGGTATGGACCCAACTGTACTACCCTGACAAACTGTATTTGTATGTTGACTTATTGTTTAAGGTTAAGAACGTTATCAGTAGCTCAGAGTACATAGTGTCGAATGTTATAAACGGTGAATTAGAAGGGATGGGGAAGGAAGCTGACTGATTTGTAGTGTTATCCGAAGATTTTCCGGGAGAGACTGTGTAATATCAAGGTAAACCTCAGTCAGGAAAGTAGAATTCGAGCAGAGGGTTCAACCAAGAGCGTTCCGAAAACGAAGCGGACGGGACGTCCAGTAATGACCTTGCTGCACAAAATCGACTTTTATTTCCTGTCCCGTTGTAACAGACGGACTTACCCATGAAGTTATAGTTCCACGTACTTAGCCGCAGGGGCGCACACAAGGGGGAAGGAGATGTCCGTCTGCAGCCCCCCCCCCAAATCGAAATTAAAAAAATACGGATTATGTAGATAGGGCGATATTAAGTGTTAAACATGATTTACCCTTCAGCAGAAATCAGCCATTGAAATCGACTGATGACTAGTACATTAGAATACCGAAAAGTAAGAGGAAAAACTTAGTATGTCTTAGAAGAAATTAAAAAAAAACTACTCAATTAGACATTAAGTAAGTATTTACTTACTTACTTAATCACTCTCTCCATGGAGCAAAGTTCTTCTTGAGAAGCTACCAATTCTCAGCTAGACAAGAAATTCCCCGTATTTTATGGAACCCGAAGGTTCCATACCGCTTCCATACGTGCCCGCGACCTGTCCCTCTCCTGAGCCAGCTCAATCCAGTCCATGCCCTTCCAACACATTTCCTGAGGATCAATTTAATATTATCATCCAATCTACGGCTGGGTATGTTTCCCTCATGTTCCCCCACCAAAACCACGAATACTACTGTCCTCTCCTCCATGCATGCTACATGCACCTCCCTTCTCATTCTTTTCGATTTGATCACCCGAAAAATATTTGGTGAGGAGTATAGAACAGGAAGATTAGACAGTGTTTTTTTAATTAGGTGTTTGAATTGTGGACCAGGCACCGTATTTGTATGTCTGTGTTTATAAATTCCGTTGCAGTGTTATGCTACAATTATTTTTATGACACGATTTTTATAATATGATTTCTAAAATCAAACATAAATTATATATTGCCTCATGGTCATCCCATTCCAGAATTCCGGCAGCGCACTTTCCGTACTGTATGTGAGGATACAGTACCCGTTTATGAACACTATATGAAGGAATAATACTTGTATTTTAGTATAATTCAATTTTCTTTTATTAATTGCCGGGTCGGCAGCAGAGTGGTCAGGTAACATGGACAGGACAGTAGGCGAACACAAATAGTAAAGCACAAATACACAAAAATAAAATCACAACACATATGAGATCAAAATGTAAATCAGGTGCTGCCTCACTGCCCCCAACTTAAACACGGACAGTAACTGTGAGAAAATACACAATTTAAGACAAAATCTGTTTTATTTAAGTAACAGGTTTATGAAAGGAGTCGATATGTTGGCACGCCAAGTTAGCGGCTGAAACGTATCTAAGTAGCAGCACATTTTTACAACTAGCGGAAAACGCGGAACTCCGAAAATTACATTAATAATAATAATAATAATAATAGTTTGTCTTGGGAATATAAGTATAAATACCCAGCATAAAGGAGATGATGATGATGATGATAATAAAATGCAAAAGTACAATAGATTAAACACTGAAACTAACGATATAAGCACCATGAATAGTAACAACAGTATAGCTGCAACACTGTATTCCCTAGGGACATAGTTTGTCTCAGGAATATAAGTATAAACACCCTGCATAAAGGACA
>Ga0123353_10010704_pt1 | contig 12829 bp, 6 predicted proteins | sample TergutLab28metaG_3_FD_92763 | JGI IMG/M metagenome (GOLD analysis project Ga0123353, IMG submission 92763) | Labiotermes labralis P3 segment gut microbial communities from Petit-Saut dam, French Guiana - Lab288 P3 | ecosystem: Host-associated > Arthropoda: Insects > Digestive system > Gut ...
ACATCCCCAAAGTTCTATTCCGTACGTCCACACTGGTTTTAGCACTGTTTTATAGATGAGAAGCTTGTTTTCCAACGATAGGGGGGAATGTTTTCCAATGAGCCAGTATATCTCGCGAGTTTTGAGGTCAAGTTGCTTGCGTTTCGTTGCCACGTGGTTCTTCCAGGTTAGACATTTGTCAAAGTGAAGTCCGAGGTATTTAACCGTCTCTGCTTGGGTTACGACTGTCTGGTTGATGTACGAGAGCTGAAGTAACTTCACTAATAATCATAAGAGGGCCTCCGACCGTATCTACGCTGCTGATCACGTGTCTAGATCAAACGACTCAGTACACCTTGTCGCCAAAAATTAAAAAAAAAAATCCACATATGTATTTCATGGAAATAGACTGGTTTTTATATTTCACAAAACAAAAACCCTTAAAAGAAGGCGAATGTTTATAGATGGTGTTACAATATTTCTGGTCGTTTCCTTCTCACTGTTTCAGTACGAGGTTGTTGTGGCCTTTAATGACATGAGTTCAGTACCCGATTTAGTGACAGCCGGTTCAAAGAGTTCAAATACGAAACGCAGAGATGCGCATAATAATAATAATAATAATAATAACGGAACGTACTGCAATGTGAAGCTTGAAGCCTGAGCGGTGGGGATCACCGCTGGTTCAAGAGAAGTACCAGGAAGAAATGCCTGTGACAGGAGACATACATATTGTATAATAATATTAATAATAATAATAGTAATAATAATAATGCTATTATTATTATTATTATTATTATTTTGAGTGATTGTCATTAACAGTTAGTAAATATACAAGAAAGTAAGCACATGAAATAAATATCAAGTTAGTAGTTACAGTAAACTAAGCAGTACCAGAGAGGACAAACTTGCCTCGAAGGCAATAAGAGTTTCTACTAAAAGGATACGAATTTGGCAGATGCTGTCTACCGAGGCGTAACGTCTAGATTATGAAATAACAAGTCCTGCAATATTACTCAATTAAGAGCGGATAAGTATCTAATTAGCTTAATGGGTACAAGGAGAATGAAAGTGTCCATAACAGAACGACAGGTGATTTTGTCCTTGACATGATAATTTAATAAGGCATGAGGCACTGAAATATCGTCGCCTGCAATAAGGTGTCCTGAAGCTTGACCGGTTCGAAAGAAAATCGTAATTAATACAAGACACGGCTCTACCACAAACTAGTACTAACCTGCTCTTTAAAATGGGTACCGAGTGCCCTGTTCGTGGCAGTAAAACTGCAGTTTCATGAAACTGACCGCTCAATGCTATCTAGTGCCCACATTAAAATGTGTGGACCCACACTTCCACACCTCCCCCCATGCTATTCAACGGTGCGCACACAGACGAGTGAACTTTGATTATTAACTTTTGTTTAAAGGTGATACAGTTAACACGACAGTACGCGAACGACATATGCCCCATTACTGTCTCCTCGAGCTTTCGTTACCTTTCACAGGCCCACATGTCTCTCTCTACCTAGCTAATTCTACAAAGCAGAATCCAACAAAAGTAGCAATAATTCCTCATCCAGTAAAGAAATACTCCGAATTTTATGGAGCTCGAATGTTCATTACTGTTTTCACAAAAGCTCGCCAATTGTTTCTACCGACTCAGATTTCCTAGACCCGTATAATATTTTGTTAATATAATGCTTTTTACTGTGAAGATTTTTTAGCTCTTCGCAGAACTCCTTCGTTAGAGGACCACCCCTCTAGACTGTACTCGACAGATTACATTCTCAGAGCTACCTTCCACATCTTGAGGCCACTCCTTCATCTGCCACATAACAACCAGCCATGTCCTAGTGATGCGAACTCATTTATCATAGTTTCTAATTTCTTGAATTTTGTAGGAGATGAATGTTTTCAGCCTCTTTGTCTGTTCTTATCACATCTCACAATGATTTTATGAAAATGTCTAAAGAAAACAAAACATTTATTGATTTCCTGTATAAGCAAGAAATGTGGTTTCTTCAAAAGGCAAGAGTACTAAAACTCCTTTTCACACGATACGTCTATAAGACTTAATAAACGGACTGCTGTATAATCTAAATAATTTACCTACTATATGGTACGCTTGCTTCACACATGTAACTAGGGCACAGTAAATGGACTGCATTATTCATAATCGTAAAGTGATTTTTATAGCACAACCTTGTGTGGCATGATATTAAAATTCAACATCACGTATGCAAAAGGTAGAGGGGACATTTATTATACAGCACTAAAACGTTTACAAAGTAGGCTACTAAATAAATATGGAGATTTTAATTGTGTAGACATAATGTGATTTGAAACTCAGATTACTCGAAGTGTACACTTGTGCAAAATTTCATAGCCTTACAAACCTTTAAACGGCATCTAACCGCCTGTTATTATCAATCAATCATAGTGCTTGCAATGAAACACACTGTGGCAAAATATTCCGTCATTTCGTAGCGTGTAAATTACAGCGTCCAAATAAATTCATAGACACACATTCCACATTATTACTACAATAATATTCTATTTCTGAGTTAACGCTCAGATAATTTTACATTTCGAAAAGAATTTGCTTCCCACTCCGAATACAAGTAGCACTAACTAACACTAAACTGCAGTAACAATTCGGTTTGTAAGAGAACTACTCCCGCCTAAAGCATGCTACATCCATACAAGTGGCCAGCAGGGAGATTCCGATGCGGGAAGGTCAGCAGAGATTGGCACATGAAGCTCTCGTCTTTCAAATGGATTAATCCATAAGATAACAAGATAGAAACTGAGCCAATATTAATAATAATAGCAACCGTTACTACGGATTTTACTTACTGGGAAAAAGGGCGGATATGAATGACCCTTTCCTAATGTGGTCTAGTGTTTTGTTTGACTTTTACTGTTAATTCGGCCACCAGTTTGATATCATTTTGAAATAACTTCGATAACTTAAACATTATTTCACATCCTGTGACATGAAACTAACAGTACGATTTGGAATCCATAGCCTAATGAACAACATTAAAATGCGGAAAATTCTTCCGTTACATATCCGACAAAATTGACGTTCTATTTGCAAATAAAAGCTTTCATCAACACCAGTTTATCCACCACAAATCCACATGAAGCAATTTGGGACTGAACCAGGGCCATAAGGTGAGTGTCTGGCGGGCGATCGCCCAAATTATCGCACTGCACAAATACATGCACATGTAATTATATAATACGAAATCCATCTGTTCTCCTGCAAAACCATAATATCAACAGCTGAATTGTTAATCCTCAACAGTATTAAAACGTTATATTATCTTTGCGTTTTCGATTTTATTGGCACGTGTATTGATATGCTGCAATGTATTTAATGAAATGACCTTTCTTTACACGTCATATTTATTTATCTGAATAGAATAGAACGCTCTGACTGTGAAGACTGTATTATAGAATGGTTATCAGAGCAGCATTGTAAATAAGACGACATAATGACCACCGATACGTCATACCGAGCAGACAGCTCGCAGATAAGCTACACAGCAAGCGAGAGGCAGGAAAAGGAAGGTTATTGCAGAAGCAGCGCCATAGATCAAAATTTATGCCTTAAGCACTGCTACAAATTTAATTTACCGTACAGTATTAAACCCTACGTAGGAAAAATAAATATGGACGCATATGACACAGTCTCACAGATTGCAATTTTAATGCAATTTAAGAGTATATTTTCTATGTCAAAACTGATTTATTTTAAATTGGTTGGTCTGCACAGATTTAAATTTATAGAATATATCTGATAAAGCGCCACTAAATGTCTTTTGCATAAGAAATGTATTGTTTTAAATCACTAGCTTGCGGTTCCTTCTGCATAATAAATTCCGAAGATCTGAGACTGTAGTGACTAGGTTACTTGCTGAACGACTGAGAAAACGCAGTTCGATTCCAAGAATAGCCTTTGACCGGGCTTAATTAACGCACCCTATATTTTATTTTTTGGCTGTAAAATGTTTTTAATTATTTTGATTTCCTCCATGTGTATGAACTCCACTTATTCATCGTCGACCTACAGAACATTATTTATAAACACGCTAATTAAGAATCTCAAAATTTTTAGCGATAATAAGAGATAAGAGTAGGTCACTGCGGTGACTAAGGAAATTATTCTTCTGGAATGTGACGTCGTGTAGTTTGATAAATACTTTCTAAAATTTCGGATTTACATGTTTTCTCTTTCTGTAAGGCAAAAAAGGCACGGTATCACATCTGAAAAGACAAAAAGCTTAACAGCGATAATAAAAACCTCAAAATTGTATGTTCTTTTTATTGATGCTTCATAATTACTATTGAAAGTCGTCTGCAAAATTTACTTTATTCTTCCATGATAAATACTTTAAATTTTTTTCAAATTTTTGCCTCAAAAATAAATTCTACATAAATTGAATGACATATCCCTGTTCAAAGAAGTAAGTGTCGATATATTTATCATAAAATTACCAGTCCATTATTTTACTTATTTTTGCGTCATGTAGAAGCTTACCTAGCTCTAAATACGTTCTTGTTGGATTATATCTATATCATTGTCTTTACTCGCACTTTAGGAAATGCTTTGTCTACAACATTGAATTTATCTCTGCTCACGTACTGTACAATGCTGATAAATGCTTCTGATGTTATTATTAATGTACAAGTACATAAGAAAATTATTTCGCGTACTGACCAACATCTTGGGATTTCTTTCACACGGTCTTTCGGTAAAATCTCCGCTATTAAATGTAAAAAAGGGAGGAGGTTAGTCTCTATTTTTAGACAAGATCATCTGATCCCGTTACATTCGCCCCCTTCAAGACCCAGTCGAATAGGACATTTGACTGCCTATACATACAATGACGGAAGAAATTTAAACTCCAAGATGACATGTTTAAATGCAATAAGATGTGCGTTGTCTCAAAGACGTTAATTTTTACTAATTTATTCACACATCAACAATCTCTGAGATTTTATTCCGTTTATTTAAAAAATCTGTATTGCAATTTGCTCTTCCAAACAAATTATTCCTGGCGCATTCATTAACAAAGTTTGCGAATTTGCGTCCCTATCATCTGTGTCATACCTCTCTGTCCGTCTGTCACACCACATTTACACCACTAATCCACTGAATGGATTTTTATTGTAAAGTGTATCAAGTTGTTCAGTTAAAGTGTGGCTAAAAAAATGCACATATAAATTTACGTTAAAATTGGTCCGTTTTAGGGTGGGATATCCGGTTGTGTTTTAGAACGAAGCAAATGATATACATCACACTCAGTCAAATTTTGGCTAAAATCGGATAAAATTTAGAAAGCTTTAGATGCCGGTGTACATAATTTTCTGTAGCATCTAGAAAGCAACCAGCCAAATACTTTTCATAGGGACAAGGAAGTTTAGAACAAATAAAATTAATTTTATTATCGATACATTTCAGCATAAGTCTTGTAGTTTTCAGGATAATATAAACAACAGTCGTTTTTAGCTGCCATGTGTTCTATCAATAAGTGATACTGTTAGCAACACAGATGAACTCTCCAGAAATAAAATGAATTACAATATTATATAACTGCAAAATACCAGGATAATGAACCTTGTACCTGTCGATGGAGGTGGGACGAACGACGTAAAATTTGTAGTCCAAGTAACACAAAGCACTGCATTGCATTGCCTTGAGTGATATACGACTTAACTATCAGCAGGAGACATGTGCTAGGGTAAATATTGACAGAGTGAGGACAGCGGTACAGGCAGCCTTGCAAGGCCTACCGACTCCCTGTTTCAGACCAACAACTGGCCGGTACATGTCATGTGATTTACAGGATAATCCATATGAGACTTAGCTTTTCCCTCTACAGTACATACAACTTGCATGTAACGGAACGTAATTCACATTAACGTTTTTTAAATGGCTTCTTTTAAGAAGCTGCGGGAGACCATACCACATGTAAGGTCTTTTTCATAAGTACGTACAATAATTCTTTTTCATAAAAAAACAGACCCTACTGATGTATTTTGACATACTGATACTGCGTGTATGGTGTGGTTATCCTTATATATACTAATGCCATTGGCAGCCACTGCAATATATTTCTTAATTCCCACAATCTCTTAAAAACATGTCCAACTTCGGAACTTGTGGGGCGGAAGCGAAACTATGGCCCGTTTAATGCATAGCCTGGAAATAATAGGTGTATATTACAACTGGTCTTGCAGCAATTATGCAACTCCGGTAAGTTGCTGTTTTGCAGGATATAAACAATTCTTTTGTTCTGTGAAAATTTTCACTTATCTTTAAATTTGACAAAGACCGCCAGAGCTCGGAATACAAAGCTTCGTATAAAGAGACATTACAGCCATGCCAAACCATAATAGTTGTTCAAAAACGTACGCATGTTTAGAACTTTGTAGGTTATTTTCTGTGGGTAACATACTTGCAGTAGTAGCAACAATAAAAATGAACACTAACCAGAATAGCATTCCATTCTATGACCACCGGCCGATAATCTCAGCATATTAGACCATCAAATGATTTACAGTTCTTCGTTGTACGCTTATATTAACAACATGAAACTTATCTTATTTCATTCTCTATACAAATAAAATAGGTTTTATGAATTCTGCTTGGAAATTTTATGTATTGCACATATGATAGCGTTATCGCATATTTAAAAAACATCAGACATATAAATAAAAAGTTATAGGCTTATATCTTCAAAATTAAAAAAAAAACTTAAGTTTTCAAAGCCACTATAGAACGATAGAACGAAAATTAAAGAGATAAGTTAGGAAAGTGAAAAGTAAGTTTTTTTTTTGCGGTACCAATAACAGGAATTTTAAAACGCATGCATTAAAGCGTAACAAGTTTCACCCGGATGTATGGTAAGACTCCTGTGTGGTGAAGAGCATAAAGGATGGTTGGAAGATGTGTGGTGAGCAGCACAGGTGTGCGTACCGTGTGTGCCAAGTGTAACGAAGCACATGCTAATGTCTTTAAAAAGTGACTTTGCCTCTCAATTTTTTGTTTCGTTTTTCATTTTTTCAGTTTGTGTTTCTAAGTACAGTTTAGTTGTTAATTTAAAAAGCTGTTCAGATTCCTTATTACGTTTTGTGAATAAAATAATGTCCTCTATGGCCGTATATTCAATAAAAGTTCGCTCTTTAAAAAGCTCAAAATAAAATTACCTGGTTGTACAACCTAATGAAATGTAATGGGTAGGCTTGTGCTACCAATTTGAACCGACACATAAAAAGTGAAATGAAAATCATGGAGAAGGAATTTGTCGTTCTTAGTGATTAAAATTAATCGGGAGGAACTGTGAAAAAAATCATGAAAACATTTATAGGTGGGTACAGGGGTACAGATTGTATAAAATTGCGATTTCGTAGTTATTTGAAGCCCGTGTATTTTGGTGGAAAGGTACATCCGTTTCGGAGGAAATTTCTGCCTCCATTTCAGGGTGGTTGCCTGTAACGTTCCTCCGCAGCATTGATACGTACCTACCAAAGTACGCGGCGCCATATCCCTGACGCCTTTGTAATACAGTATTTGTATTCGACGCGAGAACCTCACCTCTCATGAAACAGTGCCCATGTCCTTATGTAATGACAAAGCAAATGTAAATTACCGCAAGAAAAATGTGATGTAGCGAACTGCATTGCAGTTGTGGGTTTAAAAAAAGTGAATATAAAAAAGTTGTGTTTCCGCCCGGGATCGAACCGGGGACCTTGCGCGTGTGAGGCGCACGTGATAACCGCTACACTACAGAAACATCCCGTGAGTCTTCCTACCTCTCTTCTCATCCGTATGGCATCGTGACCACGTAAGTAAGTTTATTACATCACTGTTAGCGTTGTGTACGGAAATACTGTCCAAAAATTGTGTCAGTACGCACATGAACATCACAGTCAAGCAAAACATGCACACAGAGTGATTTAGTGCAAAATATTAAGCGTGTAACTGAACGTGTAACTCCACTAACCAGGGTGAACAACTTAGGCTTTAAATTATGGGGAACAGCCCCCAAGTGAGTGAGCAGAGGACTGTATGTTGAATAGCCTGAAGTATGGTTGAAATGAACGTATGGTAAACAGCCTAATTTGTGGTGAGCAAAGGACTCTATGCTGAACAGCCTGAAATATGGTGTGAAGACAAATGTGTGATGAACTGCCTATGAATGGTGAACAGACGACTCTGTAGTGAACCGCCGAATGATCGGTGAAAAGACGACCCTGTGCTGAACTGCCTAAGTATGGCGAACAGCCGAATGCATGTTGCACAGCCTAAATAAGGTGAGAAGAATAACGTTTGTTAAATAGCCTATATGCGTGATGAGCAGGCGAAAAAAGGCAAAGTACAAAACAGGAAATTTTAAAAGAATAAGAATTTATTTCCCTTTCATACTTTATCTTTTTGTTACCTTGGTGTTACTCCACTGTTAACGAAAAACCTTGTTCTCAGTTTCAAGTTTTTCTCCATACAAGGTGAAGCACCGCACACGGATCAAATCAGGTCACCGGAAATGTGTCTTCAAGTTCGTGAGTATACAGAGCAAAACGGTTTACAATGACAGACAAGCAACTTCAGCTGTATCACGAGCGCCTAATTAATGTTAGCTGGTAGAAGAACGCGAAGAAATCTTATCCTTGGTTACTATTCAGTTTGTTTAACTTCGAATGTTGCTGACACGACACTGACAAGCCGGGATTATGCTGTCAATCGAAACGCACCAGCTGATAAGCTGAAGACGGTAGCGCGATAGAATCCGCTGTGAGGCAGTATAATCTAGGGGGTTTATTCTAGGGAATTAAGATGGCGTCAGTCCGCATACTGTGTTATCAACACAGGAATGAATGGGTAGTGTGTTTGATATACACTGCCTCATTGTCCTACAGTCTGTCTGGGCGGTTGGGATCACTGATGTCAAAATAACGCGTCTGTTCATAAATGTCAATACACAACCGCTACCAGTCTTAATAACATAGACAGTAATTTCGACATTTTGTGGACAGCTTCTAAAGATTAAAGTAAATTGATCTGGTACATTTCTGAACATGGCGCTATAAAATTTTAAGAAGCAAAAGTTGCGGTCTGTAATTTAGAATCAGGCTAGCACAGTGCAAGTGTAATCTGCAGTTCTGCCATAACTGTTTTACCGGGCGTTTTTCTCTAACTTCTTTAAAGTTCACCTTCTCTTACATGTACCTGCCGTGACATCAGCAAATTTATATATATAATTTTGTAAAACATGTAATTTCATGTATATTAACAATTATCCACACTTTTTAATTTCGAAATTTGAAGTCCCACTTCCAGGGGACTTTGTTTTACCATCTCAGAAGAAATTGTATTTAGTTGCATGTTAGTTTTGCAGTTCTCACTATTAGTTATTATAAAAATCCTGCAAGTAATGTTCTTATTGTTTGTAATTTAATTACATTTGATTCTGCTCTCCGCAGAAATTTGTAGGAAATAACAGATGCATGACAAGACTTCCAAGGTGTAAGCAATGTACCTTTTTTAAAGGATAAAATGATGCAGCCTGATAAAGAAAGGAATTAAATAAATGCAGTACTGGAAGAGACAGACTAATATTCCCACAGTTGTTACTCTCTGTTGTGATTTTAGTTTAATCGCTACTCTAATAATAAAATTAATAGAATCTTGAATTATAAGACATTGTTATAATACAACACGACAATTATCTTTGTTGAAAATAGTCAGTAATAAAATTAATGCATCAAAAATTAACAGATGAAACAAACGTTTCATAAATAGAAATGATTATATAAATGTAGGCGAATGAATAGAAATGGCTGACAATATAATTAAAGATGAGTTACAAAACCTAAAATAATAGAAACATAGTACAGACATCGATTTTGAAAAGTTAATGTTCTTCAGCACCAGCACATACGGAATATGAGCCAATTAGGGCAATCTACGCTGGGGGGTAGAGCTGTGTTTATGCAAGACTCAGTTCGACAACTGTTAGAGCAATAGTAGATAGAATTAATTTTAACGTTTCTTTGTGACTTAATTACGACACAAATTCGGTTATTATGTTTGACATAATTTTAAAACTAGAAGAACAATAAAAAAAACCGCAGAATAAAGTCGGATTAGGAGGTGGGGGAAGGGGTAGGTCAGCCACTGGGGCCGTGAGATCGCGATATACAGGGCAGAGTGAGAGACGGGTCGGGGAAATGTCCATCGAAGCGTGCGGCCTTGTTATCAGGAGTTCAATCAGCGGTACACTGTACACGCTCTCAACTTGCAGCGGTCCGTGGTCGAGAGGGCGGCGCACAGCTTGTTTTCGAGATTCAAAATCCGAAATATTTCCATTATTAAGCGCACATGTAAAAACAACAACAAAGTCAAACGTTACCCACAGCGTAATACATGTGAGGTCTCCGATCTTCTGGAATACTTCGCCACGTGGCTGGGTGATTGGTGCCCTGAGGGTCACATGTACATCAAATTGGACATTCAAACCGTCAAGATGGGTCCACAAAGCTTTCCCAAATCGTCGGACACAAAACGACCAATGACGCCGTGCAGGTTCCCAGAACCGCCGAAGATCAACTGTGCAGTTGCGAAAACCCAAAAACAATTTATTTCCTGAGATATTTATTTGCACCTTATTTAACGACGATGTCAGCAACTGAAGTACTATAGCCTAAAGCAATGGTATGCAAACTATGGTCCACAAAACTCTAGGGTTCAGCATTTCCGCAACCATGTTTCGTTTATAATGAAATCCTTAAATACACTTTTAATAACTGTTAAGCATTTTTTTTATTTTCTCCCCTCTCTTTGTGCTTAATCGGCGCTTTATTTAGTTTCTGTGTAAATCACTACTAATATATTTTTTCATGTTTATGCTTAAGTATTTATTTTAAAAGGTTTACGATTAAAGATTATTTATTTCTCCTTTTCATCACAAATTACGCTTTTACGTGCTTTATGCGAGTACCACGAAATCTCAAATTCGGCCACAAAGTTGCCACATATACGGGTTGGAAAACTACTGACTTATAGCAGCATAAGATCAGACACAAATTCCCGTCTTTAACAACTGACCGGTGGTACGAAAGCCGGTAAAGTGACTGTCTAAGGACAGGGCAACCTTCAACATTCTCAAAACCATCCCGTCCAGACAAGCTGTGCAACACGTCCAGTCTCTTAGCTAAACAACTGGCGGCTTCGAGGTTATAGCTGAAATTAGTAGCATTTAGAGCTTTATTTCCATGCTCCCATTCGGCTTCGTGGCGTGGTGTCTAGGCATAAGGACAAGTTTACCTTTAACGTCTTTACTGGTATATTATCTTTCAATGAGGCCGAAGAGTGGTTAAAAATTTTAGCTCACCTGGCAAGGCACCCAATCCAAATCTCGGATAATGGAAGATATTCTCAAGACACGTCTTCTGGGATATGACAGTATATCGGTAAGTTGTATTGCTTTACTTAGACCCTGAAGGTGGAGGCAACAATTCGTTCTGAAACTTCTGTAAATATTTGACAAAACACGCGATTTCATGTTACAAAAATCTGTGTCCTCAGTAACACCACCGCCATAACACCAAACCTCGCCAATCTAAGCAGACTGGAGTCCCCCATGTTTTACAGAAGTTCTTGTGTACATGTTTCCATTTATAACTGTTTCTCCTCATCTAGCGTACGCTACAATTTACAGGTTTGGCGTGGGTGCGGGTGGATGGCAGGTAATGGTTTTGACGTGCATTCCGAAGATGTATGGTTTCGGTCGAAACACCAACTATCCTCACAGACGTTATTCTGCGTACATTCAGACAAAATTTGAAACATTTTCATTACTTACTTCATGTCGATTTCCTTCCGCGGACATTCTAATTTATTACTCTATATCGTCCAATCATCCGACGGTAAACAGTCTGAGACACTACGAGATTTGAGGCTTCCGCCACGAAGAAAGTGAGAAATGCCCTCTTCTGGGCCATCGCGCAGAAAGTAATTTCCCAACTACACGTTGCGTAACAGCCCAGAAGAGCGTAGTTCTTAGTCTGAGAAACTGACAGCGTCATTAAATGCGATCTGCCACAGAAAAGATATCTTTCAGATTCAATCGTACACCGTGTTACACTAAACCTTACATGAATTTCAACTTTTCGAAATATTTGAGACAGCACCTTGTGATTCGTGAAACGGTTACAGCCAATTTACCTTTTGTCAGGATGATTTTATTTACCTGTCATAGGAACCTAGAGAGAAGACGACTTATATCAGGGGTGAATAAACGTCCACTTGCTTGTCAGATACTTCCCTCAATCAAATTCAAACCTACCCACGACAACACACCGATGTTGCAGCAAATGTAGAAGGACTGGGTGTTTTTTGTGTATTCCTACAATTTATAATAAAAGTCACCGGAAGTGACGTTCCAAACGAAATTTCACGTCCTCTCTGGCCCATTGAGAGAACCTCAAACCTCGCAAGATTGCTAATGTCAGTAATGTTCAAGAAAGGATCACTTTAAACTATACTTTGTTGTATTAAAGATAAATCTTTCATTTTAACCCCTTCATTATACAATGTTAAATCCCTTTGTATATATGTGTAAGGTATAAATAGTGAATTTACAGTTGTACGTCGATAAAGATATTTGTCTGGCAAATTATTTGTAATTGGCGACATATTCTGTCAGTAACACAACTGCACACACTTACATTACACTCTTGGTGTGACTGGACTAACAATATTATAACTTTCCGATACAAGGTATGGAAATGCGGCTAAATGCTGACTCTTTACTTGTGGCTGATGCAGTATAACATTGCCGTCC
>Ga0123353_10010705_pt1 | contig 12828 bp, 10 predicted proteins | sample TergutLab28metaG_3_FD_92763 | JGI IMG/M metagenome (GOLD analysis project Ga0123353, IMG submission 92763) | Labiotermes labralis P3 segment gut microbial communities from Petit-Saut dam, French Guiana - Lab288 P3 | ecosystem: Host-associated > Arthropoda: Insects > Digestive system > Gut ...
CGGACATCATAGATATTATAGAGCAGAAAATACTACAATGGTATGGCCACGTCAAAAGGGTGCAAGAGGAGAGAATACCAAAAGTAATTATGGATTGGATACCACAGGAGAGAAGGAAAAGAGGACGTCCAAGAAAAACGTGAATGGAAGGAGTACAAGCAGCCATGACAACAAGAAATTTTGAACCAGATCACTGGAGAAATAGAGGGGAATGGCGTTTGGTTTCCGGAAGACGGCGACAGCTGTTAAAAAACTGGACCTATAGATAGATAATATTATATGTTTCCATGTTCACTTAGACAAGTAGGTGGTTCGCTGATACCAAACCGGTTGATGCTGGTACACAATACAGACTGATGAAGATAATAAACATTGCGAAAGTTAGGACAGTTATATGTAAGGTGTCATTTTGTGATGTCTAAGTACTTCGCAGGTTACACTGTTACGTTCACAAAAAGTGACAGACATTCGTAAGGATCTGACTGACTCTGTCCGACACGTTATGGCAGAACTAGCCAGCCGTAATGAGGAGGATGTTGAAACTCGGTGCCGAAACACGAAACCGAATCCTCTAACGCTATTTCCGGAGCCGAATGTGTGAAAGCGAACGATAATAAAGAACATAACGTTGAGAGTCGTCTGAAGGTAGTGTGAAATGCCGCAAAGTGTAGCGATACAGAATTCCCTTTTGCTGCCGTCCGTTCGCTGTGGTGATGGGCTTGGATTGAAGGCAGGCCGCCAGCTACCACCAAGTCGTGCCCGCCCTTATAGGCCTGTTTTCACCACTGCGCTGTTTGTGTGTGTGTGTGTGTGTGTGTGCGTGCGTGCTACTCTGTAACAGTTCTGAGCTGCAGTGACTGTTATTTGTTGTGTTCCAGAGATTCACGACCTTCACCAGCGTGACCCTAAGCCTCTTCGTGGGAACTGTCATTCTGGGTAAGTACTGGATAATACTTTTCACCTCCTCCCTCGTCTTCTTTCTTCTCTTGAAGTAATACGTAGGTGCTGGTGCCTCTTCCAATCGCACGCCACCCATCCCTCTGTCATCCCAGAATTCTGTGTCCCATTACTTCGTACACGGAATACCTTCCATTACGGATCCCGCCATATCGTCTGACCCATCGGCCTGTATAAGGCCAATTCCCATTAGTCTGCTTGCCGCCTGGTACCTTCCGTACCATCACGCAGCTTACACGCGTTTCTGCGTGGCTTAAGAAGCACCCGGTCACATAAGCTGCGAGCAGAAGAAGTAAATCGCTGCAGAATGCTCAGTTTTCACCCAAACACAACATATATTTCATTCAGAGATACAGGATACATGTTTTAGATTAATTAATTAATTAGTTAACCCATCATCAAGCTTTGTACATGATAAACAGCAAGAGTACTCCAATTGACATGTCATTACTTTACATTACTTTATGATAGCTCTTGATCTTGTAAAAGGTCAGACGATGGATTAATTGATTAATCCGACATCTGGAGCCTGTATATTTGAATGAAATGTATGTCGCGTTTGACTGAAACCTTAGAATTTTCTTTTTCCGCCTCTGAGCTATAGACAAGGGGAGGTATTCCATTAATAAAATAGAAATAAGGTAATGTTCACAAACGCAATGGGCAGCTCATCACAGCCTGTTTATTGTGGAGAAGTATAAGGAAGAAATCAAAAGAAATGCTGAAGCAAATTTATAAGTCGGTTTTGTGTCATTTCAGTTCCTTCAGAATCAACCATATATCAAAATTTTGAACACATTTCGAAACAGTTCTTTGTCACAGAAGTGGGGGAAAAAAGGACACGATCTTTCGAGAAAAAAAATAGATTGTGCTGTAGCACGTTTAGAAACATGTCCGATGAAAACAATGTAGCGAGAGTACGGTTTTGTAACTAGTTTAGTGAAGATGTTTGGAGGCCAAATCGATACATTACTAACTTGTTTTACAGTAGACGTAAATTAAATGGCCACGGTCACTTCGATACTGAAAGCAACAGCTAGCCTACTGGCAGGCAGGTAATCCCACGCTGATGCACGGCCCGCTGTTACACGACATTAAATTTGATGTGTGGTGTGCTGCCAGTGCGTCTTGAATAATCGGACCCATCTTATTTTTCAGACATCGCCACTGTTTTGTAAAGAGGGGCTAACTGCTACTTTGAGATAAATTGAGCCATGTGTAGCGAATCATTCAACTGGCGGTACTTTATGATATGTATAAAGGTGTCAACTCCATCTTCAAGAATAACGAAGATAGATGTGGGATATCACACTTATCAAAGCATTTGTCGTTTTATAGCCGAGCCACCTGCTTGTTTATTCTACAAAATTGATATTTTGTGGGTTATACTAATTCTACTGTGGGCCGGGTAGCTCAGTCAGTGTAGCGACTGAGCTACGGGCTGGAAGGTCCGGGATCGAATCCCGGTGGGGACGAGATTTTCCGCCCGTCCAGACCGGATCTGGGGCCCACCCAGCCTCCTGCAAAGTGGGTACAGTGTCTTTCCCAGAGGTAAAGTGCGGCCGGGGCGTGCTGCTGATCACTCACCCCATTCTAGTGCCGCGGTCGTGGAAGAGTAGAGCTATACCTCCATCCACCCTCTGGGCCACACCGGGCCTGTAACGGGATCACACACTAATTCTACTAATTCAACCAATTCTACTAATCATCCGTTTCTCCAAAACGTAACCCAATGTACTGGTTCAGTGAACATTCTTATTAATATTGTTAGGATAGACAAGTACGAAGAAATCAGGTTACTTGCCCAAATTCAGTCCCTAAAAGATAGAAAGTTATAAGAGTATGGACAGAACTGTGTGATACGTAACTTCATACTCTGTACTGTTCACCACAAACGCTATGACTGATGGAGGGATTAGCAAAATTTCGAAAATAACGGTAGTACTGTGCTACAAGTTTAAATTTTCCTGTAAATCGGAAAAAAATCGGCAGATTATTAAGGAAAAGTGAACTAAAGGTCTCCAGTGGATTCATTTGGCTCGGGATATCTTTCAGTGATGGCCAAATTGTTCTGAACTAGTGAGCCTTCGTGTCCTATAAAAAGTTAATTCTTTGCTAGCAGCTGAACGATAGGGAAGACTCCGCTTAATGCATCCTGATTCTGAAATAGGTAACAGGAGGTTTGGCCATGATAGCCCCCAGTCAATGCTGATACACTGCATTAAACAAGCCACAAACAACTGCTTCCTCATTCCACATAAAATACTTACAACAGCGGGCGAAGTGAATAGGGAACGAGAGCCTTCGGGTAGAAACTTTCCAAACACATGGAGTGTTCCGCTCATTGGCACTTCGAAGAAGGATTTTCGCCTAATGAATATTTAAATATCAGGTGCCTACCTCACGTACAGCAGACAATAAGTGATGTATAGCGAAGGCGTCTCTGTTTAATGTGAGAATCTTAGGAAACACGTAAATACACTGTATGGAAAAAAATGCATGTCTTTTGAAGGCTAAGTCACAAATACGTGTAGTTACCACCGTGCTTAAAGCGTTGACATGCTTGTCAGTAAGACAAACTGCTGATTGCAAATCGTGAAGTTTTCTAGTACGTGCATTTTCGTATAGCATCTATATCTTTAATTGTCCAACTAAATTTCCGTGTGCAATTGAATACTTATGTTGTTTACTAAACATCTGCTACATGTTTCGGCACTCACTCTACCGTCATCAGGAAGAAATCTTATCACATGTCAAAACCATCTGTTTATTTAAGGTTGTTACAGTGATTCAGTTACAGAGCGTGAAATATGTCATATGTGGGTTTTTGTATAGTTGTTTACGGTTATTAAAACAATATTGTCTGGTAGTTAGGGCTTTAAAATTTTTTAAATATTAAAAACCCTTGTCTAAAGCATGTTGACGCTTGTTGGTGGAGAATGTGAATATGACATAATACAAGAAATAGCCGTTCTCTATCGACAAGCGTCAACATGCTTTAGACAAGTGTTTTTAATATTTTAAAAATTGTTAAGCTGTAAAAATGAGACAGTATTGTTATAATAACTGTAAACAACTCTGTAACAAACCCACATATGACATATTTCAAGCTCTGTAACTGAGCCACTGTAACAACCTTACGATAAGCAGATGGGTTTGAGATGTGATAAGGTTTCTTCCTGAGGAAGGCACAGTTAGCGCCGAAACACGCAACTGATATTTAGTAAACAATAAAAATATTCAATTGCATTTAGTTGGAAAATTGGAGATATAATTGCTGATTACCAAGTTCATTGGTTCATCAACTGGAGAGACAAGACGGAAGTGAAGTATTTACCAGGAGGTTCAACAACACATACAATACAGTACATGTGAACGTAATATTGGGGCGCGTTTGCGTAACCACTGCTGCCGTGTAAAAGCAATAAGTATTACATATTCTGACTGTGGGTCTGTAGCCTTAGGTATCCAGCATTCTCATGTGCCATATTATATTATTAGCTGTCTCTGTCTCCATGCAAGGTGCCCGTCCTTCTTGTCTGATTTTAATGAAACTTGAGATTTCTCGACAGATTTGAGAACATTTCACAAATCTTTATTTTGTATACACATCCGTCCAATTGGAGCCGAGTTATTCTATACGGATAGACGGAGAGACGTGACGAATCTAATAGCATCTTTCCGCCATTTTCCGAAAAGCGCCCAAAAAGAGAGCCTGTGAAGCGCGGTGAGCAAATAGCGAAAAAAAATTAGTGCAGCTGTATGATAGTAGCACGACTATTGAAGGAAATGAAAATAAGGAAATAAATCTATTTGTTAAATGACGCCTTCAATTTTTTGATAAAATAGTGTACCATAGTCGATTACTAGTGAAAACTGAATTTGAAAGCCCGCGGATGAGAGCCACCGCAGGCTTGTTAAAATTAATTGCCAGGCGTTTGTTTGAAGACACTGAGATGAACCATGAGATATCTAGTAATCATGGCCTGTGTGCGGACGGCGACAGGAAGGAATGATCGCAGGCAGCTACTGATCTCGCTAATTGACCCTCATAAGTTGAACCGTATTCTGTATGTAGTTGCGCAATGAAACCTCTCTTAAACGGACCCTGGCCAGTAAGGAAACCTGTCTTAAGGGGGAAAATTTTACAGTATCGAGGATCCAAAATTCAAATACCTGTATGAGATACAACCTGCCTTCAACGGAAAAAAAAGTTCGGTCCCTTGTCGTTCCGTTATAAGTAGGTTTCGCGGTAATATATAATGTCACAAAACTCATCTAAATAACATACTATAAGGTCGATGCCTGTGACCATGCGGTCTGAGGCGTTGGTCTGCGGCCGCTCGATTGCTGGGATCGCGGGTTCGAATCCCACTGAGTGCATGGATATTCGTCTGTTGTGATTGTATGTAGTGTAGGTAGCATCCTGTATGTCCAGCTGAACACTGGTTCCCTGGCGTCCTACTGGTTGTGTGTGTCTAATTGTGTGTGATCTAGACATTACCATAATTAAGCGGCCTAGGACCGATCTGGGCTGTAGCGTCACTAGAAGAGAAAAGTACGCATTGAAAGTGCTTCGTGTCAGTCATACAGGAAAACCGCAGACATAAGCATAAATGAAACTGCTATAACTGAAAATTGTACAATAACTATGTTTTACGTACCGGACAAACGAAAGAATGTTATGTGTCAGATAAAGCGACAAAACACAAACAGCAGTTAAGTTTTACCTGAGTGTATACAGAATTTAGAAAGAAAATTGTTTATCAGATAATACCACAAAGGAACGTTATCCATTAAGTCTTACCCCACTGCACAACCTGTGTCTGATTACACTAAAAATAAAAAATAGCAATTAATTCTCACCATATTTTATGTACGTAATCAAAACAAAATTTTGTCAGATATTACCGCACATAAACGTCGTCAGTTTTCACTCAGCTTACCGAGTTAGTTATGTCAGTTTATGTAGTTATGTTGCGCTGATTAAAGTTTGTGTTTGTATGTGTGTATGTATATATGTATGTATGTATGAATGTATGTGTGTATGTATGTTTGTATGTAGGTATGTATGTATGTATGTATGCGTGTATGAATGTATGTGTGTATGTATATATGTATGTATGTAAGTAGGTAGGTGGGTAGGTAGGTATGTAGGTATTCTACACGATCACCCTTTGTAACTTTGTTATCGCGACGTGCTCAGTCTGGTAGGTGATGCTCTTTCGGGAAACAGGTGTGGTTCACCGAATCACATACACTTTTAGTTATTTTTTTTACTTTTTTTATTTGCACAATTTATTGTTGATAAAATAAAAAAGTGCTGTATCAAGTTAAACAACTAAATCATATTTTATTAAAATGACACAGTCACTTGTACCCCCTCACTCACACCTCTCGTACGCGACTGACTTCCTTACTGTACTGCTAGCGTCCCTTGTCCGCTGCTAACGTTTTCTCATTTAAATCTCTCCCCTCCTACCTATCACCAACGGTTCCGAATATACGCTGACAGATTAACCTAAAACGCATGGCCATGAACCGTCCGTAACTGACGCCAGCAATCCTAAGAAAATACTGCACTAAAAATGATCGGCTACAGTATGTATGTATGTGTGTATTATGTATGTATGTATGTGTGTGTGTTTGTGTGTGTATGTATGTGTGTATATATTTACGTATGTATGTATGTGTGTATGTATGTATGTGTGCATGTATATATGTACGTATGTATGTATGTATGCAAGTAGGTAGGTAGGTAGGTAGGTAGGTATACACAATTCTGTAACGAATTTGTGGCATTTCTAATAACATATGTATCTTTTCGCCTCATGAGGACTGCACACTGCACGATTCGCTGCAACCATACAGCATTCCACAGTATCTGGAATTATTAATATTGTTCTAGCTACGTACCGGTTAATAATCGGACATATGTTTATGTAGCATTTTTACTGAAAAAGACTCATATAATAAAATTCTGAATTTTGACACACTTTGTGCCGTTTGGCTGCTTCCGAAAGCCGTATTTGTTGAGAAATGCGGATGTAGTGCTCTGTTACATAACAGCAAGTTTTAATTTTGAATTCCCTCAGGATGGCACCAGGATACCGAAACATGTAGCAGTAGTGAAAGACCGTACTTTTAAATACGTTAACTTTTGCAAATGAATATAAATCAAAATGCACGGAATGAGTACTTTCAAAATACTTGCAGTATGATCTTTTTTGATGCAGCGATATCATATAACGTATGAAAAGGATAAAAAAGATTGTGGATTATAATTTTCTTTCAAAACTGGTACTTGTTAGTTGCAACGCGGCACGTGACATACATTTACCATATGTGTTTTTGCGCAACACTCAAGTTTTTATATTTTGTTGACAGTGACATGTGGACCAAGAAAAACAACAACAACAACAAACACACACACACACATATATAGAATGAGTTGTTGTGTTTTCACTGTGCAAAATGCGTACACGAACTCGCCACTCTGTTACCGTATAAGTTCATTGCCTGTCTTGTCATATAATGTCCACATTCTGCGTGCCTTTTCTTACTGCCATCATTTTGAGTGTCAGTAGGTTCTTGACTGAGCATTCACCCTATTTCTCACGTTTGCCCCTCCCCAGTGACAACATCAGGTACGCAAGATTTTCTTAATTAAACATGCATAAGCACTTTTGTGCTTTCTGTTTCAACGTCAGTCCGTAACGTAGCACATACTGTGTGAATTCATTGACTGGAACAAAACAAGTTATCAGATCGGTACAAGGTTCCTGCAACTTTAAAAGATTAGGAAAAGTGTGAGTATCGTAAGAAGTCTTGGGCACAGCTGGCCACTTTGCAGCTGCTGCTATGCACTCGAGATAAATTTGTGTAGTGTATCGAGATGGCGGTCCTCGTGCTTCATGACGTCCATTGGAATCTTGTCGTTGGCCTCCAGTTTGTTTGCATAAGATTTTTAAAAACTTATTAAAACATTTCTGTGGGAAACATGTTTTTATGTATATTTTTGTTGTGGACATGCAGTATATGATTGAAGATCGCTTGTGACATGTTGCTTGACTAAGATATTGCTTCGACAGATGGCACCAGTATACAAACTGTTACAAAAATATTAACAAATGTATTGTAGTAGCCCAATACATGAAAATTGGTAGAATATTTTAAATTGGAAGACGACATGTAATGTAAATGAATGGGGAAGAAAGTGAGGTAATGAGAATCTAGAGGCAACCGTCCACAATACAGATTATGGTATTTCAAAAACAAAGGCAAAATGTGGAACATTTCAACTATTTGGGTAGCATGATAACAAATGATGCAAGATGGACACGTGAAGTTAAATCCAGTAGGACCATGGCAAAAGCAGCGTTCAGGAAGTAGAAAATTTTTTTTGCGGTAAATTAGACTTAAATCTAAATAAGTATCTAGTAAAATGCTACATTTGGAGCAAAGCGCTGTTTGGTGCCGAAACTTGACTTCGTTGCTTACTCCGTAGTTACACAACACAGCAGTTGTCTTCCCCAAATGTTATATATATCGTTTTTTGTCTCTCCTACTTGTTTCAGATTTTAAAATTGTGCAATATCAGGCCTAATGCAATGTTGACAAAACGTGTATTGTTTGCAGTGGAGAGGTGGCACGGACTGTTTCAGTGTTGTACCGCGGTATTTGTGGGTTTCAGCTTATGCACCCTTCTTTACGATGAACAGTAAAGCAATCCCTGTACAGTTCTGGACAGGCCCAGAGGGTTCCAGGAGGCTGAGACTCCCAGATTTCAAGACAATCGGCACATGAAAGTGGTATGGTTGTCAGCCTTTCGCACCGGCCGCCTTTATTCCCCAGGAAATATTCTTGTTACTCATTTCTGTTGGGGACCGCGGCAACACAGTGGTTAAGGTACTGTGCTACAAATCGGAAGGTCGCTGGTTCGATTCCAGTTGGGGTCATTGGAATTTTTCATTGACATAATCCCTCCGATCGCACTATGGACTTGAGTTCGACTCCGCCTCCAACAGAAATGAGTACCAGGATTATTTCCTGGGGGTAAAAAGCGGTCGGTGCGTAAGGCTGACAACCTTACCACCATCCTGGGCCATTGCCACTTAATCTGGGAACACTAATTTCCTGGAACCCTCTAGGCACCTCGGGGCTGTAATGGGACTGATTTACCTTTACTCATTTCTGTTAGCGGCTGAGACGACCCCAGGACCACAGTGCGACCGGAAGGTTAATATCAATGAAAAATTCTAGTGACACAATCGTGAATCGAACCCGTGTCCTTCTGGCTTGTTGCGCAGTGCCTCGACCAACTGCGCCACCGCGTGCGCCGATTTTTTGCAGTAACGCACAATGACAGTGTAAGAATATTACGTCATGACCTGCCCATCTCGCGCAGAAAATAACATTGAGAATACTTTGAACATCATTATGAAATCAACACTCTTACACCAAGGACAAATTGTTTACGGCCAGCACAGCGCTGCCCTTCAGCACTGACAGTCTGTTAGCGCCTGTGACAGTCGTTTCACATAAACCTGGCTCTGTCGCGCCTCTGTAACACGGAACACATTACATCATACTGACACCCCGGACAGTCACCGCTCGTGTTCCTGTTGCTCTTGGATTTTCGGTAGCCCAGTTACGAACAGCTGTGCAGGTAGCGAGTACCGTTGTGTTGTCAGCTGGACTTATCCAACTGAACAATGCAATCAAGATAAGATCTTCCTTCATTTCACGTGCCACAGCCACTCAATAAATTCCACTGGAAGTTGATTGTCCTCATTCTTAGCATGGGGCAAATTTCATGTTGACGGTTTTAATTTCTTATGCCGCACAGTGCAATAAACTGAGGGTTAATGGACACGGATCTCAGTAGAACATTGTTTTGCATACCTTTTCGTAGACTGTAAGACCTTAACACAGTAGCAAAACATTCACTGTTTGCTGGACTGCGATGTCTCTCCCAGATCGGCTCTATGGAAGTTCTTCACCCTTTTCTCGGTGTCAGAATTATCACATAACCTCGCATACGGACGGACAGAAAAACATGACACAGCTAATAGTCGCTTTTCGCAAGTCTGCAATGACGCCTAAAAGGGATCCAAACGCAAGGTAATTTTTATTCAGTTCCTGGTGGTAAATCACCCTTTGGGCACAGCTATTATTCAAGATGAAAATATATGGACATCAATATGTCTTCATAACGTGTTGACAGAAGCCGGAATTTTACGTTTTGCGCAGTTCTCTTCCCTGAAGGTGCAGGAGAATCGAGAAAGACAGACGACGATCACCATGCTTCAAGAAGAGAAATTTGGGGTGCAATTTGGAGAAACAGCTGTTGCAAAGGACACGGACAGATATAGAATGAAAATGAGACGTTATTCGGGAAGGCTGGTCAGACGAGTTAAAACTGTCGGAAGAGACCCAAATTGTGTTCTCTTTGTCACAGTAGAAATAAGAACACGTTAGCAGCTGGTATTCGGCCTCAGGAGATCTCCTGCTGCTTGACCTCGAAGACAAGGGACAAGGAATATGCTGAAATGTGAGAGAAGATTTAGAAGTTTGGTGGTCTGTAATCGTGGTAACCCTCCTCACAGAAGGTACCGACATTGAGACCTGTCTGATATGGTGAATACTTTGTTACGTCCGGTGACAAGCTGCTTCAAGAGAATGGCTGACAGCAGCTCAGCTCATGGTGACTAGGACTGACCGCAAAGGCGAGCGATGGGATCATTTCCTACCAAAGACCAATAGCGCATATTTCTCCAACAGTTGGTTCTCCTGTTTTCATAAGCGTAACTTTGGGAGGGGGCAGGGGAGGACAAATGTTCCTCCCCCCCCCAATATTTTTTCAACCTAAGAATATTTTTTTAGCTACTGAGATGAAGAGAGACGAAAAAAAATTAGGTTGTCAGTAAGGGGAAACGGGTGTATGTGTTTGAAGGACTGGTTCAAACCAATCTTTCCTCTCTTTCTAACTTGCCTTCTTGACTTAACTCCTAATAGCCGTGGCTGATTTTAGCTCCCCATTGTTATTAGCCAAATGTCGCCGACGCCTGTTGTCACACACAATTGCAGAGCTAAATGTGATTATGAAGGAAGGGGTGTAATAATGCTGACATTAACTGAGGGTCCTGTGTTGAGTGTCATGGATGATAAAATCCATGGGGTAGTGACGAGTGTAAGATGGGACTGACTGACAATTGTTCTTCTCGTGTTAACGCGCCACTGTAATTTATCGTGCGGCTGGTGAGGGACATCAACAGCTGCAGGCTACTCACAAATAGAAGAGATGGTAGATCATGCAAGTCTTACACATTAACTTTAAACTCCTGTAGCTCTTAAACCGGGGTAGCTCAATCGGTATAGCTGCTCACAAGGGACTGGACGGTCCGGCGATCTAATCCCGGTGGAGGTGAAATTTTCCGCACCCGTCAGACCGGCCGTGGGGCCCACCCAATCCCCTGTGCATTGGGTACCGGATTTTTTCCGGGGGGTAAAGCGGCAGGGGCGTGGCGTTAACCACACACCCCATCTAGCGCCGAGGTTAAAGGAAGAGTAGAGCTATACCTCTGCCCCCCCCCCTTCTGGACCTTCATGGTCTGTTACAGAGTGAACTTTACCTTGCCTCTTAAATTTTAAGCCGTGCTGCGAAGTCGCAACATTCCCCACATTAAGCACTATAGTGCAGCAGAAGGAGAGCCTGCGCCATACAAACTTAGCAACTGACGGTGTCGTTATGACATACACACAGTAGGAAGTCAGTACGGACCGCCAGTCGCAACTTGGCTTTTGGTAAGTTTTTATTGCTTGCTACTTGTTTCAGCCTGGTGATGGCTTTTCCAAAAGTCGAAACGTGTAGCACGTAAAAAAAAGTATGAAACTCCAAGTTGTTACTGGCGAATTTGATGTTCGAATAACAGCCTGTTCACAGTGCACACGACCTGCCTCCCGGCTTCCCAAGACTTCAGCCAGCACATTCAGTGCTGAAAACCATATGCAGTTATATACGGCCTTGCGCTCATGAAGAGGGGCATAACGGTGCCCGAAACATGTTGAGCTAAATGTTGATCAATAAGTCATAATTGTTGCATGAAGTTGGTCACACAAATCATTTCATTACTGGCGGCTTTTACTTTCTTTCTGCATTCGACGGCGTCGTTAAATAATACAGTTAGAATAATAAAAGAAGAAGGAAGACGGTGAGGAAAACATAGGACTATGGTGATGGTGATGATAATGTTGTTGGTGATCCCACTTGGCTTACATAACCTAACTTTCACCAGTGTCAGGAAGGAGATAAATAGACGTAAACCAAAACATAACGGTCTGTGAGGGATGGTGAATAGTAAAATGAATTGTAACATAAAATCGGTTATGGATATACGTGAAATCGATTGAGGTCCGGATTCAAAGGGGGCTGATCTGTATTACTAAACTTCAGACACTCGATCAACTGAAAATAAACCGATCATTTAAGCAGCTGTTGTCGGATCTCGAAGAACAACCAGAGTCCCGAACCGTGCCGCTGGCTGCACGCTGAAGTAACTGGGCCATGGACCTTACAGAGCAACAAGGTCACTTGGTCAGTCAGTCCGTCAGTGTCAGCTGGACGGGGTTTCTCCTGTGTGAGTGAGTGAGTGAGTCACACGATGCAGCGGCAGCGGCGGTGCTAAAACAATGAAGCCGTTTTATCAGCGGTTGTTGTCTGAACCAACCGTTTTGCCGTACCAACCGCCTTGCTGAACCAACCGCTTTGCTCTATGTATGAATAGTGGTATGTATATATATATATATATATATATATATATATATATATATATATATATATACACACACACACACACACATATATACATA
>Ga0123353_10010707_pt1 | contig 12828 bp, 9 predicted proteins | sample TergutLab28metaG_3_FD_92763 | JGI IMG/M metagenome (GOLD analysis project Ga0123353, IMG submission 92763) | Labiotermes labralis P3 segment gut microbial communities from Petit-Saut dam, French Guiana - Lab288 P3 | ecosystem: Host-associated > Arthropoda: Insects > Digestive system > Gut ...
ACTTAACAAAGTTACATGAAATGTTGGGGAGTTGGCTTTGGCTTGTTTGTAGACACATCTACAAATTATATCTTGTTTGCAATGACACATTCCATATAAACCCAAGGAATGGTTTCAATAAAATGTTTGAAGACTTCTTTGCATTTAAGAAAATGAGGACAATCTGTACATGTTGCACCTCTCATCACAGATCAGGTGGAGTTAACTTGGGTAACCTTAGTGGCCAGACAGCTTTTTAGCTTATCCTCTTATGCAGAATATTGTGTAATAATGCCTGGAGACAAGATATATGTGCAGTAACACTAGCCTGTTAAATACATCCAATATCAGAACAAGTTTGAGATGGGTTTTTCAAGGCTATGGTGAAGTGTATTAATCATTATTATCACCTCTACCACCTTCACCAATCCTGAAAGTTTTATACTGAAACATAGTGCAGAAGCATATGGGCTTTACATCAACCTGTATAAATATCTCTTGACAAACTCTTTTTTGATTCCACAGTCACAGTAACACAGAGCATGGTAAATGTTAAATAGATGCTATTTCTGTGTGCAGTTGCAACAAGAATTAATGATGGAAAGGTAGGACAAAAATAGAAAAAGAGTTGCTGAATGATATTTTACATTCCATTTTAGTTATTTTTTTCTCCCTCCCATTCTATTTTACATGTGTTGTGTAACGACACTGTCAGGTGCTGAGTTATATTGCATCGGCTTCTCATTGTGTTTCTTAAGCACATACATTATCTGCAGGCAAGTTTATAGTCATTTGTGTTAAGTCTAACACAATATGCCTTGTTTAGACATAATTCCATACATATAATTCATTTGATATATCATTAATCACCTCAGACTTGACACTAGGACTGGAAAGGCTGGCAGTCTTCCCACTCATCATCTCCTCACTGTGTGGACTGCTGTCCAGCAGGCCACCAGTCCCACTGGAGCCATCCTCAGTACCATCACCTGGACCCTTGTGTTTCTTGTTGGCATAGAACTCTGCACCGTGCACAGTTTTCACATGCTTCCTCAGAGAGCTGGGATCTGTGTACCTCTTTGTGCATCCTGGAGCTTTGCATACATATGGTTTCTGTGACAAAAGAAATACTAAAATGTAGAAGACAACTCAAACTTCTTCACAAGCAAATTGGACCCTACATAATACTCCTGATGAATAACAGAATAAGTCAGGCTTACATTTCAGGGCAGACAAAATTATGGACATTTATTATATAGCTCTGACTGAGATGAATGGGGAACTGTTCTGCAAATTTTAATGGTGTAACAACTGTGACTCTGACCTGCTTACCACATTCGATTATGAATTTAGCTCCTTGGATCAGAGCACACTAATCATTGTTAATTAAACTTTTCTTTCTTGAGAGCAGGAAAATTTTCAGAGCTTAAATTAAATTTGTGCTTTCTTTCTAGGATCTATATTTCATTAGGAGCCAGATGGTTATGCATGTGCACTATGACAACAAAGGTTATGAAAAAGGAAATTTGTTTTTTGAGTACATTAACAACAATAGAAATAAATTTCATACTTTCTGATTAATGAGTGGTTTATGTTGTGCTCTCTCTCTCCAGCAGCCTAATATCCATCACACACCAAAACAGGTGCTGGAGTACAGATTGATTTTAATGAAAGAACTCTAGTAACTTTTCATTGCATACAGGAAAAGATGTGTACATGTAGGCACCAAAGCATACAAGGAGGTTATATCAGACATGTTCAAATGGCATGTAAATGCAAACACTGTTACTGACACTCCACTGCATTTGGTTTGTGACCTACAAACTGTCCGTAAGCCAAAGAATAATATCATTACAGGATTAAGAACAGAGCACAGTGGATGGACAAACTCCTTGCTTGCACAGTTTCAGATTCTCACAACATTGTTCCTGAAGGTACCATTCTTCTGGAATATTATCTGCTTCCCTGCAAGAGTTTAAAGGAAATCAGAGTAACAAAATTCCTGTCAGTAGGGTTGGACTGGTCCATTACAGACTCACATAAGAAATATGTGTTGAACAAGATCTGCTATTACTGACTCATGAATTAATTACATCATGTAATTGTATGCCCTTAAATTCCAGGCCTGTAGATTAAATTCTATGTGCAGCTATATGCAATCAGTTTCTGTAATTTTTTTTATCTCTGTGATAGAAAAGATAAGTATATATTTTTAAAACAGAATCACTGTCACCTTTCTTCATTACCAATGCAACAGAAAATAGAAATTCTGTTCAGAATAATCAAAAAAAATTGCCAATGCAGACTATGAAGTGCTTGCAAAGAAGAAACAATAGACAGTGTAAATTAAATGTGACTTTGCTACAAAAAAGGATTTAGGAACTTACCTTTAATATTTGTCAAAGAAGACAATCCCACTTACAGCTTGGAAACAGAAGATGCATAAATGTCAGAAGTACAGCTTATAGTAAGAGAAAGTGTAATTTATCCTTAATATTAGCTTATTCTTGTCATCGCAGACTATCACATAAAACACATACCTCATTAGAGTGAGTACGATTTTGATGCTTGGCACGGTCTGACGCATTACTAAATGCTTTACTACATCCAGGATATTCACACATGTATGGTTTTTCTCCAGTGTGGGATCGCAGATGTGTCTTGAGATTCTCCAGCCTTGAATAAGCCTTGTAGCACCCTTCAAACTGAAAAACATTTCACATGCCCTCAAAATTTTTGAAACCTTAAAAAACTCTTGGAGTGAAAAATTTGGAGAACAATTACAGTTCTGAGACAAAGTAACACTTTTCTCTGTTTTGTTTATTGCTAATGGCAATATTTGACACCTTATCACTGTTATAGCCAGCTAATGTCACATGTAACTCACCGTACACTTATGAGGTTTCTCTCCAGTATGACGCCGCATGTGCACCACAAGCATGTACTGGGCTTTGAATGGCTTCTCATCTCTTGAACAATCCTCCCAGCGGCAAACAAATGATTTTTTATTTGCATGAATATGGTCATTGTTGATGTGCTGTAGCAAGATAAAACAAACCAACTCAGTATCACTGTGTTTCTGAATACTACTGCAAACAAACTACAATATTTTAGAAACTGGATGGGGTTTATCCTCTCAAGTGAAAAATACAGGAGGACCATATTCAGCTGAGTCTGTGACAGAAAGATAAATCATATCAACGGACAAATCAGTTGGCTAAAACTATATAATCTGTTATGGTCAGGAATTGTCACTGGCCGATAACAAGAGATTTACAGTAAACATTTGCAAATACACTTAGCCTAAATCTGTGACAGAAATGACAGGCAAACAAACCAGTGAAACCAAAACAACCTCAATTAGAAACACTGAAGTAAAGGAAATTTTAAATGCCATGGTTTTACAGTTTCTGCCTTCCACTAGCACCATATATGAATAAAAATGAGACATGTTACAAAAATAAAATAAATAGTCATATAGAACGTTAGTTTCAATTTTTAAGTTCCTGGCTGCCATACAGTCCATCAACTCACCTCCTTGAACATATACATGGAACTGTTCCAATCACATCATGTTAGCAGCTATACACCCATAGATGCATGATAAAAATTCTGTATGCTCTGTGTACAGAAATAACCTCCTAATGATGAACAATTATTTGTTTGAAACATGTAAAGAATAGTTTAATTGGAATAAATTAATGAGGAAAAATGTGTATCTTGACAGTTATTCTCATGTATAGGTATCACAATGCATGGTTCAGAGAATGTAAAACTTCTTGAACATGTTAGGCTAATTTCGAATGTTTGAGAAGACCCTCTTTGAGTGTTCCCAAAGTTGCACAGTTGTCTGCCCAAAACAGCTTCTGTTACATTCTAATGAGATATAACAAACACACTGTGCTATCTGTTGTGACATTTTCTTTGGTCTGGTTGAGTGAGTGAGCACTGTCCTAATGTTCTAACAAATCCTGGTACGTTTGGCCACGTCAATCTAATTTACCCTGCATCACTGTTTCTGGGTTAAGTGCTTGGTTTGGTGTGATGGGCAGATTTTTCAATTCCTCCATTTACACACACACACACACACATAAGTTCCCCCAATTCATATATACTTCCATAATCATTACTGAACATTTCCTGCTATTCCAATTAACACCACCTGATACTAGTGACTTACATAGTTCTTCGTTGACTGACTTTGGATGTACAGTGACTGAAATTAGCCATCCAACTGAGTGTGTGCCACCTACCCGCCATTATATCTGATCGCAGAAACTGACCTGGTTTCCAAAATGTTGTGTTTTGTTCAGATGACAACACAATGGACACAATCAAGAAAACCTATAATACCTAATGCAATATTCCATCATCAGAACCCTTCAGAATTAGTGTAAAGCAAACAAATATGACTACTATTTATGTTTCATAAACATATTTTTATATGCAGTTAAAAGATATAGCAAAGTTGTGACCTTTATTTTCTAGCCCTGGAGAGGGGTCTGGGTCAGCCCCTCAGCTATTAAGCCTCAGTCATCCAACCTGTAAATCATCAGCATACTGACTAACAGTCAAAGAATTACCTTGACAAGGTCATCCTGTGTAGGGAATTCCAGACCACATTCCCGCCAATGGCAGTTTGTTTCAATGAAATCTCCAGGCTCATCTTTGAGAGGATCTCCAGAATCAGCACCACCTGGAGAACATTTGCTGCTACTACAATCTGAACCAAGTCCTCCTGGTACAACTCCATTGCCTGTACATTTGCAACAAATACAAAGATAGACGATAGTCTTGAATTCACTATTCAACTGTCATGTCTTGTTGGTTTGCCATTACAAGAGTAAGGTTTGTATGTCAGTTTGTACAGATAATTGTATGTGTGCTAGGATGATGTATTTGTCTGTACGGAGATCTGTGCATGTTCCTTCTCTAAAGTTTTTCTGAAATAAATTGTACTTAAATAATGAAACTCCTTAGTATATGCATACAAAATCCACCATATTACAACTCCAATTATGTAAAATGCATACTTTATTAAGTAGTGCTACATGTTGCAACCCTACAGCCATCATCAAGCTTTCAAAGTTTTACATATGTACATGCTTGTATCCAAGTATTAAGTTTTACTCAAGAGAATTAAATGTTGTTATGTATCCTGATGAAAACAAAGGCACAATCATAAAATATCCCTATTCACTAATATTTATCTTCTGATTATTTTGCTTCACATTCTTTCCCTGTATGTGTATTTTTTAAATTATTCATATCACAAGCTTCATATTAAAATCACAAATAATGCAATGCTTATTAGTGAACACATTCATCAGTCATTAAATTTCTAATATACATACTTTTCTTATCTAGTATATATTTTTAACCATACCAGATGAAAATTTCTATACAAATATGTACTTTCAACCATTTATCCATAAATTCTGAAATTTTCCTGTGTATCTGAGCTTGTCAGAAGTAAACTTGAAAGCGAATAAGCCTGTGTACATTATTCTTTTGTCTGTAAATTGTGTACAGTCACATGAAATTGCTAACCATCCCAGAAACAGTGCAGTTTTTTATGTGTCATTAGATACTAATAAAAGGAATGCAATTGTTGCCAAGGACAAGAAAGCTTAAGTACAGGCACCAGTAATTTATTGTATGGTCATCAGCTGTTTTCCTGATTGATAAGTAAGTCTTATGTTGAAAACCTTCTTCCAGTCTCAGGACAAATTTTATCCGTATCTTCTGTAAATCTGGTAGCTACTTTTATGTGGGTTGTAGGTGTGTATCATGTGGCCACATGACTGTAACCTGTCAGCTTCAAATGTACACCTGGTTTACTGCACATGCACCCTCATTTTGCATCTCCATTAAGCTTGCAGGGGCACAGTGCAGCGAGCAGGTCCCAATTTAATAAGCTGCTATAGATTAGAAAAGGTAATAATATTTTCCTCATGCTTGCCTCTAAATTTAACTTAATAAGAGTGGAGTTTTTTAAAATTATACTTAGTTAAGTTATGTAACCACATGCTATGAATATTCCCATCTTGCAGGGATGGACTGTTTCCAGATGAGTTACTCTTCTTCCTTCAAATAGACTAAACAGTATCAAATCCCAGAAGACGTACAGTAGCATCTGCCGTGTATAAAACAACAGTGTGCTTCCTGTTAGCATTAGGTTAATGTTTGTTAACGATTTTTAAAAATTTATTCAACAAACTTCGCTTTACCAGTGTCCACAAACTTGGTATTAGTTACTCCTCAACAGAATGATTATATAGAAAACTCAACAACATAAATAAATAGTCAATATCTGTATTTAATACAAGTTTTTTTTTAATTAGTTGACTTTTAGAAAAGCAAATTTCATTAAATAAAGAACTCATAATTATTTGAAATTAATAACAGTAGCTGAATTCAGATGATTTTCAAGAATTGGGCCATGATTTTTAACACATTTTGAAATATCATGAAATTTCCATTGTTTAAAGATGTGGACGACTCATCACGGCACCAGACTGGAAATTCTTCATTTGCTAAAGACTGCACAGCATCAGTAAACTCTTCTTCTTCTTCTTCACTCGTTCATTATGACAGGTGATGTTTCTGTGTTGGGTGTCGAGGAGCAGGTCAACCGTTTGTTGTTTCTCAAATAATTTTAACTGGAGATAGAAATGCACGTGAGTTCGTGATTTTTGGGTGTTTTTGCTGCACTTAACAAATGATTTAAATCCAGAAGCCCTGTTTATCACATACTTCATGTTTGTTAGAAAAAAGTCAAGGGGGCCAAAAATAAAGTTTGTTTGTTGTTTCACATCCTACAAACCAGTCAACCTTCTCATACTGAGATATGCAAAAATATCTTGTATATAGTTTTATCTTAGTGTTATGATTTATTAAACTAGGTAATGGTGGAGTAGGTCAACTTTTATTCACTATTTTCAATTAATTGTGAAGTAGGCGCAAGGAAACTGGACTGTCTAATAGTTCTTCAAAAACTATATTTTCAGCCATTGCGTTTGGTCTTAGAGCACTGTAGAAAGATGAAGGGATGAAGGGAAACAGCACACCATCTAAATATGATAATGATGTAAAATACAGTAAGAAATAATTAAAGGATTACAAAACGATAAAGTTTTCATGGCGCAACCCTCTCTAACCTCCTACAACAAACATAAAAACTGGTCAAGCTGTGCTTAAAACAAGCAGCACACCTTCCCCTTCCAACAACTGCAGTCTCTCCTCACCCCACACAGCTGTGTCACCTCCTGAAGTAACAGAACAGCCATGCTGAGAAAGTCCAATCTGGCTAACTCCTCAAGTGCAGGTGCACTGAAGATGAAGGTGAGTGGAAGCAGTACAGAACAGCATGGAGGTAACAGCTCACCCGCACCGTTACATTATGAGTTTATAAACACGCATTAGAGATGAATTTATATATAGTGTATGCCACAGACCAAACACACCTGGAGAGGATGCCCCTGCATTAGTACTCTTCATATTGCAGGGAACTATTCTTCTACAATATGATGCAGCATCACTCAATGATCAGTTCCTGACATTCTGAAGGATCTAAGTTCCTTCATCTTCAAGCATCAATGAGGTGTGATACATGCTGCCATGAGGGACTCAAGTCACACACCACAGATCATGTTTCTAACTTTTGAAAGCACCTGTAGCTCAAGACACACTTAGCTAGCATATAAATGTACATGCATTTACCTGCACTTGTGGGGTTGGCATTAGTGGGAACAGGTTCCCTCTTTATCCGTGCTTTCCGCTGATTTGCAGCACCCCCACCTGCAGCACTTGTGTCTGCCTCCACCACACTACTAGACACAGGGGAGTCCAGCTTCTTGCATGCATCCCCTGATAGCTGCTACCAAAACAATGACATATAAGGATTAGGCTGACATTACATATATTTTTATACTTGTACATATGTCTACATATATTTATATACATCCCTTTCTCTGTACAGGTTTCTTCAAGATAGAAGACATACAAGAATATTACAAACTGCTAATTAGTTATAAAACATCAAAATAAAGAAAAAAACATATACCTCTGTAGGCCAGGATATATGCAGCTGCCTCTGGAGTTGAAAACCAAATTTCAGTTTCAAGCAGATGCATAAGAATTTTCTGTTGCTAATCAGTTTCATATACCATCTGTGTCTTGTGATGTATGTAGAAAGGTAAAGATAAAATAAATCATATTTGCACTTCCTTTTCATTAAAAGATGTGAGAATGTGTGGAGCCTTACCTCCATACCAACTATGTGATTGGGTAGAGGGGGACTTCACTAACACAAAAACATGTAGAAACAGATATGAGATAAATTCACTTCCTAGTCTGTAAATTTTGATTACTGTAAAGCTAATTTCTTCAGAGCATACAACATAAACTATACAGGAATACACTATAAAAAGGAAGGAAAATGCCAGTAACTTGGAGATTCAGTGATCTGGGGCATCTTTTCTGACTTCACCTTCTAGCATATTGCAGTGTACACAACTAAATCTGTTTCCTCCAGTGATAGAACTCATAGCATGTAAAAATAATACAAAATTGTTTTACAGAAAAGCACAGATACAAAAATTCTTTCTTCTAGCCATTATATATATATATATATATATCATAAAATCTATATTAATACAGTGCAAACCCACTGAAGAGTAAAATTAAATCTTTGTGTAATGCATGGATGAAAACACAGTACTTAATATTGCTACTTATTGCAATATTTCAGTGTTGATTTCTTTTTGGACTGCTTAACCCTGAAGGTGGAGGCTGAATACTCCTCTGAAATCTCAACATTTGCCAGTTGAGACAGTGTAAATTATTGTTTGATGATGGCTGGACTTCATATCTAAAGCATTTCAAAATGGTTTGATTTCTTCTGGTCACTTTCGCCATCCCTCTAACACAACACAATTACAACACAACACATTGTGTAATGTGCACGCTTTACACATGACAGCAACTAATGACACCCAAACTTACATAAATGTCAGAACTATCCAGTATGTGTAACTCACCTCTGTTTTAGATATGGAATGTCCTGTGGAAGGCTGCAAGGGATGGTGAGGTAGTGAGAAGAGCCCCCCTGGAGCTGGTGTCTGTGTTTGAGGGTGTGGGGGCAATGGAGGCAACAGACTCCCTGCAGCTGTTCTGAGGAGATGTGCCTGGAGTTGCTGCAGATGGGGTGCCATGCCAGGGTGCATCCCCAGCGCTGGACTGATTGCCCCTGCGAAAGCAATATCAATGACAGTGCCACATTTTCATTTCTGCCCTGTCCTTATTAAAGGAACTGGTAGGTTCAATAATGTAGTGTTCTGACAATGGTGTATCACATTTATAAACACTCAGATTTTTTACCATGTCCATTTCTTAGTGTTTAAAATATGTGTATATATATATTTACAAGTCCAACACCTGAAGAGTTCTAAATGTAATTGGCACACATGTGTACTCTTTTCATTTAGAGTGTGGTCTTCTATATTATGTCACTGTGCAGCCCAATATGTGATTAACATATTTTGTAGGGATGTTGAGGCCATGTAGTATATGGGTGATGACAGGAGACAAGGTGAAGAGGTTCAAATCCCAGTATAGGGGAACAGCTTTTTCTCTTCACACCATCTGAAGCAGTTTTTGGTCCAATCAACCACCTATCCAAGGCATTCCAGTGGTTCTTTCCCTGGGGGGTGCATCAGCCATGGTATGCAGCTGAACAGTCAGTTCCATTTACTGCTGAGTTTAAGAACGGGTACCATTGTAACTCCAATCACCCATTCAAGTTCTTCTGAATCTGTAGTATCCACATGCCTATTTGCATTGTGTTAAACTCTGGTAAAAGTAAAGGTAAACTTTACCCTAGAACAGGCCATGCAGGCCAAAAGGGAGAGTAGAGGTGTTGCTCTAATCTCTCTTTAATCTCAATGGTAGATGGAGATGGGTGGTGAACATCACATCCCTGCCGCTTGACGCACAGGGAAAACTGACCATTATCCATTGTACAGGAGGCTGGTTGGGCTCTAGGGCCCGTCTGAAAAGGTGCAGAAAATCTAGCCTCCAATGAGATTAGATACCCGCACCATCCAGCCTGTAGCAAGCTGCTATACCTACTATGCTATCCTGGCCCATGTCATGACTCAGACAATCATAATGTGTAACATAACTTCATTGTATGCAGCAAAAATGCATAATACGTCATACTAAATTTTGGGGTTTTTGCTCAGAATTTGGAGTATTATTCATGTGCACCCCAAAAGCTTCTATGCATACATCACAGTCCACAAACTACTAGTAGAAGTGTAGAATTTTAATGTAATATGGGAGGGCGCCAATGATTATCAATAAAATTCTGTGTCTGGAAGGCAAAAAAAATTAAATATATTCACATAACACCTAGCACTTGCATCTGAAGCACATATTACCTGCTGAAAGATGCCCATAGGAGCCACTGGCGCTCGAGCTTCGAGAGCCATTTACTATGGACACAAGAGAGTTTGGAGAGAAGCGGATCATTGAATTGATATCAAATGAATCTGAATATGGAGATGATGAGAGTGCTCTTTTCCTACTCTGGCGCAAGCTGCTGGGTCGAGGACTTGTCAGCCGGGAACTTGCTGAAAACAGAAAAATTTGGGTGTTAATAGAATTCTTCTAATGAAGTCAGTGTCAACTGTTAAGTTAACTACTGGTCCATGTGTGCAGTGGGTGACATGTAACAAACCAGACTCTCTCACAAGTATTCAAAAAATCAACCAGAAAATTTATTGGGGGACATGGTACATACAGGATGCACAAGAATTATTACTGGTGACAAAACCCGATGTTGGGATTTCTTAAACGCTGTTCAACCTCAAATGTAGAAAATAATTTGAGCTGTTGTATTAGAATTAGTTAGAATAATTAAAATGATGCTGAATTAAAGTCTTACTGTGTTAATAATTAACCTCATACACTTCCTACCACACTGACAATGGACAGGTGTTACTTCAACCACAATGTTTATTTATTTCTGTTTTTGTTTGCATTTATCTACCTATTTATTATTTATTTTGTTTCAAAATACACGTGTTTCACGTTATATGTGGAGTTTGTGATCCTGAAAATAGCCATAGGTGAAGCTGTCCCATTACAGGCCTGAATACGAGGCTCCCACAGTTTCCAGACAAACGGCACATGAGGGTGGTTCATGTCGGTCAGCCCTATGCACGGGCCCCCTCTACCCCCCTGTGCCCCCTCTTCCCCCATGTCCCACCCAGGCCAGGAGATACCCTAGTACTCATTTCTGTTAAGAGGCTGAGTCGACCCTCCGGCCATAGGCAATAAATGTATACGTAAATGGCATACAATTTCGTATTCTTGGTTGACATAAATCTGAAGATCGCCAGGTGGAAGCAGTTGTGATAAAATGGTTGATAATACAGAACACGGACTTCTGTCAACAGGGAATAGAAAAATTTTTTGCCCCATATTATAAATACTTAAGTTTTGGCGAGAGCTATGTGAAATATGGTGGGAGAGCAACGCAGTTATTAAATCTGAACTGCTCTTATTATGTCAATTTGTGTACATGACGGTAAAAGACAGTGCTACAGCTGCCTAAACCTTTTCCGTCAGTCCATACAAACAGCTGACTTTTAGTACCAGTAAATAGTTGTATACAAAAACACATGTAAATGTGGGGCCGCTAAGAAGTTTATAGCTTGGCATGCGTTCGCGAAGACAGTGGCACTGTACGTGCCACAGAACGTCTTTGGTGTAGCACTCCATGCGGACAAGATCGTAAAAGAACGGCATACATACATTTAAAGGTCGCGTTCGGTAAAACACATTGTAAATGACGGGCTGACACCTACGTCAAAATATTTTTATATAACTTAAAATTTAAGTACATTTAGATTAATTCAAAAAGAATTAAGTCCTTATACAAAAGTATGTTTAAATTAACTGTATGTTTATGTGGAAGGGTGGAACAGTTCAATTATTTCGGAAAAAAATTAAAGAATCAAAATTCCATTCACGAAGAAAGTAACAGCATACTGAAGTCTGGGAATGCTTGCTATCATTCGGTGACGAAACTTTTGTCTTCCAGTTTGCCCTCCAAAAATATTAACGTTAAGATATACAGAACTATAATTTTGCCTGTTGTTTTTTATGGGTATGAAACTTGGTTGCTCACACTGAGCGAGGAACGAGATGACAGGGGAGTGGAGAAGACTACATAAAGAGGAGCTTAGTGATCTGTACTCCTCGCCAAATATTATTCGGGGGATGAAATCGAGAAGAATGAGATGGGCGGGGCACGTAGCACATATGGGGGAGGGGAGAGGTGTATACATGGTTTTGGTGGGAAAACGTGAGGGAAAGAGACCACTTGGAAGACCCAGGCGTAGGTGGGAGGACAACATTAATATGGATCTTTAAGAAGTGGGTTTGGGGGGCATGGACTGGACTGATCTGGCTCAGAATAGGGACAGCTGATGGGCTCTTGTAAATGCTTTAATGAACGTTCGGGTTCCATAAAATGCGGCGAATCTCTTAACTAGCTGAAAACCTGTTAGCTCCTCAAGAAGGATTCCGCGCCGTGGAGTAAGTTTAGTTATGCAGGATGCAAAAAGGTTAATTTGTCCCGTGCATGACGGAGGCACAGTCGGGAAATGCGGATGTACCTTCACTTAGTCTCAACCTTGAGCTAAGTGTTAAACGTCACGCTCCGGCCGCTTTACCACAGGGAAAGAACCCCAGCACCAATTGAATTTGAGGCTTGGGGGGGGGGGGGGGGGGGGGGGCTGGGGCCAGCATGGAGGGGGGGGGGGGTGAGAAAATTTCCCC
>Ga0123353_10010711_pt1 | contig 12824 bp, 13 predicted proteins | sample TergutLab28metaG_3_FD_92763 | JGI IMG/M metagenome (GOLD analysis project Ga0123353, IMG submission 92763) | Labiotermes labralis P3 segment gut microbial communities from Petit-Saut dam, French Guiana - Lab288 P3 | ecosystem: Host-associated > Arthropoda: Insects > Digestive system > Gut ...
AAAGATAGCCTTTCATTTTCTAAATGTAACCCCCTGTCTTTTTAATCTCTTCCCCCCCCCCACCCCCCCCCCCGGCCCACATGACTTCCGTATTATCACTAAAATCGAACCTATACTTTGCTCATTCTCCAAATCTCATGTCCGTTTTCAATTGCTTAGATTCTTTCACAGCATCTATGAAATTCCAAGGATTTAAAGGATGTAAAGGTTTGCCACTCGCTCAAGCCCAAACTGGAGACCCGTCCCTTACTCTCTATCCACGGCTGCTAATTCAACATATTCGCGGAGCTATCCTCCCTCCGCAACTTGGGAGCACGCTATTCTGCGATGCTAGGGTCTCCAATTCGTACGGTTCTTCGCTCCATACACTTACCGATTTGTCACTTTTTTAGCCATTAAATCATTCCATACTACAAAACCTACACTGCTAAAAAAAAAAAGCGTCGTAGTACCTTCTAAATCAGCCTAAGTCGGCCACAAACGGATTACGGAATACGCCACTAGGATATTTTTGACAACCCTACTGAAATGTATTTCAAATGCTGCTAGTACCACCATCCTGTAGGCACAGTGAATAATCTCCGTAGCTGATACCACTGTTAACAAATTTCTGTATGCAACATGTTCGTCCCTCGTCCAAACAAAGACATAAATGAAAGCAGTTACACTCTCCAAGTTGGCTGCTTTGGAATCAAATATCTGATGACCACACAGAATGATTTCGGAGACAGTTCTCTGTTTGCAGGACGTACGATACATCGTTTAGAAGCATCATACCTTGCCATACTTCCGTGTAGCCGACCACCAGAAGTCCCTGTCGTGCCATCTTTTGGTAAAGGATATGTACTAGCGCGCGGTGAAGTCGATATGGGTCGCCGCAATCGATAGCGTGGATTCGGATTCGCATTGCTGCTGTTACTGCTGTTGCTGTTGTCCCAAGACATTTCTGTCAGCTATGATGACATTCCAATGTATCAGGTCACCGCGCCGCGACACACTGCGGCCATCGTCATCAAACCATCGACACTGCACACGGGGATAAAACACAAAATCAGTCAATCTGTCTGTTTCATCACTGGAACTTGGTTCCCATATTTGGAAATCGTTATAAACCCCAATGAAAATACAATGGAATTACTGCAGCGAATTACCTTCATTTGTTTAATCACTCACTTGAAAGCATTATTAGCTTTTACAGTATGTGTGTTTAATTCCTCTTACTATGTCGCACTGCTTCCATCGGATAACAACATTTACTACTTGCCAGCAAGGCACAATATTCCAGAGAGATTCACGAACAAAACAACCGCACACCAGCACGCATCCACTTTTAGTTGCTTGGCCGTGTATGCACGGCAGCACCGAGGTAAGATTTCCCCCACCCCCCTTCCTTGACACTGTCCCATCGCTTGGCACTGACTCACACACACACACATGGACACGGACAAACACAGTTACTTGCCTTCTCAAGCTGTACTGTTCATCTACGTAGTATGCACATACACCTCTCTCGCCCCTAAAGCATTAAGGTGATAGCAAGTTTCCATACCAAACTTAAGTTTGTCAATTAAAGCAGGTGGTGGTTGTAACTGGTAAAAGAATTCTTGTAGGTGGGATACAATTTTTATACGGACTACATGCTGAATTGTTGGCACAAAGACACATGCATTCCATTGGAGGCTACAGCCGGGCTATTTCATTTCACAGCGCGTATGTGTATGTCGCTCTCTACTCTCAACATTTGGAAGATGCTGCGCGCATGAAAAGAAAGTCCACTCCCCCTCCCACCCCACCCTCAATACCTTTATGCCATCAAGCCCTGTTGCCACGTTTTCATCGCATCTGAAAAGACAGCGTCTGTTAACGTCGCTTAATTCGACTTTATTGCCTTCATTGTCTGTAAGTGGCTGCTTATCAACGCTGCTAAAACTGTACGCCTGTTGCACTAGCGCGTTATGTCACCCGTACAAGCTGCTTGTTCAAACAAATCGTGTGCTGGCCTGTCTTACACTTCCACCTGTAAGGCCACATAAAGCAGATCGAAGAGCATAATACAAATGTTCCATTGTCCTTCGTTAAGCAGCAGGTCATGAAAGCGTATGGGGAGTGAAAATCCAGCTCCATGCATTCATTCCTTTGGCACTAGAGGCAACTATTCTGCTTCACGGCCTGGACGCTTTACCTCCCGGGGAAATATCTTGCGGTAGGATATACACACTAAATTGCAAAGCAGGTTCCATTGCCAGTACTGATACGGTTTTGAAGAGCAAAGCCTCTTTCCTCTGAAAGAAATCGATTCCCCTGTTACTCGGACGTCTAGTCCGTGGCCCAGTTACCAACCAACAGAGCTATAAGCTATGACAGTTCCCTCGTTGGGCAGAGCGTTGTCGAAATGGTGACATTTAGCAGGTTTCAGAGGCACTTACTGTCAATTATCATGGGTTTATATAGGAGCATTCCAGGATACAGGCAGGCTTGAAATATACAACGACCGCTTCCGTTCCTTACTTTAAAATGCATTATTCACATGTTATCAAATAGCACTACATTGTGGGATATTGTGCATCGATAAGAATCGGTTTATGGGCTTGTGCATTGTCGTAATTTAGCACCAATTAACACAGCTTCCACACTTCGTGCCTTTTTATTCATAAAATTCACGACATAAAGTAGCTGCTTCAAAAATGAAGATAAGCCACCTGGTTGAAGCGTGCTGTTGTGGTTGAAATCCGGTAGCGCATTATGCAGTTGTGTATACGGTAACAAACTGAAACAATAGTAAATGAATTAGACTTAACGACGTATACTAAAAAGACCATCACTAAGAAATCGTCGAAGAAGAATCTGGGTTAACATTTTATAAAACGGTGGCAGTGTCGTGTTATGGAAGTACATCGATGGCTTAAAACTATCAAGATTCTCATTCCCCGTCCCCGTTTCATCCGGTGGTCGAGTCCTGAAAGAGACAAGAGATTTTTCTCTTTTCACGCGTTCGGACCTGCTCTGGGTCTCTCCCTGCTACACCCTTTAAATGGGTACCGGGGTTCTTTGTCGGTGTTAAAGCAGCCGGGACCTGAAGTTGACCACTCGCCTCCGTATAGTGGGTAGACAAATGTTCCGTAAATCTTGGAACCACCTCAGGATTCTAGGCGCAATTTCCACACTGCGAAACCACAAGTATTAGACGCCGCGGTAAAAATGTAATCGCCCAGGATTTCTGCAGCCCTGAGTGACGTTATATATATCCTCCCCTATATGTAGTCATGGCTTGGGCAGGGACAACTTCACCTTTAACTCTTTTATGTTAATTGAATAAAAAGTGTGTGTTCGTACAAATTTCACGCTGTACTTTTTCTTATTTATTTGTATTTTATTTAACGGCACAAGTGCAAACGCAGACTCTACAGGTCTTTAGCTTTTAAAAAATGTGAGGTTGATATTACTATTTTTTTAACTTTCCAAAAAAACATGTTTACCGGTACAGTAACTGTTGTAGTCCAATGGTCGAATCATTCAATGCAGCGGCAGACGTGCAACTTTTGACAGGTTTGCCGGTATATGCCTACCAGCGTTTACCATCCTAAAGAGCGACGGGTACAATCATATCGCAGAGTGCTGACGAACAACTTAAAATATTTTAGTATGACATGTTCCGATATTAGTGTATGCAAAATTCTTTTCATGATTTTTTCTAGAAAATTGTTACTTAAAATATTACATTAATGAAATATAAGAAAAAACATGTTTGCAGTGTTTATACGTTTTCTATACGAGTGTTCACGAACATGTGCCCGATTTATTTCCATGAGAAACCGCTGTGCTAGAAGACCCACAACAGATCAGCAGGGATATGATCCCCTGCAGAGATAAAATATCTTTTCACGGCCACCTTCACTTATGGATTCCGCCCAAACAATTGGTATTAACATGTGTACACGTGCATGTATACTCGTAGTTATTCCGGCGTCAAAGATTTAATTCCGGCTTCGAAGAGTTAAAAGTCGCCAACAGTCAGTTATGAATACGTATGTTCACCTACTAGTAGCGTTACATACGGCCACAAGAGCACTCTGGTGGTTAGGTCCGTAAGTACAGTCTCACGTGGTCACGAAATGGGTCGCATACCGTTTGATCAACCTTGGAATATCGTGCGTGGTCGCTTCAGGTTAGCCAATATTTGAGTGCTGTTACAAAAAAAAAACAACTTTTTAAAAATTTATTTTAATTAAGCGTGGGTGTATGTAAAATTATCCAAGCCTAATACAAAGCACCACAATCTGTGTTGTGCTGTAAGTACATCTCATTCTTTCAAGCCTCTCATCCTTTGAAAATATACATGTTTTTATTGAAAATGGAATAGTGTTTGACAGAAAGTATATTGGCCCTACTGTAGAGTCTGGGTGCGGCGTGTGAATAGTGTAAATACGTTGTTGTGACGAGCGTTGAAGGCTCTTAACTCGTTTGGCTGCAAGTGACAAAACCTTCAGAATTATTTTGTTCAGTTGAACATAGGAAGGCAAAAAGTTAGTTTATGTAATTATTCGCTTGAAAAATCTGTGCTTATAGTAGTTACAGTAATGTGTGTAGATTCTTGTCATGTCCTTTTTCCTAAAATTAGACTTTGTTGAAAAAGTTTGTAAGAAGATGTGATTTTTTAAAATTTGTTTCTGTGATCCTCTGAAGCACAGATAACAGTAGCAGGTATTATTAATTGTAGTGCTATTACACACATTTATTATTACTTCCGAAGAATATGGGTTTCCAGTAACAGATTTGGTCCAGTAATACAGTTTGTTCTGTCATCAGGGTTGTTTGAGAAAGTACTTTTTCAACGTTTGTTAGGTTATGTTAAAAGCAGGGTGTGTTAAGGTTTCAGAATATAAGGGACTGGAAGTGGCAGATCTGTTCAGTTATAGATATTTACATGATATAAAATTGCTGAATTTGTGGTATTCATATTCAACTAATGTGATGTAGAGTGCGGAATTAACGAAGACAATTTACAAAGTTTGTGTTATATTTGAATTCATCATGGTTGTCAAATGTGTTTGATGTGGACAACGATAAGTGCCTGATCATTTTCATTTAACTTGAAACAGTTTGAAAATTGTAACACATTGTGCATACTTATGCTCCTGCACTTTTCTTCAGTAAAGGCACCCGGTTTACTCATTGTGTGTATAACTTGGTAAGTTAAGGTAACTAGTTAAGAGTTGGAAGTGTAGTGTGGTATGATTCCTGGTAGGGTTAGACATAACTGACATAACCTCCATACTCAGACTATCTTTTTAGTCTGTTTAGCCTTCTGCATAATAGGTGCATCTGCTGGATCACAAAACTGATCACCATCTTTCATCCAGTCCTGAGGTTAAGACTGTGTTAAGTGGTACATCCACACCTCCTTACACATTGCATCAGTGGTTAGTACTTGAACCTCCTTCATTTCCATATATGTTCTATGATGAAACCTGGAAAATAGAGTTGTGAGTGTAGTTAGAAGAATATTGTACATGTAGCATCATGCCTTTACTAATTTGCCATGTAGACTGGCATAAATTATACACTGTAACTTAATAAAGGTGAATATATGGTGTATGTTGTTTTTATTTTTGCCAGGTTGTGACAATATGGTGGTTTTGCAGACTTGCTGGTCTCCATGTATTTGGAACAGTAATGTGAAAACTGGGAGCAGAGCTGTTGCATTTTATACTGCGGTTTGTATCTCTGTTTCCATTTGATACCAACACAATAAATTAAGGTTACACTTAAAGTAGTGTTTTGTGTTCCTGTGACAGATTTGAACAGATTTTTTAAAGTCAGTAGCTGAAACTGTTACTGAAAGCTGTTAGGCAGTTCTGATTTTTAATCATTGTTTATTGATAAGACAGTTGAGTTCATGTAGGACCATTCATGGTTTTTCCAGTGTGTCCTGTGAACCATTTTGTAGATTATGTTGAAATTCTGTGTGGGCAACTTTACCAATAGTTTATGGGCATTTCCATTTCACAAATACATTACTCCACCATCAAGTCTAGTTTAGATATGACTGTAAATGTGCTTGACCATGTATTCAATAAACTTTTCACAGATTTTGTTGAAATCAGTACACAGGAGTGTCAGCAACAGTCATCTGTTTGTGTCTTTCTTAACCTGGCACAAAACTTTATGCACACAAGTGCTGGGTTTACTTAAATAAGCTGGAGATAGCACAACACATACCTTGCCATGTGGCTAGTTACTTCTGAGTGATACATGCAGTTTTGTTTAAATTAATTAAATTTGAGTTAGTAGATGGCATTCTACCATCAACTGGCATAGGAAGTTTGTACTGACTGCAAATATTGTCATAATGTATCCAGATTATAATTTTTTTTACATATGTACACACACACACATACATACATACATTTTATGGATCCATTAGTGTGTCATAAAGACAGCAGGATATGGAACATGACATAAATATACAAGTTTACAGTGTAAAATACTACGAAAATTAAAAAAAAACAGTATTAAAAATCATATTTACACATAAAAAATTCATCTACAGAGTAAAAAGAATGCGTATGTAGGTATTTTCTTAAGGCTGTTTGAAATTTTTCCTCGTCATTCGTAATGACTGTCATACTTGGTGGTAAACTGTTGAAAATTTTTATGATAGCGTAGAATGTACTTGTTTGAAAACACAATAGGCTGGCATTTGGTTTATGAAGATGATGCTTATTCCTTGTATTAATATTGTGTGTAGATGATTTTTTTTTTTCATTTCCTGTTTTTTGATGATGAAGTTTGTTAATGAAAGTATATGCTGGCATGGAACGGGTAAAATCTCCAGTTGTTCAAATAGAATTTTACAGGAGGTTGTGGGTTTTATATATATATCAGTTCTTGTATCTACTCTTCATCTTACTTTGGTGTTGATTGATAGTGATGTCAGTTTGATGTTATGGTGATAATGAATAGGGAGGTTAGAGGGTTTTGTAAGGAAGTGGTTATACCCTGTTTCAGTGCCAGTCAGAGGCATTATTTTTGCCTTACTTTTTGGTGTTTGATTTATAATTATTAATTATGTTTCTTACATTTGTCTGTGCAGTCATTTAGTGTGGTCTTGATTACATTCATTTCATACATGATGGCTGGAGGCGAGTCTACCCAGCTATACAGTCCACTTTTTGAAACTGATGTCCGTGGATGTAAGTGTTCTGCTAATGTTACAAGAGTCCTGTCAATATTAGCAAGTTTCCTACAATGTAACAGGTGTTCTGTTGATATAACAAATGTCCTATAGGTATAAGCAGTGTCCTTTAAATGTAACATGAGGCCTGTGAGTGTAATGAGTGTCCTGTCACTGTAATAGGTATCCTGTTGATGTGACAGGTGTCATATCAATGTATCAGGATTCCTGTTGATGTAATAAATGTCCTGTCAGTGTAACAAGAGTCCTGTCAACATAACACACATGCCCTATCAATGTAACAAAGTGTCCTGTTAATGTACCAAGTGTCCTATCTATATAACAGGTGTCCTGTTGATGTAAGAAGTATCCTATTCTTGTAAAAAGTATTCTTCTTTTATCAAAGTTTTTTATTACCAACTGATGCACAAGAGAATTGTTTTTTAAAGGAGTGTTAAAATTTACATTACAATTACAATAGCCCCTTGTTGGTGTATGTCTGCTGCACTGTTCGGAACACTGCAGCAACAAGGACCTGATAACATATGCATCCACACCACCAGATTAACCACAATGATGTATTTTAACCCATTGTTTTAACATTGTAACTTTAGCAAGCTCACACATTATGCTTCCTGATGATGGTGATCACACCGAAATATGTTGGAGCTATTGTAATTTTCATGTAAATTTTAATACTCCTTTAAAAACAATTCTCTTGTGCATCAGTTGGTAATAAAAAAACGTTGATAATAACAGGATGCAAGGTACAAATGTGGGGGAGGGGGGGAATATTCTTCTTTGTTGTAGTAACCTAAGAGATTCCCAAGCTACATTCCACAAACAAGCTTTCAGGATGTTGCTTTGTAGGAAGACAGTGATTGATTCTGTAAAAAAAAAAGGCTTCTACAGTGTTTGAGGTCAAAACCATTAACCTGGCATACAGATATAACATTTTCACATGGTGCATGCAAGAGACTCCTTAGACTGTAAGGTTTCCAGAGGCACTGGCCTGTTTCTGTTCTAAAGCATTGATTCATTGAATTACCTTTGATGAATCTGTCACAGACTCTTTCACAAGAGGGCTCATGTTTGAAATGTGCAGTGACCATGTTTATGCTGTTTGCACCATCTTGTGCATAAAAGTGGATTGTGTTCATTATGCACTTACAAAACAAAGGTGTCAGAATATTTGTGCCATGAGAGTTGAGCTCTGTAGCATTACACCATATATTGAGGGAGTGAGAATTTATTTTGTTCAAGAAATTTTTTTGGTAGTTTTTGCCACACAAAAAATACATTGTTCTATGGTGCTTTTGTACTGTGACTTCATGTTGGGGTTGTGTCACTGTTTCTTCAGGCCAAAAGGCCTTTGTGAACAATAAGAAGTTAGAAAACACCTTGTCTGTGTGAAGAGGACATAACACTGATTGACTGGCTCCCTGGTAATAGTTCCTATGTGATTGACACTGCCAATACCAAACCCAGCATTGTATACAAATTTGTTGAGGGTAATCAAGTTCACCTCCTAACAGTCCATTTTTCTGACAGCTATCTTATTATTACATATCCCATTATTTTCTTTATTTTGTAAGTGGTTGGTTTTCAAGGCCTACTGTCACAATGATTCTTATTGCCTAGCCGATGTTTGGCTCATCGTAACTACTTTGATTTGACTACTGCAGCAATATTATATGATCTGTGACAATCGTGAAGTTCTTCAGTATGTAACCTTCCATTCAGAATTGGAATTAACTTGTTTGTGGAATGCTAGTGACCATCATATGGCCCCAGTTAGCAGTATAATGCATTTATCTAAGATGCAGGCTTACTAATGGAGTAAATTATGTGGAGACAGAAAAGATTGTTGTTGGTTGTGGTGCACAGACCCTCCACCAATTCAGATTCTTATTATACGAGGTGTGATCAAAAAATACGGTGAATGTTTAAATAAAAAAAATTGTTACAGTGAAAGACACATTGCCATTAATCCCCCTCAGAATACTCCCCCTCACTTCAAACACACTTATCCCATTGTTCTTGCTACTTTCTGAAGCAGTTCTGGAAATCCTCTTTCGTGAGTGTCTTAAGTTGGGCTGTCGTGGCTGCCTCAATGTCCTGAATTGATTCAAAACGTTTACTTTTCATGGTCATTTTGACTTTGGGGAAGAGCCAGAAGTCGCATGGTGCCAGATCCAGTGAATAAGGTGGATGAGACACACCGTAATATTTTTATTTGACAGAATTTGCTGTACCAGAAGCGATGTGTGACACGGAGCATTGTCATGATGGAGGATTAAACTGTTTGCCCATTTCTCACGTCATTTTCTACGCACATCGTTTCTTAAACGCTGTAATAAGCCCTTATAATGTTCAGAGTTCACCGTAGCGTTCCTGGGTACAAACTCAGCTTGCACAATTCCATCAAGGTAAAAAAACTCAATCATCATCACCTTGATGTTGGATCCTGATTGACACGCTTTTACACATAAGGAGAACTGGGTGGTTTCCATTGAGAACTCTGAACCCTGGTCTCAGGATCATAACCACAGGCCCAAGTTTCATCTTCCTTGATGACATTTCCTAAAAAGCTGGAATCTGAAGCAGCACAATCGCACAACTCCAATGAACTTGACAAACGCTGTTGCTTTTGTTCGACCATAAAAACACGTGTAACAAATTTCGCACTCACTGTCCTCATGTTCAAAACTGTTGTTAAAATGTTTTGAACGGAACCATAAGAGATGTTCGTATCCTCAGAAATTTCCCTAATAGTCAATCGCCTGTTTGATTAAATCTTTCGCTTACTCTTTCAACATTCTCTTCGGTTTTTTATGTTGAAGGACGTCCTGATCTCTCCTCATCTTCAGCCGATTCACAACCATCATGAAATCGCTCAAACCACTTGTAAACCGTCTTTATGGTCACTGCAGCATCACCATAATCTAATTTTAACATTCTGTGTGTTTCTTAAGCACTTTTTTGCAGTTTGAAACAAAATTTCATGTTAATGCATTGTTCATGATCCATGATTTATGGCACACTTTATAACACACCTTCTCTTAACCGTAGCTCACAACTGACTGACTGCACCAAACAAGTTGAAACTTGTCACACACTGTTACTAAGGTTAATGCACCGCTTCCCTTATTGAAGATCCCCGCCTTTCCGTTGGATCACACTTGGCAGTAGCATTCACCGTACTGTTTGATCACAGTGGTACTGTTTACTGAAAGCCAACACTATGAATTTTTTTGCAGCAATGCAGACATGGGGTGGCATATTTATCTTCTACTTCCTGCTTCTCATTGCATTCTCCATATTGATGGTGTATGGCATAGCAAAAAGCAATCGAGGTATGATGATTCCATGGCTTGCAAGTATGGGGCTCGCCATCCTGTTTCAGCTGGTATTTGGACTCTGGCTGCTTGGAGGATACTATATATATGTAAGTTTTTATATTATGTGCTTGTACTGCAATCTGTGCTCTGGGTATTCAGTATGAGAATAAATGTTCATGACGCTTTATACGGGCTACTTAGTTTAACAGCTATCTTTTGTCACTTTCTGCTGCTGCTATTGTATTGCTTATTCAGGCAGTTGACTGAGAGGGTTGTGTTAATATAACAATTGAGCTGGAAGTGGCAGCCAATGGTTGCCAGATAAAATAATGGCCCAATTTTTTTTTTTTCGCATACAGTATACCTTGTAATTTTGTAATGCAAAATCTTGCAGATATTTTTAATTTTGCCACCAGTCATGTAAGTGGCAAGTTAAAGAGCACAGTTCTGAAGCACTGCGTGTAGTGCGGGTATTACTGGAAAGAAACATAAACTTGCAATTGAAAATGCAACACTTTCCTTTCTTCTCCCCAACTGCCCCACATTTTTTGACCCAGTCTGTTCATCTTCAGGAAAATTCTGTTCTTTAAACCACAAAATATTTTTCTGCAGTTAGCAGTTGCTACCATGTTGGGGATTTTATTTGGGTCAGTCAAGGCGTTTTGAAAGACTGTGTGAACATCGCTGCCAATTTCATGCCCCACAAGCTGAGTGAGCAGCAGAAGGAGAATTTTGTTGAAACATGCCAGGACATTCAAGAGCGGCTGGAAAGAGAACCAGAATTTCTTTCCAAGATGACAACAGGTGCTGACAAGACCTGGGTTTATGGGTGCAGCCAAGAAACGCAGCAGCAGTCATCTCAATTGAAGAGTCCATCATCATCTCCATGCCTACATAGTGCGAGAAGAGTTTATTTAACATGAATGCTGCTTCATTGTTCACGGAGTTTTGCTTTATGAATTTGTTCCTGAAGGACACACGGTAAACCATTATTACTTCATGGACACCTTTCAATTCGTGCGTGAAAATGTGTGATGAAAACAACATGAGAAATGGAATCTGGAGGATTGGTTTCTCTACCATGACACTGTACCTCTTCACTCTGCTTTGTCCAGAATATCTGGCTAAAAACAAAAGTGTTATTATTCTTCATCCTCCTTACTGACCAGATTTGTAAATTTATTTTCCCAGAACTTAAAACCTCATTAATGTGAAGGAGTTTAATGTTACTGTGAATCAAGGAAAATTGTGAAAGCATGCTTGCTGAATTTGAAACAAAGAGCTTTATGAAATGTTTTGAGCAGTGGCAGAATCACTGGGCTCAGTAAACTCCCACATAAACTAATTTGAACCAAACAACATAGATTAAAAGATAATTGTCATCATTGTTTTTGTTAAATAAATTCAGGCTGCAGACTGTTTGATTGTAGCACATATGCCCTCTGTCATGTGTTGTTACGTCTAGAGATGTGTTATTGTTTCTCTCTCTCTCTCTCTTCATCCTGCTGAGATTCAAGCAGTTGCCACAAACAAAGCATGGACAAGTCCTCTTTTAGTTTCCATCTTTATTTGCACGTGGACAGCTCTTCTTTTGGGCTCTACCATTACGTTGTTAATTTGCCATACATATTTGTGTGAGGAAAGTGAAGCATAGTGCAGAAAGTGTATGTAATTTTATTTCCTGTTCTTTCAGCTTCAGTCGGTGCTAGCTGCATTGATAGACTGGATATGGATGTCATACAATGTGAGTAGCCCAGTACTGTATTATTATTTGTGTGATGTGTTAATATTTGTATTATGGTCAGAGACCACAATGGAGCAGTATTGGAGATTGTTCGGCCATTGTCAGTGATGACTGCGCCCTCTTGACACTGAAGACGATGTGAGCAGACATCCAGTTTTGGGTATTGTCTACTTCATGGTGCTATAAAAAATAATTTTGGTCAAAAACCTGCTTGTATTGATGGAGATATGTTGGGCATTGTTAGTAGTACTGGCCATTGGCACTAGATTATTGTTTTTATCAACACTAGCACAAGAGATTTGGCATGGTTCGGAGTAACAGCATTGGACTTATTATTGTCAGAGTCAGTAAGTCTTGATTTCAGTCTTTGACTGTAACAGAGAATAACAAATTTTCTTTGAATCTAGGTGCCAGCTCAAAAATTTGAGAGACTGAATTTCCCAACAACCAACTACACACACCCCCACCCCACCCCCCCCCCACCACCCCCCCCCCCCCCCCCCCCCCACCCCCCTCAACCGCCCTTCCCACCCTCCCTAACCTCCCTCCTTACACCTCCTTCTCT
>Ga0123353_10010712_pt1 | contig 12822 bp, 4 predicted proteins | sample TergutLab28metaG_3_FD_92763 | JGI IMG/M metagenome (GOLD analysis project Ga0123353, IMG submission 92763) | Labiotermes labralis P3 segment gut microbial communities from Petit-Saut dam, French Guiana - Lab288 P3 | ecosystem: Host-associated > Arthropoda: Insects > Digestive system > Gut ...
AGATTTTCAAAAACTGCTCAACCATCAAATTTCGTGAAAATCCTTCCAGTGGGAGCCGAGTTGTTCCATACGGACAGACGGACGGACGGACGGACAGACATGAAGCTAATGATCGCCTTTCGGAATTTTAGGAACGCGCCTAAAATTGTTGCACACGCACGTTGTGGGTAGTGGTGAGACTAGTTTGCAAGTGCAGGAATCTTTTGCGTGACGAACCGTTTGTTTCTTTGTATAAAACTGCTAACATCAGGCCTCAGTCGCATATAAAATATCACTTATCTTGGATTATTAATCTAATTGTATTCGTGTGTCAATATTTAGCGTAGATCCTTTCCCCAATACAAAATGTGAACCTCTTACATTCGGTAGTTTAGGAAGTGTAAAATGTGGGCTAACGGAAGCCACCTTCTTACGTTTCTTCCAGTTATGGGCGTTTTGCAAGGAACGCGTGCAAATCGATTAGTTACTTACGTGTGTTTATTTTACAGTTTACTCTGCACACATTTGCTCTTGCGTTAATCGCTGATTTCGGGAAGGTTTTCTTCGGCATGCAGACACAGCCTATAGGTAAACTTGGTCTACCGGAGTTTTTTTTTTTTTCACCAGCCAGGATTGGAAGTACTGCTGTCTGCCAAAGTCTGAAGTGGTTGGGGTAAAGACCGACGGTGCTTGAAACTGACTACATTTTCTTTCAATGCTGAGATACGGTAATACGTTTCTTAAATTGAATGACAGCAGTGGTCTACTACTACTACTACTACTATTACTGAGGCACTCCCGTTGCATTTTGGCCATTGATAGATCAAACTTGAACTGTAGAGCCATAATAATAATAATAATAATAATAATATGTCTAGTTTTGTTCCTTGCCCTCCATATGCCTTCACACTGGGCTAAATTTACATTTAGCGAAAGGCTGTAGAGATTAAGATAAGGAACCCATGCCTCAGTTGGCTCGCTCCGGTAGGCTGGATTGCAAACGAACCGTTTCACACTGAGGTATATTTGATTGCCTGCTGTCTAGGCGGGACCAACCTTCTTCAAATCAACACGTTGTCACTATACCAGCACACATCAGCATCTTTGGGGGGGGGGGGGGGAATGAGCAAGGAATCTGATATTTTGTCTTGATTCTCCATTGTTTCGTATACAAAAACCTGAAATGTCCGTGCAAAAAGGGTTGGGGATTTTGAAGTTGTTGGTCAACTTATGTTAATTTCCGAGACATGATGTAGGCTAAGATACCATTACATGGTCATGCAGTCCCGTTACAGGCCTGGAGTGGCACAGAGGATTCCAGGAGGTTAAGGTTCCCAGATATCATGACAACGGCACAGGATGGTGGTAAGGTTGTCAGCCTTACGCACCGGCCGCCTTTACCCCCAGGAAATGCTCCTGGTACTGAGGCTGACTCGACCCCAAGGCCATAGTGCGATCGGAAGGATTTTATGTCAACGAAAAATTCCAATAAAACTAGCGACCTTCCGATTGGTAGCACAGCGCCTTAACCACTGTGCTACCGCGGTCCCCCATTACATGGACATACCCGCTGTTTTGATTGTTGAGAGTCTGTAGTTTACTCCATGTTTTGCCCACACACATTCAGTGCATAAAGAGGAAAGTACACTCACGACTAGCTGCATTATTCAAACCTAGTATATATCTAACGCCTCCTTCCTTTTCGTGGAGATATCTTGTTCCAGTCGCGACCGAAAGTTCATCGCTACTAGACCTTCGAATTTTCGCCAGTTCTGGTTTAATTCTGCAGTAATTAGTTGAAACATCATCCGCACTCTACTTCCAATTTCCTGTGCTTTAAAATAACTGCGGTTTCAGGAAACCGTGACGATAAGGCGAACCAAACTATAGGCATCCTTTGTGCATGACAAACGGTAACACAGTGTCGACAGTTATGTGGTCAGTATAGACAAGTTTACAGATATATTTCGCACTGCGATTTGGATACAAGGAAGCAGGCACTAGCGCGACGTATTAACCAGGAGACTGTGCGTTGATAACGAAATGTTATTGGGCACGTTCGTAGAGCAGATGCGAAAAGCGAATATAGTCTCATCATGCCTGTCTGATCGTTTGTCTGTCTGCTCGGCTGTTCTGTCTGCCTTTCTCTCAGCATTGATTTTTTTTTTTTTGACATTTCGTCATCGTGATTTTTACTAAAAAAAATTTTGAACACTTCCGAGCTTGGTTAAACTCGGACAAAAAACAAGTCTCTTTATCGAAAGGCCACTATATACTTACTTGTACGATGATGTGTCGCGTGATTTGTCTTTAAAACTGACACTGCTTGTGTTCCCTATGACGTATGAGGTGAGGCCGAAGAAAACCTTAACGATCTAAATGTAGCTAGCAGTCCAGCGTAATCAGTATCTTGCTGTTCCCGAGATATCGATTATAATCGATTTGTAGACCTCTTTCTTCGATTCGGAGGAAACGTATAGTGTATGTTGTGTAAAACATGAAAGGACACTAATTATTATCCACAAGCAAAATGCATTTATCAGGCAAATGTGGACACGTACTGTTATATCTCTCATTTTCCAACATGTTTCGGTTATAACTGAAACATCATCAGAGAGATTACAATTTTTAGGGGAAGTGAAACATCCCAAAACCGTATATACATATGCTTTCATCGATGTTGTGCAGTACAGTGTATTCACTTTGTCTGCAATACCCTGCCTCTTAACGCATTGCTAGATTGTACAACTGGCCTATGCTTTGTTCTGCGGAAAGACTAATTTTCACAGTAGAAACGTTTGAATACAAGACACCTTTAATCCGTAATACTGTGATTTTCACAGATTAGACATTTTTATTGTAATATTGCGCACTGTCCTGCAACGGTATTTGAGACTATTACTACAATTAGTGCTTAATGTTGCTATTTTAAATAAATATATATATATGTGTGTGTGTGTGTGTGTGTGCGTGTGTGTGTAAACTGTGAAATACTGAGCCTGGCCTACTAATACAATAACAACTTCAGTTTGATATGACGTGTGATATATACAACATCGAGTAAGTACAGTGGGGTATGCTAGAACGAACGTAATTGGTTCTAGAATCTCCTTCGTTATAGCATCTGTTCGTTCTAGCATACATTGAAATATGTTTATTTGGGGGTAATCCGTTCCAGGCCCTCGGCCTAGAACAAAGTTACAATCCAACACAACCATTTAAACAGGAAACAACAATAGAAAATAAAAAATATAAGCGTAAAAATAATGAAAAATTAATTTATTTAACTTTTATACACTGTACGTGTAAATTTGAAAAGCAGATAATTGAACGAAACTGATAACTGAACCTTACAAATGATAAAAAAAAGATGACTGGCGCTCTAATCAAAGCGGGAAATCCCGACACGTCATGCGCACGCGCGTGCTACGTCGGCCCACAGTATTCCTCCGCGTTCGTTGTAGCATCTATGTTCGTTGTAGCATCCTGATTTTATTGATAAAAACTTTTCGTTGTAGCACGCCCCACTGTATATGCCAGTAAGCTTTCGAATGCTTTAATCCCCCTGAAAATTGTCATCTCAATGGTGATGGTTAGGTTAGGGCCAAAACATGTTAGAGAACGTATTATTTAAAATACTGGACATCAACATTTACCTGATAGTGTGTTTTGCTGGTGGTTAATAAATGTTAAATTACAAGTACAGGGTTATTCAAAATGATTGTCGGGGTACAATTGTCCAGCGGCAATTCCGCACCAAATTCTGGAAACAACCATCATCTGACAATTCAATTCGGAGGTGGTATGCACAGTTTCAAGAGACAGGGTGCTTGTGTATCCCGGAACTGAAGGTACGAATCAGAACCGCCATTGAAACTATCACCGCTGACATGCTACAAACAGTCTGGAACGAACTCGATTATCGTGTTGATGTTTGTAGAACCACAAATGGTGCAAATATAGAGCACCTGTAAGGTATGTAACAAAAACTTGGAGTGTTGTTCTATTAAATAAAAAAATACATATACTCCTATCTCAAGTGTATTGTGTATGACAAGTTGTTAAAACTCCGGCAATCATTTTGAATAACCCTGTACACGGAATATACAATAGTGTAAGAAAGAAAGTCACTTTTCCAGTACCGGCATCATTAGTGTTTCTTTTGAAAGTAGTCACGGATTTAAAATTTGTGGGCAATAGGAGAGCGAACGCGCCAGAAGCGTTGCGTTGTGCCAATATTTCGTGAATTCTTTTATTTATGTACGTCTTGTTTGGTTACACATTTCGTTTCTCGTGTACTGTTGTTTCCATATAACGGGAAGTGTAGGGCTAATATACTCAGCCCAAACACCTCTTTTTTTTGAGTCGAATATAATCAGCTACATGTTCCGGCTAGCTTGTAATCATCATCAGGCTGATCGCGAAAATGAAAACTACAAGACACTGTTCACAATTTTCATTTTTGCGATCAGCCTGGTGATGGCCATATAGTAGCCGAAACTTGTACCTCATATTTGACAAATAAACTTGTGTTTGAAGTGAGTAGCCTATATTATATGTCTGTAAACACAACGAGTAATAATGGCTTCCATATTACATTTAATTTTTGAACATTCTGATTTCGGAAACAGCAATCGATAATATACATAAAAATGTAATTATACTCTCAGTTGAGGCTTTGGTTGCCAGTTGTATTCGAAGTGCCGTTTTGAATTTTAAAATGCTCTGTGTTCAGTAAATTCCATTAATATCCCCGTCAATCCAGTCAGTACTGAGTTTAGGTCGAGTTATTAATGTATCCGGTGAAATTAGTATATTTTTTAAGAGCGCCAAACAATAAAATGAGATTTTTGGAATGTCATTTGTTAATGTTTATTTCGGAATTCATTTAGGGATTTTCGATCGTGTGTCAGATATGCTTCCATCACATGACGTCGATATAAATCGAACTGTGCTCCACATACAAATTAAATTTAGAATTTGGCTTTCCAAATATTTCTGTTTAAAATCAAATCGGACACATTAGGATTGGTTCATACGAAACGGGACAATCCACGCGCAGCTTTAATGTACAGAGACGACAGAAATTTTGAAGGAGATGGGAACATCCTGTCAACACCGAGAAGAATCTGGCATTCAGAGGACCGTGCATCGTGTTATATTCTTATAATAAAAGTCAACGAGATGCACAATGTCTCAAATTTATTTGATAAAGTACTCTAACATTTCGGACAGGCCCACTGTCTATCACGAGGAGTATCTCAACACTGTATACACGCAATAGGTATTTGTCATGCTAGTTCTGTTGGCTGTCTGCTAGCGTGGTCAGGATGTTCCATCCTGACCACGCTAGCAGACAAATACCTACTGCGTGTATACAGTGTTGAGATACCCCTGATGATGGACAGTGGACCTGTCCGAAACACGTAGAGTACTTTATCAAATAAATTTGAGACATTATGCATCTCGTTGGCTTTTAATATAAGAAACGAGACGAAATTTTCGTACCCAGAAGTTTTGTAGTGATAAATGTCAATAACCCCGAACACACAGATACTTTTTCCGCTCTTGCACATTCTTTGGGCGTGATATTAGATGACAGTGCAGCGATACGAACACTCAACATGGTCGTTGGGCTTTCCCCGGACACGTGTCATTAATGTAAACAATCGACCGAAGGTAAACGAGTACATTCCAATTGAGCGCCAACTTGAAGATAACAACATGTCGCTTGGAGTTACTTTGTTTGCTGCAACAGTGCATTCATCTAACGGGATTATGAAGCGTCTTCTTAGTTAGGCCTACTGGGTTTATTTCGGCCAGTACAGAAATTCTGTTCTAAATATATAAATAACCAACAGAATGCACTTTGATTGATGTATGTATGTTCACAATATTCTCACCAACATGTTTCGTCCGGTATTCCGGCCATCTTCAGGGTGATGTTAATATTACAAGAATACAGTTGTAGTTAATTGCGTCACCATCACTCCGTAATGATTAAAATTACATAATTTTGGTCAAAATTGTATAAGTAATATAGATATAGGCTAAGAATGGATAGTTATTAAAATCGTGAGAGTTAAAATTGTTCAGTGTTTGCGTAGTTATGACGAAACCAGTGGTATGGTGAACCCTAATCCAGAGTATGGGTGGTGTGTGCTGTCGGTGTAGTGATCTGTTCTGATTTAAACGGCGCATTCGTGACCATATTTCCCAAAGCCCATCGTAGGTCCAAGCCGGAAGGTCGCGGGTTCGTTTCCCGATGGTGTCATTGGAGTTTTTCATCGACTTAATCCTTCCGGCCTCCCAGAGTACCAGAAATATTTCCTGGATAGTAAAGGCGGCCGGTGCGTAGAGCTGGCAACCTTACTTGTCAATTGTCTGGAAATCTGGGATCCTCAACCTCCTGGAAACCTCAGGGCCTGTTCAGGCCCTTGTGTGGAATTGCTTTACCTTTATCTTTAAAACTGATTTTGAGAAAATGTATTCACAATAGAGACGGACGACAAATTGAAGTTAAACCAATTTCTGCCGTGCCTTCGGATGCTGTTTACGCTACAAAACGTAAGTACTTTTCGTCGCCTGTTTGTGGTTACTCATTCCCCGAGCTGTGAGGCCGGACTAACTTAATTGCAACGGGTCAAAGCCCGGAGGAGATGTGTCTGTGTCAACGGTATACATCTTCGTTGGGAAGTTAACTCGTACTCAATTCTTCAAGCAACAGTCTTGTTCGTCGCTTGATGACGCGTGAGGATTTCACATTAACTTTATGATCTGGACCGTAAAGTCGTATAAGCTTCGAAATGAGTACTAGTGCCGTGGAGAAAGCTACTGACCCTGTATTTACTTCAGTAAGATGAAGACAGTCTGTTCGTTCGCCATTTTGTGTACAAGATTGTCTCACTGGACCCCACTGGATTTTATCATGAATCAACTGAATCGAGTTCCTGCTTTTGCTTATTTTTCTCCTAAAAACAATTTTAGTATTATATCCCATCTACGTTAAGATCTGCCGAAATGCTGTACCAGACGTTACGGAGTTTGCGAAGTACCTAGGTGTGATTATTGTCATGAGCATTTCTTTACAACATTCTCATATTAAGGGAGGAACATAGCCTGAGGGTGTTTGAGAATAAGGTACTGAGGAAGATATTAGGGCCTAAGAGGGACGAGGTAACAGGGGAGTAGAGAAGACTAGATGTGAGGAGCTTGATGATCTGTACTCCTTACCAAGTATTATTCTGGTGATAAAATCAAGAAGAATGAGATGGGCGGGACACGTAGCGCATATGGGGGAGAAGAGAGATGCATAAAGGGGTTCTGTGGGGAGAACCTGGGAGACCTAGGCCTAGATGAGAGGATAATATTAAAATTGGTCTTCAAAAAGTTGAATGGGGAGGCATGCATTTGGTTGATGTGGCTCAGGGTAGGGACAGGTGGCGGGCGCTTGTGAATGCGGTAACGAACTTCCGAGTCCCATAAAATGCGGGGGATTTCGTGACTAACTGAGAAATTAATAGCTTCTCAGGAAGGACTGTGTTCTTCGGAGTTAGTTAACAGCTGGCAACTTTTAACATCGTGGACAGTAATTTCTGCGGCTCTTCGTTGTCACTTCCTGCTACTGGTTGTTTGTAAATAAAGTGTCTTTTCCCCAGGACGTGAACGTACAAGCAGTAAATTACAATTCAATCGAAGCCGCCTCTAGATTCCTTGCAACCTCTTTAACAGTAGGGCATGTCAGTTACTTAAAGACACTCCTCGACTCGCGCAGTAGTTGCGTTCCGGAAGGTCCGGCGAAAATCGAATTTTGGGCAAGTCGGAATTGAGTGTAGCCTACATACGGTCAACTATGTTTATACATTCAAGGGAGTCAAGTTGAAATCCAGACTCCAAAATACTGGAACCTGATCGACCTCAGCATAACCGTCCAACGGTCTCTGTTATCGCTCAACAGTATTCTTCCACCACCTTCGTCTCATTGCGCTTTGAATGCCGCAGGGAAATATTCGACACGAATTTAAAAAATACTTTTTAATATTTTTGAAATAGCCTAAGTCTTAAATTGCGTAAGTCAGGGGGTGTCTGTATTCCGAGTGTATAAGTTCTGGAGACCTTATCTGCAGGTGGCGTGGTGTGTTACAGGGGCATTCTTGGTACCGTACATCGTCATGCTGTTCGCCATGGGTCTTCCCATATTCTTCCTGGAACTCACCATTGGACAGTACTCTGGCCTTGGACCGAACAAAGCCTTCCAAAGGATGGCACCTATCTTCCATGGTAAGTGCAACATAGCCGATATTTAGTGATGGAATTTTTTTACTCAGATTTTAGCAACAGTGAAATGGCGGCCGGTCATTTTTATTCAGCTCGTGACATCTGTGAAGTGAATACGTTCCATGCAAATAGTGACGTAAATCTGGGCGCCCATCTGTCCTTTCGTCGTTAGTCAGAACAAATCGTAGAAGTTATACGGTATTTTGGAGGTCCCAGCTTCAATTCATGGCTCGGATATTGGCGGTTAGTTCGTTGTTTCAGTTCTTCCACACACACATGTCGGGATAATGGCCTGAAACTAGACAATTCATTACCTGTTCCTTCCGCATGCTTTCGACTTATCAATCGTTTTTTATTCAGTGCTATTTAATCACAAACATTAAGAACTTCATTAAATAAACCAAAATAAAGAGAGAGTCAAGTGGCCAGTCCAGTAACACAGTTTACTGGTTTTCAAATAGTGATTATTAAAACTGACGTACGTGTTGTCGTCAGCCACAGCAATTTTTATTAGTTCCATCAACACATGCTACATGTTTCGGACATACTGACCGTCCTCAGGCTTTGAATGCATGATTTTAAAACTCAAACATAAAAATTTGATTATTTATGATAAATAGAAATCAAAATGTTATAGTTCCTTTGGTACTTTTGTAGGTATATTGTGAACTGGATTATCCATATCAGGCGCGCACACAGAATTTTTATGTTTGATTTTAAACACTATGTTATGTAATCCCTGTCATAAATACAATTACATGTTCCGTGATTCATTACCCTGACTTCAATCACAGTGTCTCATTTTATTGTTTTTTAAGATTGTCTAAGACTTTCTGTTTCTTGCTTTATTTTTCAAAATTCCAACCGTATAGTCACCATACGATTTCAGTGGCTGATTTCTGATGAAGGGTAAATTTCGTAAAACGTTTGATATTACTTTGTCTAAATATTTTGTTGTTGTTGTAATTTTCAATTTGGGATGAGCTGCAAACCGGTGGCACCTCTTGGGCTGCACGCCTGACCAGTATGTTGCAATTCATATCGTATCCGTTTGTGTGTCTAGTCCTTGCAGTCTGTGAACAAGTGTTAGTCTTCATAGAACGCAATGGTGAATGTGTGCGTTACGGAAAATAATTAAGAAATAATGGTTTCATGTTGTGATTTTGCTTTGTATATAGAGAACAACTAACGTTAGCAGCAAGAACAACATTGCTTACATCGTATGAAAGAGCTGTGGTAGGCTCCTTCATTCTTCGGCGTCACTGAAATAACCTCCAGTTCAGGAGGTCCATGTAGCGGTCCTGTCAGAATTCTTCCTAGTACTCATTCCAAAACAAACAAAAAAAAATACAGTAACAGACGGAGTTCTGGTAACATAAACTTTACGTGGAAGTAACCTCGTCTCCGAAAAAAAAAATATACTAGTAAACTGCATTACTTATTTTCCTAACCAAAATGTAAACGTCATACGTGTTGAGGTAACGTATGTAGATTACACGTAACGCCATGAGGATTATCTGATGTTGCGCTGCGTTATTGTGTGTGTTGATTGTCTGTCTGTAACAATTTGCAGAATAGTGAACAGACCAAATAAAGATATCATTTTTTCTAAGCTCACAGTCAAACAAAATGCTACAGGTTGTAGCGTTTCTGCCTTGTGGGCTAGGCAGGAAGTTATCGGTTCCACTGACTATCGTGACGGCAATTGTCGTGATTTTATTCAGTCTACCCACGCAGATATCTTCATGGCGCCTGAGATGAAGCCACGACTTCTTTCTGTTCGGTAGGGTTCTGCAAATGGTGAATGACATTTGAATTCAGTGAGTTACGGACTTTTACATCGAGTTTATTAAAATTTGTCACACTACTGCGTTTAGGAGACACGATCGGTCCCCGTCTTCAGGCAAGCGAGCCTAGAGTTGGCGACGCGTCCTCTCTCCCGAAACGTAGGTGAAAGATACAGGGAAAGTTCATCCCACAACAGACCATGAAGGCCCAGAGGGGGTGTAGAAGTGTAGTTCTACTGTCTCTTTAACCTCGGCGTCAGATGGGGGGTGGATGGGCTCCAGGGCCGGTCTGGACGGGTGCGGAAAATCTCGCCCCTACCGGGATTTGATCCCCGGATCGTCCAGCCTATGGCGAGTCTTTATACCGACTACGCTTTTCCCTGAAACCTAGTAGTGTGTTAAATTTTAACACATGCGATGAAAGCAGTCCATAAAGTCAATAAATGTTCATTCCGTCTTCCTACGGCATTTTGTTAATGTATGATTCATTATCATCCCACTACTGGACGCCATATAGTCTGGGTTGCTGAGAGCTTCGTTGCAACCTGCAGATACTGCTGCTGCTACTACTACTACTACTACCACTACTACTACTACTAATAATAATAATAATATAATAATAATAGCAACAACGCGTTCGATGCTGTTTTATCGACATCTGCTTTTCAAGGTCGCAGATCATAGGCGTGACTTCCATTAAGATTTCTGCTCTTCCACAATGTTATTCTTTCTTGTGCCGTTCTGATGTTTTCATATTGTGAAAGAAGATGACGAAAATTAAAAGGTGCGCCGTCTAATTGTAATCGGTGTCACGTGCGTATATAATTCGATGTAAGTGTGGGTTAATTTTCTTGTTGTGAAAGTGATTTGTTAGTGATTTTATTTGGTTATAATACCGACAAAAATAAATTTACAAATTAGCTAATTGCAGTAATATGTTGGTGGCATTAGTGGTGGTGATGTTGGTGGTAGTAGTAATAGTAGTGGCTGTAGTAGTAGTAGTAGTAGTAGTAGTAGTAGTAGTAGTAGTAGTGGCAGTAGTAGTAGTAGTAGTGGCTGTAGTAGTAGTAGTAGTAGTAGTAGTAGTGGCAGTAGTAGTAGTAGTAGTAGTAGTAGTAGTAGTAGTAGTGGTGATGGTGGTGGTGGTAATGGAGGTAAAGGGGTGTACAAATCCCGCTCCCCAGCTCGCCCGGGCAACTAAATTTTGTAAGGTGGCACTAAATGTATGGGCCGACATTCTGAAACTTTCTTTACGCTAATCTTCTGGTTCCTAGAGTTCTGAGGTGACTCATATTTTTGGAAAGTTTGTGCATCCCTGAGATAATATTATTTATGTTATTATTAAATGCATGTTTATGTAAACCACATTAAACTAGATCTCTTAACTTGTGAATTAATTAATCCACCAAAACAAAACAAAAAAAAATCCGAATTCGAGGTCTAGGTCACGTGACAGGCTATTTACACTGAATTCGCGAAGACTGTACTTCATGTCTTGAGAAAGAAGGTCTCAAACTGTCAGAATGATAGTGTAATGACTATGTACGCTTTTTCTTGAAGTTACTGTGCTATGTGAGGTAATTAAATATGCAGCTACCCATCCATAAGATTCAAAGTACGAATATTCTGCAGCATGCATGGAGGCAGTGATTAACCTCACTGCAGTCTGGAATGCAACGTCCTGTATTCTAGTACAAACTTCTCAAAAGTTCGATGGGAAAACTACGTCTGTTTTCAGGGCAGAAATGTACTGTACGCAGAATGGAATTTAGGCAATATATTCCTCCGAGTCGGTAGCAAACTGCTACCAAACTACGCTGTGTCACACACCACACCACTTTGAGCACCTCAAATATCAAAAATTAAAAAGTACAACAAATATCGGTAGGTCATGCAAAATTTACAATACATTGCTATTCCTATCTTCCCAAAATGTGAAAGAAAATCTTGGTCTTGTGGCATGTTATGCTGTGTTTACTGGTACACTGTTAACGAAGTTTCGGATGTTCGTAGTATCTTCGTCTTCAGAGAGCATCAGTCCAAGTTCTTGGACTGAGTAGCGTCCCCATCTTCTACGTCACGCAGACAAAGGATTATTTGCATCTCCTTAGACTACCAAAACACTGAACATGGAAACAATATGTCCCTCCGAAACTTCGGTAACCATTTATCTTTCGACACGGCATACCATCCTAGACGACTTGGATATGAATCAACACCGCTGTGAGGAACTCCAACCGTGTAAGAATAATCCGAGTGCCTGTTACATGTAACATGTACGATGGCCTAATTTAAACGACCTTGCAAGGATTGCCGAAGGCTTTCAGTAGCAGCAGAACGCTTGCGGCCTACCGACTACATGCAGCTCTGCGATTATCCTGAAACCCGAATAGCCAGTGTATTTACTATAAATTACAGTCAAATTTTCGAACCCGCAACAAAAATATGCATGAGCCGTTAGCCTCAAGAAATTGACAGCATCCTCCAGCTCTTCTCAATCAACGTGGAAACGCCTGGAGCTAAAATAACGGACATCGTAATCCTATTTAGGGTAGGCCAGAGTTCCGAACCACGTGACTTTACCTTACTTGGTGTACTCGGATCTAATTCCTGGATTAAAAACATTAAACGAAATTACATTTCTTAATAATAATAATAATAATAGAATTCTCTCATTTTTATATTTGAATAAAGGTTGACCAACTAGATGACACTTGCTTTATTATATATTGCTCAACATGTTTCAGACGTTAATACGTCCATCTTCAGGAGCTAGCGA
>Ga0123353_10010713_pt1 | contig 12822 bp, 9 predicted proteins | sample TergutLab28metaG_3_FD_92763 | JGI IMG/M metagenome (GOLD analysis project Ga0123353, IMG submission 92763) | Labiotermes labralis P3 segment gut microbial communities from Petit-Saut dam, French Guiana - Lab288 P3 | ecosystem: Host-associated > Arthropoda: Insects > Digestive system > Gut ...
CCTTTCAACTTCTTGAGTTTCTCCACAGTCTGACCATAAGCTTCACTCCAACCAGTTTCAAGATTGGAAACCTCAGTCTTCATGAAGCTTGGAGCATGGGTGTCTTTGACAAGGTCCTTGCCACGCTGCAACATGCTCATTATATTGCTTCTCTGGTGATCTAGTTGTGTGACAGCTGTCTCCTGCTGTTTGATCATCACATTTACTGAATCCAGAGTTTCTGGCTGTAGGCCTGCCATGGAAGTTTCTTTAACTTTCTGCAGAAGCCCAACCACCTAGAACAACCGACACAGTTGCAAGACATTACCCGTAACTGGTCTCTCAAACTACACACTTCACACTTAGACAATACACTACACCAAAAACCAGTTTCTGTTACAGAGCTACACAAAGTGCTTAAATGAACAATCAGTGAAATTAAAACATAAAAATATGCAAACAAGTCATTAACCGCCACTGAACATCTAGCACATTTAGACAGCAATAGAGTAAGGAGCTGTGATAGCAAAGTCAGTACAGTGACTATGCTATGAGCTGGATGATCTGGTTTCAGATTCCCAGGATAGGCCAGTAGTTTTTCTTCTCTCCACAGCATCCAAACCAGCTGTGGGGCCCACCCAGCCTCCTAGTTGGTGGATATCAGTGATGCTTACTCAAGGGGTAAGAGGCAGGGGCATGAAAGCTGACCACTCCCCTCCACCTACCGCTGAGGTTAAGAATGAGTGAAGTTATACCTTTGCTCCTTCTATAAGTCTTCACAGCATTGACAGGGACCACTTTACTTTTTCACTAAATGAGTAAAGCAAACACACTGTATCATATTAATACAAATCACATGCCCTGGTTGCATGTGTTAAGCTTTCATTTCCTTGCTGGCAAGACTGTGTTTTGGTTAAGTTGACACCTGCATAGGAGGAATACACTTTCGTTCTCTTCATTTTTTGTTGATATGTTTACTGCTGCCTGTTATCTTGCCCAGGCAATGTATGTAGCAGCAAGTAACTGTGTGTTGCTTTGTGCAGCAGTCTGCACCACTGTTTGCAGCACTTGATAGCAATGTGTAGCTGTAGAAGCAGTGGTTGAGTTTAGTGATGATGAACCCCACAATCCAGAGATTTAAACTAAATACAATCCACTTATATCAGCATTAATCAGCATGAATATTTTGGATAAGAATAAAAATGAGATACAGTTATAGTAAAAGTGGTGTTAATAGTATAACTAGCTTCAATTAACAGTTATATTAATCAGACATAATAATTTATATAAAATGTCAATACCATTCTAAGTTAGTGAGCAAGGGCAATCAAATACCAGAATCTATGATAAATCCTTCCTTTCACAGATTTAATTCATAAGTCTATTTCAGTACTTCTTGTAACTGCCCTGGCAGATGTACTTCGGTTCTATACACACCTCAAAAATGAATTCAATTCAATTTAGGTTTTGGGAGAGTTTATAAATCCTAACCAAAACTGGTACTTTCAGTCTTCCCAAGTACTTAGAGTTCATGAATTTGATACTAAAATACAATTACATTACACCAACAATTTTCACACCTATGTAAGGCTTTGTCAAAAATTGTGAAAATTTGTTGTCAGTAATGTTAATATTAATTTCCACACATGTTAAAATTAAACAATAGTGTAGTTACGTTGCTTCACAACTCCCAGGCTTAGCTCTTTCAAAACTGAAAAAATTCACAACAAAAAAAATTCAATGGGCTACAGTGCCAAACAAATACATTTTGGTTAATTTTTAAGCCACCATATATTCATCACTATGTAAGACCAGGAACACTTTCAGATGACATTCTGTATAATTTCTTACATACCTCCCTCACTTCCTTTCGGTAAGTATAGCACTTATAATGCACATCAGTTTTCACCATGGTGAGTTCTATCGTTGGAATCAGGTTTTTATATCGTGTAATGAGCTGTTCTAATCTCTTCTGCTCAGTCAGCGACTCCTTATCTGAACAGTGTGACACAAGTGAGTCCAGAGTTTGTACCAACCACTTCATGTCTTCTCGTTTAGTATCCACTTCGTGACAGATGTTCTGAAATAAAAGTCTTAGAAGTTTGTATTTGTATATGTGCATAAAAATTATCATTCCATGACATTCAACATTTCCTCCACATCCATCACACATCACCCACGATTATTATGCAGAAATAAGCGTCACATAAGCATCATTAACAGCTTATGAAAAAATATGTTAGACCCACAAAAAATAGTCTGAAAAATCACAAGAACATTTCAGAAGTTCAAATGAGAAAGAAATTTAATTATTATTGCAATCTGTTATTCTTACATTGCACTTCTTTCCATTGCATCTGAATAGACTGGTAAATCAGACCACTGCGACAGTCACAGAATTCTACAACTACAAAAAGTCTCAAAATCATTGCACTGAGGATTCAGCATAAAACCTGGGGTGGAAACAAAAATTATAACTTTGTAACTGTCACTGTTTTCTGATCTTACAAAATGATGTTCCATACTAGACATGTTTCTTTAAAAAAACAGACTTCACCATCATCACCTAACAGGCAGTCCCTCATTTAAAAAAGTAGTGTTACACTTATCATCTACAATATTGCTGTTCCCATTTTTCATACCCACATTACACACAATACTGCATACTAATTACTTTACAATTGTAACATAAATTAAAAACAGATACTTTTATTTACACCTCTAGAAATTTAATATTGTACTGAAGTCAAGACCTCAACTTTCAAGTATGATATAAGTATACCTCAGTGAACTTTGCTTTACACTGCCCAGAAACTTTGACTCTATCACTAACATAATAATTTTATTCTGTAATAAAAGCACAAGCACAATTAACTACTCAATTATCTACAATGGACTTAACTTCAGTACAACTTGTTAGTGTGGAATGTTAAAACACTTCCAATCAACTACCCAACACAATCTTCAACAGAAGGTGTCTGGGGAAGGAGAGGGAAAAAAATATCACAACTGTATTGGGGAACAGAGAAATCCATCACACAGACACAGACACACAGACTCTCTCTCTCTCTCTCTGCCCTTTTACTGCTCACAAGGGTTTTAAAGTACATAATCCCTAAAAAACAGAAGGGGCATATTGCACTGGAAGTTTCACTCTTGCACCTCCTACACCTTAAGCTGATGTTACATAATAGTCAAATTAAAAAAAAAACATGTGTTATCCTTCCACTCTATGCATTTATACTTCTGAATCACACCCATGTACTGCAGCATGTAACCTATAGTACCAGCACTCACAGGATCATGCACAACCAACATAGTAGTGCCTGATACTCTTATGAACCGATTAAGAAAAAATATAAACACACCTGGAATACAGCCCTTTCCTTCTCAAATTCCTCAAGTGTAGTAACTTCTTTCATTATGTTTTGGAGACTAATATCCACCATATCCATCCATTGTACCATTTCCAAAAATCTGAAAATAAAATGCAAATACTCTTAGATAAACTGTTCAGAACCAATATAATTATGGAAAATAATGTATGCTACATGGGACAAAATTCACAAGCATCTGGCATCTTAAAGCAGTAAAATCCTCACTTGGAGTTTCTTTGAGGAGCAGTGAATTTCAAATGGAGGGAATATAATGCCAGGATTACTATTTGGGATCAAGTATATCACTGTATGCAAAAAACACTCTCTAGCCAAATAAAGTAACTGAAGAGTGAAGCCTGGTTGGGTGATTAACAGAAAGGAACAAAATATTTCAGTGTGAAGCTGAATTTTGATAGCAAAATATGCACATCAATCCACTTCAAGAACAAAATTTTGATGTCTGACAATGTCCGTAACATTCTGACTTTTATGAAGTCCTCTTATTGCCATAAAAATAATCTGTGCTAACATGCTCCTGAACATGAAGTTAAATACACTTCTTATGAAATTAAATATATATGTATGTGCAGGGGGAGAGGAGTGAACATATATTTTATACAACTGATACCAAAAACACTCAATGCTAAAACAACCAATTTACTTTATTAATTTGTATTTTACTGCAGGATGCTGTCAGCAGCTTAGACTCTGTAGCACTGAATGGTGGGATTAGTGTATGAATCCTGAAATGGTAAAGATATAGCATGAAATGGTCATGGCCTAATTCAGCATACTACCCTGGTATTTGCCTATGAGATTTGAATCTAAATATCTGTGAAATACAAAAACCAAGTGCCTAACACTCAATCATGACACACAGTCCAAACATCTAATAATCCAATTCATGATTATGACAATATTAACTCCTTTACTTAACTAAACACCAAGTATTTGCAACAAGGGTTTTAAGTGTGTTATTTGTTTAATTACCCAAACCATTGTTTGGAGTGTAATGCAATCTTAAAATCAATCTTCATCACTATTTACTTTTACACTGAGACTGATGACAATTTTTTGATTAGTCAGTCTAACAGACTTAGTCTTGAATTACATTTAATGAATTGAGAAATAAAGAATTCACTTTACTTATTGTCAATGAACTTACTTCTGCTGATAGTTTTTCCACAGTGTAGGAATCTGCTGAAGCTGCCGTGAAATGGTGTCGATTTTCCGGGACATACCTTCCCATTGCATCACAGCCCTACTGTGGGCATCTCTCAATGATGAGTCATGTGGATCCCATTGGTTAAAGCTATTACTGATCTTACTCATGTTCTCAAGACATCGCTCAACTTCCGCAACCACTCTGCGCTCTACAAAGAACTCCTAACAGTACAGAAAATAAAGCAGGTAACTACCACTCATAATGGAAATTTAATAACTGATATTTATAAATTATTGCTATTCAACAGAAAATATGCACATCTGGATACTGACAAACATGGATAACAAATTACATTACCACATAATTAAGAAAATAACTTGCAACTGATCGTTTTGATTAGGTTGGTGTGTTGTTTCAACCAATAGAGAACAAAAATATCATTATGATGTATATTCCCCACTGTCAAAGTAACATTTAATAAGCACCATAATCTGATATAATCTATGGGTCAGATTACCTCTTACTACCAAATAATTGCTTGCTATTGCAGCTGTTCATTTGTTCATATTAAGGAATGTACAAATGTTTTCCCACCATGGGGTCACATTACTGGATCATCCATACCATGATGGAATGTTCGCCGATGGCATAACGTCTGCACCATGTTTTGTGAATGCTGGCCAGCTAGTTTAAAAGTTGAAACATTGGGCGGGCAACTGGATGGTTGCAATTACAACATGAAGAACTCATAAACCAATTTTTTTTTTTCTAGGCTAAAACAACAGCTCATGTTACTATGTTAACAAACAGGGATGAAAAAGATTTCACTATCACACTTTATATAGGTACAAAACATATAGAAAAGTTTATATGGTCAATGTTCCGTGCATTAATCGAATGAATAAAATATAAATGCCAACAAATTCTCAATAATATTTTGATGTAGTTTAACCACAAGGTACCCTCCAACATGTTACGTTCACTTACGTGGTCACCTTCAGGGAGGTATGAACCAGACTACAATTAAAACTACAAACAAGTCAGAACCATTCCACCATTGACAATAATCAGAATATAAAATCACAGTTAAAATAAATTATAAAAATAAGTTTAACATGTAGAGATAAAAAGTTGTTGTGAAGTTTATCATGGTATTATGATTGGTGTGCACAGAAGGAGCATGCAGTGGCCAGAAAAACGTTGGAGGATACCTTGCCATTAAACTGTATCAAAGTATTCCTGTGACTTTGTTAGTATTATTTTGTATTCATATAGAAAAGTCTTTGGAGAAGACATCCCATTGTGTTACATAACTATATAAAAACGAACAGTCAAATACAACACTTTCTTGTAAGCCATTTACATTACTCACATAAAGTTGCTACATGTTTCAGCCCATAATAAGGCCATCTTCAGGTGAGACTGTATTGTATATAGCGGAAAATAATATTAAAATAAAAGAGGCCTCTCTTTTACATGTACATAAAGGAAGGTAATACTAAAATGAAAAAAGCCTTGCTCTTACACAAATAAATAAAATTCACTGTTACTAGAGGTGGTGTACTACAGTACCTCTTTAAGTAGTTGTACTATTAATGAAGAAATATCAAAGTCTTGATATACTAACACATAAAAAAACAGGAAGTGCCTTTATGATCAATGGTGTTGGGGTTGATAAGTATGCATGCTGAATTTGAATTGTTAGTTTTGTTCCATAATGTCAAATCACACAAAACTGAGATTTCAATATATTCATAGTATTTTCCTATAAGTGAAATCTACATAATATGACTGCTGTAAAATTTAGAATCAGAAGATAAATCCGAAGTTTGTTTCTCAGTTCACACAGTGTATTAAGTGGAAGTCACAAATAAAAGTGGACGTATTAAATATTGATTCTTGCTGACATCACATACATTTTATGATAGACTGTACATTCTGAATTTAATGTGTACACATAATCATATTTGCAATGGTGCCACAATGCAATAGGACTGTGAATGCTGCACCAGTTCAGAAAATGTATGTCTAAAGAATATAATAAATCTATATCTAGTATACTTCTCACCTTATTTCTAGCCAAAATAGCTTCAACATCTTCATGTTTATTAAATGCCTGCTGTTCTGAATGAATTTCCTTTTCTATCTCTTTCAGATACTGGATGAACGCAGTCTCATCCAGTCGAAATTCAAGCCTCATCAGGTGAAGAGGAGCAAAGGACAAAACTTCCTGCAAAAAAAATACTTCAATATCACTAATTTTGTTTTAATACGTAGCATGATAAGCAATCCTGACTTATTCAAGATATATCATGAAAACAAGTAACAACCTCCAAAATAATGCTGCAAGGCATATATTTCCTATGCTGAATATGCGATTTCTAAAATTTTTGTCTCAGGTTTCTGCTCTAAAAATTGAGTATGGGAAGACAATTGAATTATAATTATGATTCCATGTAAAAATTTGACTAATGCAATAATATAAGTAAATACCACTTTATTCACACTGTTACACTCCTACATGTTTCAGTCCTCAGGGGCCAACCTCAGGGACAGTCAACGCAATGTGTGTCCAGATGCAAATATCTGGAAGTCAGAATATATTCACATGGAAGTTAAATTGACTATACAATATAAAATATAATACAAAGGGTGTATAAACATATAATGTAAAATCATTAAACATGAAAATAAAAATATAAAACTACATTATAAAATCATTATGAATTAATGGTATGATGAAAGTTGGTAATACACACCAGATTACAGAGCAATGTGTTGTATGTTATATGGCAGTTGTCACACTAAAGCACCGCATAGTCTCATAAACCAGTTCAGGTATATACACCCTTAATATTATATTTAATATTTATAGTCAGTGTAACTTACATGAAAATATGTTTTGACTTTCAGATATTTACATCTGGACACGTGTTTTGTTGACCCTGCTCACAAAATGTAGCAGTAGTCTCTGAGGATGGTCCCTTGAGGGATGAAACATGTAGCAGTGTAACAGTGTGAATAAAGTGGTATTGACATATAGAAGTGCATTAGTCAGATTTTTACATGGAATGGTGATGTCAGTGCACAGACATGAGCAAGATAAAGTATAATTATGGTATCTGAAGAGTGGGGTGGCTGGCAGAATAAACTGTAGATGAAATGGGAGAAATGCAAAAATATTTGCTATAACAATTCCCTCATGAAAAATCAGAATCTCTAACCAGTTCCATTTTGAAGGACAAATATCCAAACATCTGTGAATTATAACTAATATTTAAGCATTATGCACCATCTGATAGTAATAATTTCCACTGTAATCAGCCTCTTTCCAGTATACAATACTTATTATAGTCACCGTCATCAACATCAGCCCACACTGGCCAGTTACCAGCACCAGAAAACTGACTCCTTCACATACATATTTGCAATTCTCCCAAAGTATCTTCTTCCTCTGGATTAAGATCCTTACTTATTTCTGGTTAGTATAACAGTTCATTCTTGAGATGTGTTCTTTCCAAATCTTTCCACAGCAGATTTACTGTATTTACATTTCTGTTATTTTATTTCTTTTATAGTCAATAACATGCTCATACCTCTCACAAAAAAATTTGTGATGGATTATGCCAGATTTTGTCACAGTCAGTAGCTGAGAGGACAGTTATACCAATCTATTAAATTGGTTCAACATTATTAATGGAGTACACATACGCATAAATGTTATTACGTGTGTATGTTCACGCACGCATGCACACACACACACAAACATATATTACAGAAGCTTGCAAATGTTGTAGACCATCAAGCTCTCTGTACATACTTAGATTAACTGGGTTATTGTATTCAGTCTCCATCATGACAGTAACTATAATATAATTTACAGAATAAAGTTTTACTGACTTGTGATTAAAACTGAAGTGCATATATCTACAATTGTGTGTGCTGTACACGCCGAACTGCAGATCCAAAATGACTTCAACTGACTGTCATTGCAGCCTATCACAAAATGTTTAGTGGCAAAATCCACATCAGCACCTCAGTTAATATTCCACATATTTAAACCTCTGCAAAATAATGATGATCTTGGCCTTTGTCACATAACCAACTTGGGAGGTTGTTAATCTGTTACTACTGCTTCTTAAAATGAGTGTCTTTGGGCCCTTACCTTGAAAAATTCTTACTAGAATACTGACTTACAGGAATAAAGTTGTAATATCCATAAATAATTAAACAGACCCTGAAGGAAAGTGTTTTGTTATTGCCTAATTTTGTGTGCACGTATGCATGTCTGTCTGGTCTATCTCTTCCCCTCACCCCCCCCCCTTTCCCCAGGAGCTGAACAGACTTATTATAATATTCATATACACATTTCCTTGGAAAACTCATCTTCCGCGATCACATTCTTTTATTCCTTTAAAGGTCAACAATCATGTCAAATTGCCGACCAACCAACTTGATTTTCAATTGTGGAAACAGAAAAGAGTCTCATGACACCATGTCATGGGAATACTGAGGAAAATGGAGCACAGCAACCCCATTTGTGGTTAGAAAAGCCCTTAAAATTATGGCTATGTAAGCGGGTACACTGTCACGCAAAAACGAACCATGTTCTTCTCACATAAGTCTCCAGCAGTGTGAAGCATAGTGAATGCTTGTTCAGCTATAGTACTCATTCCATCAGTAAGCAGTCTTTGCAAGTAAAATGCTTAAACTATCAAAATGTTTGTGCTTGGGACACAACCTTATCCATGTAGGCTACTTATAACATTTCATGTGTTGCTGCTGTTCTACACACCCCAACCTTATACAAAATTTTGTATCAGGATGTTGTATTTTGGGTTGTCTGATGGTGCTGTAAAATATGATGCACAAAGCACAACCACATGTCAATACAATACCATCTGGCAGTGCTTACCAGCCTGTCATGTTCACATTTCAATGTGCCTCACATGACCAATCATGGAAATATACTTCTACTCTATATTTTTATAAAACTGAACCTCATTAGTTTCTTGACACACTCTATATACTTCAGCATTTAAGTTTATGTTGTTACCTTCATTATTAAAAACCAATACTCTACCTTCCATTTTGCTTGCAGCCTCCCAACACAAGCATCTACTGGGGGATGCTGTTCATAGGGAAGACAGTTTCTCAGATCCTGAGCCGAGTTTACCAAATCTTGAATCCACTTCTCATTAACTTTCTCAAAGAAGTCCTGAAGCAAAGAATACCAATATGAATATCCCAAAGTAAATACTGTATTTTATTTTCTACACACACAAAATAAACAACTATTCAAAACAAAACTAAATTTCACTTCTCAGATAAGCTGTGACTAAAACAATATACTCATTATTGTACTTCTCTTCCCTAATCTTGCAGAAAAATGAAAATGAAATGCCATATCAGGAACTCTAGCATGAATTTCCAAATCAGATTCACGTTTGTTTTAAAAATTCATTATCAAATATGATGAAATAACATAACAAAAACAATGCAATGAATGGGACCAAAATTTGCAAATCAAGGATCCTATACGATTAGCATGCATACAGCTACATGTGTCAGGATGAAGACCTGAAGACCCAGAAACATGTGCACCTACAGACAGAAGGACAAGAACATGAGTACCCAAGACAGCTATGTGCTTCCACCTACAAATACCACAATGATTAGATACAGATCCAACAGAATCACTGCTTACAACTACAGCTGTCAGGACAATGGTATAGGGATAAAGTACAACTGATGCTCACAGCTACAGCTGCAAGGAAAAGACATGATCCAATATGACTTGTAAACTTACAGCCACAGCTCTCTGGATGATAAGACAGGGACCAAATATGATTTGTGTGTTTACAGCTACAGCTGTCAGGATGATAGTGACCTAATAAAATTTATGTGGTTACTGACAGCTGTCACTGAACATATAAGGAACCAATATTATTAGTGTACTTGCAGCTACAGCTGGGATGATGAGACAATGACCGAGTATGATTAGTGTGTTTACAGCAACTGCTGTTAAGATGATGAGGACCCACTATAATTAGCACGCTTATAATAACACCTGTCACTATAATGACACACATTTACCTTATGGGATTCTACAGTCTGCTTTGTGTCCATGTGCTTCTCAGCAATCAGTTTCTCTGCTTTCTGCAGCCATTCACTGATGACACGTTCATTTTCCCGGAAATTATGCCAACAGCGAACAGCCTCTTGAAGTTTCTGTAAAATAATAAACTAATGGTTACAAAATGTAAATTACTGTTGTATACAATACATAAGAAAAACTATCTTCCACTATCCAAACCTAATTCATAAAATGCAGAAAATTTACTCAAATATGAGATTTGAGGTTCTCATGTCAGTGACATCCTAGAAAACTGTAACTTCAACAGATCCAAATTCAACTAACAGAAAATAAAAAAAGAATATTAACAGACACTAAAACATTGTAAATATTTCCTAATTCTGAGATGTCAAACATACAAAAGTAATGAGTTTCCATCCAAAATTTCTTAAGTTCTAATAAAGTAGTCTTGTTCAGAATTGTGCCTATACTGATAAAAAAAAGTCTTAAACTGAAGTTAAATAATGTTAAACGAATTCTGAAAACAGCAGTTCTTTAAAATTGCAAAGAATATAGCCTATACTGTTCTTACTCATACATTAAATATCCAGATACATATGCCCCATGCCTTTCACAAATATTAGAAGTAATGAAATGAAGCAACATAACAGAAGTGGGCAGATGATACCTTATTGCCCTTGTACTATTACTAACCCTTGTAGTGTGATAAGTGAATGCATCTGTCATACATTTCATTAGCATTAAATGCAAAAAGCAGATTTATCCACAACTTCATAAAAACCTTATTCTTTTCATGTGAAAGTCTGGAACATCCACACAACTTAGTAGGTGTTGCCATCTGTGAGCAATGGCAATATTGTATTTTTTCTTTTGGGTAAATCCCAAGCATCTGAATTTTATGTACCAATGTTTCAGAACACTCTGTCTGTTCCATCTTCATAGGTTACGTAAGCAGGAAGAATAACCAGGATGAGATTGCTAGGGTATTTATACAGGTAAAGGTTCAGCTCCAAAATAGCCTGAGCCGATAGGAAAGAGAGGGGACAGGGAGGATACGTGTCTGAGTAGAGGAACAGGCTGTGGAGTACAAAGACCCCAAGTGGAGGCCTGTAGTAAGAATGTGAGAGATAAATGGCTCATGTCTGAGTGAGGAAGGGGAGCCACAGGATAGTAGTGATCACACTATAATGTTGCAGGAGGCTGTCTCCTTTCTTTAAGCATGTGTAGAAGGGGTTTCCAGGATTTACTTAAGGTCAGGCCATCTTCTCTATTCATGTTTAGTGGGTGCATTTCCAGTCCAATGGATTCCCTGATGAATTGGTCCATGTATCCAGTTTCTGCAGAAATAAACTGTGCATCCTGTAGTTTAATAATATGGTCCTGGTTGATGCCGTGTTCCACTACTGCTGACTTATCTGTTTGTGCTAGTCATATGTGTATACTGTGTTCTTTTATTCTAATCTGAATAGATCAACCACTTTGTTCAATATCAACCCGGTCACATTGACATGGGATGCTGTACACACCCGGCATTCTTCATCCCAAAGCACCCTTAACAGGTGGAAGGTAGCTGTAGAATTTCCTTGGTGGTAGAGACACACTTCTTATGTTATGTTTAGCCAGCATTCTGCTGAGTCAGGCATATGTTGTCTGGGTGTAAGGTATGAATGCAATCTAGGTGGGTTTTTCATAGGTCTTGATGGTCAGCATTGCAGGTTGAAGAGCTCATCATATCTGCTGAGGGCTGTATCCATTATCCTTGAAAACTGTTCTGAGAAATTCCAGTTCTTGGGTGAGGGAATCCTAGTCACAGACAGTTTTGGCTCTGTGTGTCAGGGGAAGCCAGGACTGATTGTTTGCAGGATGGTAATGTGAATCCCGGTGTAGATAAAGATTGGTATGAATGGGCTTTTGATAGACTCTGCGACAGTCTATAAGAAGCCCATACCAATACAACATTCAGAACATGGCAGAAGTTTGAAATCAAGAATAGCAATATTACTGAGAGAGGAGAGACAAGAGAATGAGACAGACAGCCCATAATATACATCACTGAGTTTTTAAGATGGCTACCAGTGGGTGCTTGTGTGCAACGTCGTCTAATATGTTGTCAAACTGTTCTGGTAAAGTTATTGATTTCTGTTGTGAAAGATGTCAGGAACTCGAAAATCAACTTAAATATTCCTTGGATGAACTTAGTTCAG
>Ga0123353_10010716_pt1 | contig 12819 bp, 6 predicted proteins | sample TergutLab28metaG_3_FD_92763 | JGI IMG/M metagenome (GOLD analysis project Ga0123353, IMG submission 92763) | Labiotermes labralis P3 segment gut microbial communities from Petit-Saut dam, French Guiana - Lab288 P3 | ecosystem: Host-associated > Arthropoda: Insects > Digestive system > Gut ...
ATAATATTGGTTTTGATGTAGCCCAATGCATCTCGGACTTGCCTATGAATCGGCCCGGTAAATATTTTTTCTGTAAAAACATCTGCCTCTGCATCCTGCGTGTGAAATCTAACCAAGTCAATCTGCGCTCCCGGAATCAACTTATGCACCTTTTCCGCAAACATTAAGACGCCGATATTTCTAATTGCAAAATGATCTTCTGCCTCATTTGCGACTTCTAATGATACCAATAAATCTTTTAGCGTTCTTCTTTCCAGTTCATCCTTTAGCGAACTGTTGCTTTCACGTAGAAAATCTTCCAAATATAAGCCTCTAATATCATCGATTGTTGCCAAGCGATTAACTCTATCGTCATATGGGACTGAATTGAACTTGTCAAACAAGTCCGCAATTTCACTCTGCTTTGCGTAAGTTGTAACAGACGACGGACGTATCCAATATCTCATTGTTTTATCTGATTTTTTCTCGCTTTTTTTATCCGAATACACATTCGCCGGAGCTTGATATGGCCCGCTATCTCCCGCCGAACAGCGCAAATATAACAAAAATATACCTGAATCCTTATAGTCCACAACTTCCATTTTAGGAATATATCGTGGCTCAATCGCATTACAATACTGAAATATTTCCTGCTGAATTTTATCAAGCTGCTCTTGAGGCACACCTTGAGGCGGCAACAAAGGGATACCGTCCGGCGCTTCTATCCCAATCACAATATATCCGCCGTTTACATTCGAATAGTCATTTGCAAACGCACAAATCGTATGAATCGTATCGGAAGGATTCCAGCCTCTTTTATACTCGACACGGCTATCTTCCACTACCCGCCCTTTTAATAAAGTTTCAATTTTTAATGGTATCATGCTAACTCCATCAGTTTTTTCGGTTTTTCATTATAATGGATATTCTACTCATCTATTGTTGTCCGAATTCAAGAAATGGGTTATGATTGCTCAACAGAAGCCACATCATATCAATAAAACCGTTTTGAATATCTTCCAATTTCACTTCCATCATTTTGCGGCACGGATAATATATTCCTGTGCCAAGTGCATCAAATGCTTTGAATACATACCTGTTATTTTGTCCACCGCTTGTACACCACTCGACTTCCGGAAAGTCCGCAAACATTTTGACTATACCGGGTTTCTGTCTCTCATTCCCACTCGAAAATAAAAGACTTGTTCTAAACGAATCCGTTTAGCTTCTGTGTTAGATTGTTGCTCCATTTGATACCAATTATCCATCCTCTATGGCGTTTACTGATGTTCTGTTATCAAAATGCTATCAGGGTTTTGTTATCAATTCCTTATACCTACTTCAAATATGACATCCTTTTTGCCAAACAAACCTATTAACTGCTATGTTTGTAATAACCACTTCTTTTCCTTGGACACTGCCGCCAGCATTATGCAATATATCGTATTCGACCATGTAATAATCCTTATAGATATCACGGATTAGTTCGCAATCATCGTAAGTGATGATCCAGCAAGCATCGCCCAGATGTTCTGATACCGTTCTTTCAAAATTCCGGTGATCATCTTCCTTGAAAAAGCTTGTATAAAGCCTGTGCCCCTTTTCTACATAAGGCGGATCGATATTGAAAAAGCACTCTTGAATCCTCTCATGTAAATGGCGAGCAATAAGCTCACTGGCATCATAATTATATAGCTCAATTCTATCTCTCACTAAAGCTATTTGTTCTACTTTTTTCTTTATTTCATCCTTGTTAAAGCGGCAGTCTAATTTATATGTTCCAGACTGCGTAAAGCCGCCAATTGGACCACCTGTAATTACGCCAGAAAAATTGACGCGATTCAAGAAGAACGCCGCAAATCCATCCCGCACCTGATCAGCATTTTCGTCCTCGTATATTTCTTTCTGGTGATCCCGCTCCTCAATGGTAATCGGCGTATCTGCCATTAGCTGCAGAAAATCATCGGCATGGTTAAGAATAGTATGCCAGAAGTTGTAGATATGAGGATCAAAGTCATTGAGGACAGCCGTTTGCACGATATTATCACGCAGCAGCCCAAGCCCAATGCCAAACCCACCAGAGAAAGGTTCAACATAGCTTCTATTGCCAAGCCCGTTTATTTCAATAAGGTTTTTAACCTTGTCGTAAATTTTATACTTGCCGCCCGGATAGCGGAGCGGTGAAAGGGATTTATTCATTCTCCACCTCCTCCCATCAATCCTCTATAACTTAAAAATGCATTAGGCAACCAATCGGACAGATCATATGGATTCAGATAAAGGGTGCCTTTAGTATTATTTGGTTTCTTGCGAAGCGCGGGGATCACCTCGAAAGCCACCTTCGGTTTGGTTTCAGGGCTACCCGAATCTTCGGATATCAACTTTAGTAATGGTGCGAGATAAAGCTTCTGCTCAAGGCTATTATACTCATCTGGCATCTGGCCATACTGAGCGTAATCGAGCAATTGCAAGCCTAGCTGTCTATCGAACAGCTGGTGATTCCTCTGGTTCCAGTAGTTGTCGAGGCAGTTCTTACAGGAGCGTGAGCACTCACATTCAGACAAAAAACTCCTTGCACTATCGAGCACATCGTCCAGAATCGAACCAATGAGAGATGAGTACCCAGCACCACTTGAAAGATTGTCATAAAAGAACATCTCAAGGCTCATAGTACCATCCACTTTATTTCTAGACCGCCACCCACCACTGATCTCATTGTAATCTATATCCAGTACAATGGATATGGCTTTTTTTAATGCTTCATGCATAGATGTGGCGGCCGCCCGAAGTATGCTTTTATCCTCGGCGCTTCTATTTCCGATAAGCTTTGTGGAATCATAGGAAATATCGAGCATGAACATATCCGTTAAGAACTCATAGCCCAAATAGATACCCGTATCGACCGTTCCCTCATGGCGGCACAATCCACGGTTATCATGGTATGGTTGTGAGAACAAGAATGCCCCAGTCGCGTTTGCCTCAGCTACTTCGGCTCCGCCACACTTCTTGCAGACATTGAAGCCGTTCTTGCTTTTGCCCATATTGACGGTCAGAACTTTCTTGTCAGGAAGGTTTGCGAACCGTATATTACTTTGCCCGTAGGATGCCATTTCCGTATCTTCTGGGACATAAGAATAGTACGGTGCCTCCACATAGGTATATTGCTCGTCCTCATCCTCAAATTTTACTTCATCACCCCTTACTGGAGAAAAGCCCCAAGGACGAAGCACATGGTTGCTGACAACGTCAGCGCCGCAGTACGGGCAGGCTGAACGCCGTGCATCTTCTTTTTCAAGCCCAAACCAATTACATTCAGAGCAGATATAGATATCTTTGTAGTATTCGTTGTTGTTGAAGTAAAATTCCGCTTGATTCGTTTCAAAGCCTTTCGGACGCGGATTGGCGTAAATACCACCGCTTTTGAAGATTTTCTTATCAATAGTGACAAAGCGACCGGGGGCATATTCACTCAGTGCAACGGCAATATCCCGCTCCGGCGCATACCGCACATCACGAGGAGCGTTTTTACCACGCTCAGATTCCTTTTCGACTAAAAACCGCACCACATTTTTAGGGAACGAGTACGACGGAATAAACCCTTCGCGATAAAACACATCGAATGCAGGAGTTTCTCTTTCGTTGTTTATATATTCGTCACGCTTGCCTTCAGATAACACCGTTTCACATATCTCACGGAACAAGGCCACAGTCCTGTCCGTTGAGTATCCTGATGTTTTTTCAAAAGCTTCGGCATGCTTAATGAAATTATCGCCATACTGCTCACAGAAGGTTATGATACCAATATCAGCGATCCCGTCAAACACATCTTTCATATTTGGCGTCGACATAAACCCATTCAGCGTCATCATATTGACATGGCGCTGCTTGATCTTAGGGTTATCCCGATCTATCCAAGGTTTACGTGGCGCGCCAGAAATCATCTCGTCAGGATGCATGAAGTAGTGGTTATCATGCGTTCCGCCTGAAGCGTAAGTCACAATCGTAGAAATACCTGCATTTTTACGTCCGGCGCGTCCAGCCCGCTGTTGGTAATTCTCACGCATCGGCGGTATATTGCGCAGACCCACTGCCGTCAGCGAACCAATATCAATACCAACCTCCATAGTGGTTGTGCAGCTTAGAACATCAATCGATTCCTCGCCATTCTCTCCCGCATTTATATCTTGGAAGCGCATTTCATATTTTTCTGTGCGGCTCCATGTATCACTGCGAATTTCTTTATGGGAGAGTTGCGCCGTATGCTCTTCCGTGTCAATCGTGTGGATGCGCTCGATTTTCGCCAATGCGTTGAGAACAGGCAGTCTCCAGAAATCAAAGCGGGACAAGTCGGCTTCATCAATTTCCTTTAAGTCTGTTGAATCATAACAAGCGCCACAATAATCACCAATCTTGAAGGGAGACAGTTTGCCGCACTTCACGCATCTATACCAAGTGAAGTCCTTACCAGTAAGCTCTATTTTCACCTTCGCCAGATTGATGTAATACCGGTTATTCCCAGCGGCCGCGAAAAATAAGTCTCGAACCATATTAAGCATTTTTTCGCTTGCCTTGTCATCAAGCCCCAATACCTCACGGATTCTCTGGGTTAGGCCTTTATCTACTTCTTGTGTAAAATCAAACCCTAACCCAAATGTTTGGCTCTTGCTTCGTCCAGGAAGTCCTTTGCGGATATCATCTTGGATTGTTTCGCCTAGTGCGGCGCTGTCGTCCATAACATCCCAAAACAGCAACACCAAAAGCTGATAGAGAGCATCTTTATCAACTGCAATATCAATATCCTCTAAATCAAACACGCAATCCTCTATCTCGGTAGATATTGGCGCTAAAAATCCAATGCCAATATCCTTAAATGAGCGAGGACTTTCTGTAAATAACGTCAGCAACTGCTCATAATAATTATCTGGCAATGTCCTGTATTCCGTGGCCAACTCCGCATAGTCGATTGCTCTACCACGCCTCTCGGCTCGAGCCTTTCTGTCCCTGAGAAGTCGCTTGTGTTCTTCGAACATCCTTTTGCTTTTGCCATTGAAAAAGCTCAAGTTGTTCTGGATACAAACATCTAGAAATGCGGGATAAAGATCGGCCAATGGGTGCTCTTTGCCATCTACCTCCAAAAGTAGAGACGTAAGCATAATTGCCTGCCGGAAAGCATCCGTATCGGAAGATTTAGATAAATCCAGAGCCAACTTTGCGGCATTCTGGCGCGAATCCGAAAATAGCAGCACTTTTTTACCCTCGTTAATCATTTCAGATTTCGGAGGCTGTAGTTCAAACTGTGCCTTTGTCAGATTATAAAATGGAATGTTGCCCTTGGTAGCAAGGTCAACAGGCTTTTTTAGTGGCATCTGCTTCTTGCATTTGGGGCAGACGCTGAAATTGAAGGATTGAGACTTTGTGTCAAAATCACTGTTATAGACGACCGTAAGCAAAGATTCGTCGTCTTGGGGAGATAGATATAGCTTGCCCGTCAGAGGATCAAGCGCCCCGACCTTATCTTTTTTGCCCCTTTGGTAATTCTTCGGCGTGATATATAAGAGCATCTCATGCAGCGAGTCCGCATCCCCATTTAATCCTCGCTGAGGAAAGACATACCAATATGGCTGCCCTTCATTTTTTCTCACATAAACCTTAAAGTACAATGCACCACACTTGATGTGGTTCACAAGTTCATATATCCGTCCACCGCATTTGCACTTTTCGCGAGGAATAGAAATGACCTCTCCCAAAGGAAGCTGTTCCTCCGGAGAATATCTTGCATGTGTGCATTTGGGATTTGAGCATGCGTAAAGCCCTTGCAACCCACGCAAAAACATATGAAGCCTAACCGGGAACAGAACATTTCCATCTTTTGCAGCAAGCGAAACCAACACCAACAATGCATCTAGCGCTTTGCCTGCATCAGGATAATCTCCAAACAGAGCGTTTTTAATATCGCTATAAGATTTAGCCCCATCACGACATAGCTTGTTCAGCGAAATAAACGCCTCATACTTCGGGAGGTTGTCATAAAGCCATTCTTGTGCGTCGCTTTGGGTAATGCCATCAGGGATCGCAACATGGAACACGGCACTGGCAAAATGCTTGATCCTATTGGTGATTCCATCACCATAAACCTGATCATAGCCAATGGACGCCAATGCCTTTATATTTATTTTGATCTCTGAGCTCTCAGGCAGTTCCTCTTTCGAGCCGCTCAAGAACGTATATTCAGAAGCATCCTTTCCGGTCAGTCCCGAATAGAAATCATCGATTGCGCATTTCTTGCCCTGGGGCATACTGGCCGTCGTAAGGATAAACTGCACTTTTTCCTTTGTTATTCCCAAACGAGAGAATAGCCGCTCCAGAAGCAAGGCAATTTCCCCACCAGCGGATCCGCGATACATATGAGCTTCATCCAAGACGATGAGAAGTCGGTTTTCTTCTGCCGCATCGAGCCACTCCTTGGTTTCATCCCAGATGCTGGCTTCTCGCTGTCGCATGAGCATAAATTCGAGCATGGAATAGTTTGTGATTAGAATATCTGGGGGATACTGCTGCATTTCAAAGCGAGTTATAAACTCCGCATCATAGGGGCCAGGTTTATGTATGTTTTTCTCAAGGTTTTCAATGAATACCTCAAGACCGTCTTCACCATACCGTGCAGGATATTTGTTAATGCTCTTTAAGCCATTTATATTATTCTCTTGCTGGCGTTTGACGTCGTTGTCGGCAGTATCGTCGATCAGATAATTCTCACGGAATGTTAGGGCCAGTTCGCGACTGCTGGCGGGCTTTGCATCACCTGAGTAAGGTGTTCGACCTGTATACATTCCGAAATGTGGCATACGAGTGGCTTGGGTGTCCTTTGTAAAAATATCTTTAAACTTCTCGCTGCCCATGATTTTTCTGAATCGCGCCAATTGGTCAGAAACCAAGGCGTTCATTGGATATATGATTAGTGTTCTAACCGCATCTTTGCGGAAATCTTGTGGCCGGTTTTTGGCCTCAATAAAGCTCTTTGCAATAATCGGCCAAAGAAAGCACTCGGTTTTGCCTGAACCCGTACCAGTTGAAACAAACAAGTCTTTTCCAGTTAAAAAGCTCTCCAGCGCTTCTACCTGATGCTCAAATGGATCCGCAAATATACCAAGCTCTTCTGCAACAAGTTTGAGCAAGGATTCCTTTACGCCTTGTTCGATATTAGAGGAGGCGCTGATCCCATTTGCAATTTTCTTATAGGATGCCGAAGTTTCTATATATGGCTCTCGAGCGATATTTGTGTGTTCAGAGCACAGTTCGCCAAGGAGGTCATCCACATAAAGAAGTAAGGTTTCGCTGTTTGCCAAGTAATCGGACTTTATGTAGTTTTTCAACCTGTCCCGAATAGCCTGATAATATTGTTGAACACTGCTTGAGCTATTCATGATTCGCGCCTCCTCCTTCTATTTCGATGCCGATATTCTTCAAGTTACCGACTATTTCACCTACCAAATCATTATGAGCCAGATAATTAACCTTGTCAAAAGCGCCACTCACAGGCCAAGACAAAAGCAATAGATAGTAATACTCGCGGTTAGGTAAATGCCCTCCGACTCTAATCGTGGAATACTCATTATCCATCCTCGTGATGGTGGCCTTTAATGGCGCTCTGTAATGCGCTTTCAAAGCGAAGTAGAGCCGCCGATACTCATACGACGTAAGTCTATCGCTCTGCGGCTCGACCGGCTCAACTGCAAATTGTAGTTCGCCCGAAATTCGCATAATCCTATAAAACGGCCCAAGTTCACTTTTTCTTGCCAGTGTGCAGTCTGTTTGAGGATGTTTCTCCCAAGAGCGAGACGGAGCTTTGCTCGCCAAGGGGTTGAAAAACTCAAGCTCACTTAGGTCGATGTCTCTATCGTAATAATCAATCTGATCAAATTGCGAATTGAAATACTCTTCATAAGTGAGATTGTCTCTTATAAGAAAATCTTTTGCGGAAACTCTGTGAGCAGTAGGATCCGCGAACACACCGAAGCCATTTACAGTATAGTCACTCTCTGGAAGCCCGAAAAACAACGCTCTATCTCCCAGCACTATGCTCCGGCCGTAATTAGCGATCTTGTTCCGGTTATCTGCATCTGTAATGAGGTAACCCGTTTCCTCATAGACCCTACGAATAAAAACAGGGAAATTAGTATGCTGGTTGCTTGTATCGACAAATTTATCTGAGACGGCGGGGAATATCTTTGAATACTTGTCCATCAGATCGTTCAGTACGATAGTCTGGTTGTGTTTCGTTGTTCCATGATTGCCAGCAGATATATTATCCGCCGTACGAAGGCACCACTGGCCAAGAGCCGAATACAACACCCTATATGTAAAAGAATCTTCCGTTTCGCCTGAAAAACGGTTGATGCCCATATCTGCAGACATTGTGAGCAATAACTCGTTCATCACTCAAACCATTCCTTAAACAGATTTTTATATGTGCATCGTCCCTTTTCGCCAGCGTATTTGACTAGTCGCTCCGAAACCGCAAAAGGCGCAATCTGCAGCACATCCGTGCAGTAAGGTAAGACATCAAACACCAACGCGCAGCATAAGTCCTGCTCGTTAGAAATGCGAGCGCATTTGTGCGGCGTCAAGCCCGGAGAGAGACCAAACTCATTAAGTACGTCTTTGAGTAGAGGCGAGAATCTAGCGTCTGAATTTGCCTCCGGAATGTCAGCTTCGCTCTCTTCAACTGCAGAGGGGTCTTCGGTTATATCAGCGCTCATGGATAGCGTCTGAATACGATTGAGGTTCAGGTAGTGACAATACCTGAAAATCTCGTACGGGACATATTGCAAAGTTCTGTCATATGCCAACGTCAAGAAGATAATCTTGTTCCTGTGTCGCTCAAGTAAAGCGAGTAATTCCGTCTCGCTGTAATTTCCAAAAAAACCATCTATGCAGACCACACGCGTTTCCCTAGACAAGAAAGCCTCTATATCTTCTGCCGAGATATCCTTATTATATGTAAGTGTAGTAACATTTGCATTCTCAACCAGCGCATTCGCAATGCATTTCATCAGAGGCACACCAGTACCCCGGTTAATAATAATGGGCATCCCTTGAAATAAAATGTCGCATAAATGTTGCTTTAGAAGCAGATAGCAATCCGGCGGAGTAGCTGCTCCAATATCCTTCAAGTTGTATCCTAAGTATTCCTTAAACTCATCCATATTGATAGGGCGGAGTGGCTTGAGTGCGGCAGCCTGTCTGGTAGCCTTTTCGGCCTGTTGTTTTCCTATTTCTTCCCTAATTCGTGCTTCAAGCTGCTTTTGGCCACTTTGAGCGGCCTTAATCTCTGCTTTTAGGTCTTTTTCGGATTTCTTCAATTTTGCAATTTCAGCTTCAAGGGTTGCGTTTGTTTCTTCGTTGCTATGGATAATAGCGTTTAACTCATCTACATTAGCCAATTTCAGTTTAAGAGATTTAATCTCGGTGGCATGCTCATTTTGCTTTGACTTTGAGTCATTCAGAGCAGTTGTCACTGACACAAGATCGGCTTGCAAACGCTCAATCGTGGCTGCTTTAGATTCTACTTCCATTTTTAAGTTTTCTTGTTCTTCTAAGGTTTTCTTCGCTTCCGTTGCAGCCGAAGATAGCAAGGAAATGTAGATTTCGGACGCTTCCTCTTCAATGAGTTTGAAATATAGAGCTATATTCCCAACAAAAAAGCTTTGAGCCAATGTTTCTAAATAGGCCGCATCCTTACTTTTACCTTCTTCTATGCATTCATCTATGCATCCCTGAATCTGGGAAAGCCAGATGCTAATGGTCTTCTCGATAAAGGATGACACAAAACCATTGTTACGGTTTCTATATAGCAAATTGCTGACATTAAGCCGGGATATCGCGGTTGGGCGGAACCCCGGACAGATTTTTGAAAACTCTTTTGGATTGTGCCGGAAATAATCACTCACACGCTTCTGGGGGATAATTGAGCAAATATACTGTATTTCATCGTCGGTCAAAAGAGCGAGGTAATTCATATGCGCCCCTCCTCAATAAACCGCTTTGCCGCTGAATTTATAACGCCAGTTTCAATACAGTTCTCGATATACCGAGAAGCCGTATCACTAAGGTCAATTTCAGTAAAAGGCTCAAGTGAAAGGCTCTCTACCCGCGTATAATGCGCCAACAGGTCATTAAGGAGTGATTCGCCGGATAGCTCTTCTCGCTGTGCAGGGTAGATAATCTCATCCAGATACCCCGATGTGTAGTGCTTAATGAAGCTACCCGGAGTAAGTGAAACGGCTTGTCCTTCGCCAATTGGTGTAGCTCCCGACCGATTAAAAAGATAATATGTGCTATCATCTGGCACGGTATAAACACGAATCTTACTTTCAACAAATGGCAATGGATCATAGTCAGCGGGAAACACCGTATTGCTATCTATTATAATCTCTGCATTCTTGCGCAGCACCTTCACTCTTGAATGGACAGAAACCTTTGAAACACTACTTACTATTGTCCGTATATCCGCCGCTCGGACGTTGATGTTCCCATGTGGCTCCAAGGTGAAACTCGAAAACAAAAACGCATTATCCGAGTAGATCACAGAAGCCTCATTAAGCTGCATTGCCGGTGGCCATAGCAGAGTAAGTGTTTCGGACGCCTCAACTTGATATCCCCATGATTCAAATAACGCCTCAACATCCGCAGTTTTATTCTTAATAGTTAGAATTTGCCCCAGAATCCGTCTGTCCATAGTTTCAAAGCGAATTGTGTCCGAGATTTTGATGTCGCTTGGAAAGCAGTTGGATTGTGGAAACCCATACTGCCCCTCTGTAACTGCCAAATATGGCACATCCGTATATAGAATTGTGCTGCGGATCAGCCTTGCTCTGTAGTCAGTTTCGTTGCCTTGAATCTTGAAAAAAGTTGGCGAACCATCTTTTTTGAAAAACTCATATCTGCGCCTTACATCATTAAGAGTATTGGATAAAAAGTAGCTATAAGAAAATCGTTCAATCGGGATCATTCTCGGCGTATCGGGCAGAAAGTTAATATTGTTTATCCGCAAGGTGAAAAACGCCTGCTCTTGCGCAAATGCCCTGAGTTCAAACTTAGCCGACGCTTCTTCGTATATGTCGATTTCGTTTCCGCTAAAACATAGACCCAAATAGAACATTTTAGTGCTACTATCAAAATAGAACTCTGCCCGCTCGTTTCTGCTTTTCCGCGAGCGGAAATCTATACTGATCGTTGCATATTGGCCGAGATAATTCTCGCAGTCCACATCATTATTTCCGCTACGATGTCTGAAGTGCGCAACCATACTTATGCTCCCAGCGGCGGCAAGACGCACTTCTTCACCGCAATGCGCACATTCATAGCGGTACGGCTCTAATCCGCCGCTTTTGGCCGCTAAGTCTGCAGACACTTCTGACTGTAAGAAAGTATCATAGGCTTTTCGCACTTCCACAACGCTCCTTTCCACAAATGATGCTTGCATTGGCTGTTGTTTGTTTTCCCAGAATGGTTCTGTTATTCTTTTTTCTCTTCTGGTACGAACTCCATAATATCTTCAATACGGCAATCGAGAGCCTCGCAAATACGAGATAATGTATTTACCGTGATGCTTTTATCCTGATTTAAATTGGACATCAATGAGGGGCTCAATTTCGCAGCCTCTTTTAAGTCACGCTTTTTCATATTTTTATCGATTAACAGCTTCCACAGTCGTTTATAACTAACGCTCATATGCCATCCCTCCGTCGTAAACTACAATTTAAGTATACCGCGAAGCAGCTCGAAAAACAATCAATAAATACACATTTTAGTCGTTATATTTAAGAAATGAACTCCATTCTGCTCCATAAGATTGGTTTCGAATATGACGAGTGGACATAACGGTGTAATTTTTTATAGATTGTTCGCTGTCCAGATTCATAAAATGAGGCTCGTCACAACTGGGCGAGCCTCATCCTATTATCTTATGTCTTGATTTTTATGCACAGGTTTTTATTCCCACTCAATAGTCGAAGGCGGCTTAGTTGTTATATCATACACCACTCTATTCACGCCGGCCACCTCTTGGACTATCCTGCTCGAAATCTTAGCCAGCAATTCGTGGGGGAGCCTTGCCCAGTCGCAGCTCATGGCGTCGACGGATGTTACTGCCCTGATTCCCACCGTATAGTCGTAAGTCCTTGCGTCGCCCCGGACGCCGACGCTTCTTATGTTTGACAGGATTGTGAAGTACTGCCACAAGTCGCCCGCCAGGCCGGAAGCTTCGATTTCTTCACGTAAAATTCCATCGGATTCCCTGATTATTTCCAGCTTTTCTTCGGTTATCTCGCCAATGCACCTGACCCCTAGGCCGGGTCCCGGAAACGGTTGCCTACGGACGAGTTTGCTCGCAATCCCCAACTCCTCGCCCAGCTTTCTCACTTCATCTTTATAAAGGTCGCGCAGGGGTTCCAGCAGTTCTAGTTTCATGTTTTCCGGCAGCCCTCCCACGTTGTGGTGGCTCTTCACGAGCCTTGCGTTCCCTACGCCGCTTTCTACGACGTCCGGATATATGGTGCCCTGAAGCAGAAATGATATCTCGCCCGTTTCGCTTGCGATTTTCTTTGCTTCGTCATCGAACACACTGATAAATTCCGCGCCGATTATCTTTCTTTTCTTTTCCGGATCGGTTACGCCCGCCAGCTTATCCAGAAAGCGCTTCCTTGCGTCCACATGCTTTATCCTCATGTTGAACTGCTCGCCGTAGACTTCCATCACCTGCTTTGCCTCGCCCTTTCTGAGAAGCCCGTGGTCAACAAATACGCAGGTAAGGTTGTCTCCGATGGCTTTATGGACCAG
>Ga0123353_10010718_pt1 | contig 12818 bp, 8 predicted proteins | sample TergutLab28metaG_3_FD_92763 | JGI IMG/M metagenome (GOLD analysis project Ga0123353, IMG submission 92763) | Labiotermes labralis P3 segment gut microbial communities from Petit-Saut dam, French Guiana - Lab288 P3 | ecosystem: Host-associated > Arthropoda: Insects > Digestive system > Gut ...
CTTAGTTTTATCAGCACTTACTTCCAGTCCAATCTCCCTAGTAGCAGCTACTAAAGCTTCTGCATTTTCCTTTAAAGTATGTATACCTCCTCCCAGTATATTAACATCATCGGCATAAGCCAGCAGCTGATGTGTACCATTTAGTTTCAAGCCATCCCTGTTTTACCTGAACCCTCCTAATGGCGTACTCTAGTGCAAAGTTGAAAAGCAGTGGTGATAGAGCCTCTCCTTGTCTCAGACTGTTGCTAATAGGGAACCTGTCAGATACATTCTTGCCTACCCGGACTCTGCTATATGTTTCAATCAGACTCATCTTTATTAACTTTACAAGTTTCTTAGGGATACCAAACTCAATGAGAATCTTGCATAAGACCTCCCTCCTAAGTGAATCATAAGCTGATGAACTTCTTCATTGTGCTCCCATTTTTTCTCAAGTATTACGCATATACCCAACACCGCGTTTAATTAAAACACCCCCATTAAACCCTCCCATTCCCCTCCCTTAAACAGGTAAAATCAATCGAAGTGTATTAGAATATATATATATATACACACACACACACACACACACACACTCGTAGTTTGCCGGTCCCAGTGGCCGTGCGGTCTAAGGCGTAGGTTTGCGGCCGGGGGCATGGATGTTTCTCTATTGTAAGTATTGTGTGTTGTGAGGTAGAGGTCTCTGCGATGAGCTGATCACTAAGCCAGAGGAATCTTACCGGCTGTGATGTGTAGTTATGTGTGATCTAGAAACCTCAACAATGAGGAGGCTATGACCCGCACTGGGCCGTAGCGCCACAGGAAAACAATATACGTACTTTTAATGCACTAAGTATTAAAGTGCTGAGCCAACCGACACTGGCTTTAAGTTCCTTCCTTTGACCCTCAGTTCTGGTACACGTACGAAATTCAATTTCTGACAATTTTCTTAGTGGCTAAACACTTTTCAGCGATCGTTTGCCCGCCCACTGAAACGGACTTCTCATTCATGTCCTCAGTCTACGAACTTAAGGAATTTTCGTATTTCGCTAGGCCCGTATCACACACATTTAATTTTTACCGCCGATCGTCCATACATAAATTGGCATAGTAATATTTCACGTAGTGTACGACTGTACTGTAACTAAACCCGTTGTTTTTCTTGAAACCACAAACAAATGTGAAGAAGTACATGCAAGTGAATATTTAAGTCTTCTGGCATATGATCTTGAAGATGAAAGCCCTACGATGCTTCGAAACGTCGTGAAATAACCCCCAACGTCACAGCGTCGTGCAGGATCGAGGAGGCGGCCTGCAGATTTGAAGGGTAGCTGCGAATATATTGAATAAAACAGTGGCGGAAATCCGATGGGGGGTGGTCCTCCAGCTTGGGGTTTGGGCAAGGGGATAACAACGTCCCGTCGTAGAGAGTTGACATACTGCGAAATGGAGTGGAGAGCCTCGGACTGGACATCTCTTCAAACGACGGTGGGCTGTTGTGAATGCGGAAATGAACCTTCTGATTGCTGTAACATGCCAGGAGTTTTCTGACTGTCTGAGGAAATGTTAGCTTCTCAAAAATAACTCTGCTCCAAGTAGTTGGTTGGCTCGTTGGTTCGTTGCTTGTTTGGTTGGTTCGTTCGTTCGTTCGTTCGTTCGTTCATTCGTTAGTTGCTTGGTTGGTCGTTGATTCGTTGGTTGGTTGGTTGGTTACATTGTTGGTTCGTTGGTTGTTTGGTTGATTGGTTGGTTCGTTGGTTGCTTGGTTGGTTCGTTTATTCTTTGGTTGGTTCGTTGATACGTTTGTTGGTTCGTTGGTTGGTTGCTTGGTTGGTTCGTTCGTTCGTTGGTTGCTTGGTTGATTCGTTGGTTGGTTGGTTGGTTGGTTGTTTGGTTGGTTCGTTGATTCGTTGGTTGGTTCGTTGATTCGTTTGTTGGTTCGTTCGTTGGTTGGTTGGGTTTTGGCGGGTCGTAACGCGTGCCATTCACGCGTTCCGTGTTTACTTTCGAAGCCGACTTGTTTGCCGATGGCGCTCGATTACGAAACGTCGCACAATTATCGTAACTCGTAGTGATTACTGACCTTGAAGCAAAAAGTCAAACAACAGTTTATGCAATACTGCCTACTTCGTACGTGAAGTCCTTGGCATGGTCAAGGTCTACAGAGCAACCTCCCATTCCAGAACGTCAGAAAACCTGTGAGTAAAGACCAAACAAGTCATTGCGATGGCTCCAGACGGCGAACTGGGCAGAACGCTCAGAGAAACGGCAAGGCTCCGAAGGATCATGTTAAGCCACGACCGTCTCCGGGTTGAGACTGGAATATCAAGTATGATAATGTCTACATTACTGCGTTCGGCACCGAAACGTAACAAGCACACTGGTTATTTCAGTATCTGCACCACCTGATTTGACACTAAAGGAAATTCCGTTTTGCCACAATCTGTATTTTTGTGTTGCTATCGATTCTCATGGTCAGCAGCGATTATTCCCCTAAGTAGTTGTTCTGTGTAATGGAGACGCAGTGTGTTTTCTGTGAGATATCAATTTGATTTTTGAGCGCGTTCGCAAAATTACGGAAAAGTTACTGTTAGCTTCGTCATGTCTATCCATCCGTCTGTCTGTTCGCATTGAATTCGGCTCTCACCGGACGGATTTTCATGAAATTTGATATTTGAGTTTCATCGAAATTTATAGACAATTTGGGCAGGCGCCCTCAAAAAAGTTCGCCAGCCCTGACATAGGAGAAGAAAACGTTTGAATGGGCTAATTAAGTGATAACCTCCTACTAGCGACACCAGCCCTTGGTATGGCTATGTCAAGGCCATCGGCCAGGACAACCAATCCTGTCGACAGAAGCCTAGTCAATGTTAGTTTAACCTTTTGGCGCCTAATGTCAACTATAGTGGTCGTACCGCACCGCTAACCTTTAAAGTTGCATTTTATATATTTCTTCAACAAATATAGGTGCTGAATATTTTAAACATGGTACATACTCTCGGTTTTTTTTTCAAAATGCAGTTTGTTTCATAATTCTAACGTATTTGGTTCCTGTATTATTCACATTTTATATACAGGGTGTGCTAAAATTAAAAAATAATTCCGGCGCCAAAAGGTTAATAGACAGTTGTCACATCTCAACTGTGCGTTTATACTCGGGAATAGTTTAATTAATCTGAAACATTAGTCGTCTGTTTGGTTGATTCCTTGTTTCCGATATTTGAACCTCTCACAGCGATGTCGCTGAAGATTGAAGTCTCCTGGGATGCGACGTGTGTTTTCACGTGTGGGTCCCGACGTTTCGAAATATCGTAGTACCTTCATCTTCTGGTTCGAGCGATCCAAGATGAATGACTTGGATTGCTTGGCCTTGAAGACGAATGTACTATGATCTTTCGAAATGTCTGGAAATACCAACTACAGAGAGACACGTAAACTGGAGACTTGAATCTTTAACAACGCCGTCGTGAGAACCGCAGGTCTCCTTACCTTATAGTTGCTCAGCTCGTTAAGAATTCCCCGTCTCTATGGAATCCCAAGATTCATTGAGGTGCTGCTGGAACCAACCACTAGTTGCTTCGGACTGCTGGACAGGTTGGCGTGGCTTATTCTTTATCTCTGAAGATGGGGCCAGCAATCTCCCTCGAAACTGTGGCAGATTTGTGCCAGACTGCACGTTGTCACAGCCCATAAGACAGTATTCTTAAGTCACCGCTGTGAGAACCACCGCGGCCGTTTTATGTGTGTGTGTGTGTGTGTGTGTGTATATATATATATATATATATATATATATATATATATATATAGCGTAGACAGCGACGCGCTACGGACCTGAAGGTCCGGGGATCGAATACCGGTGGAGGCGAGATTTACCGCACCCGTCCAGACCGGCCCTGGGGCCCACGCAGCCTCCTATACAATGGGTACCGGGCCTTCTTCCCGGGGGTAAAGCGGCCGGGGAGTGGCGTTGACCACCCACACCTATCTAGTGCCGAGGTTAAAGAAAGGGTAGAGTTATACCTCTGTTCCCCCTCTGGACCTTCGTGGCCTGTTCAGGGTTGAACTTTGCCTTTTTTTTTATATAGTATGTGTATACATACGTACATACATACATATGTACGTACATACATACTTCCTTCTTGTGTTCTGTACAGTGGTGCTTAAGTTCTGGTCTTAGTTGTTCTGGAAAGTGGCGCCACGTCTTGGGGTGAAAATGAGACGTCTGCGCTGTCACTAACGTCGGGTACCGTTCACCTAGTGACTGGTACCACTCACCTAGTGACTGTCGCCTCGTAGAAACGAAGCCCTCAACTGCGCCGCTGAGAAAGGCTAAGATTTTCACTTCAGTTGTATTTCTTTATCCAAGGTATAAATCCGTTGAAATAGGCTGCCAGCATGACCCCGTTTAGTTATGTCATTTTCCTGACACACGGAATCACTGGCCTCCGTCAGCTGCCACATTAGCAACACTTAGAAGCGTGATTAACAGAGCGTCACGTTTCAGCTGACCAGTGGTCTACTTCCCAACCGAGCAGAGCTTTTGCAGCCTGTGAGAGAAATAATAAACTGTCAATCTCCTTTGTGGGCCCCATTTTATTGTTTCGCCAAAATTGGTGGTGGAACTGGGTTCTGAGCCTGTTTATCTTGATAAAATTGACTGGCTTTTGGACAGTTTATCGATGTTGTTGTTAACAGCTGCAGCTCTTGGAATGAGTAGTGCGTGTGGTGATTGTCTGTTATTACGGAGGGTGGGAAGGGGCTCCGTACTGAAGACAACTATGAATGCCATGACGTGCAGTAGCCCGCCCGCTGCGCCAACTAAATACATTTATCGAATATTAACGATGTACGATTCGGTGTGTTTCGTAGGATGAGAGAAATAAGAAATTCGTACATAATTTTGGTGCGAAAAATCTCTTCCATGGGATGGCTTTAAGGATTCTAGCGAACACAGGTTATGGGAGTGAGATGCGAGTGAAATAGATTTGTTATTTTATGCAGTGTCATGTTCGTTCACAAGAGAACACTTTGTGTAGGTTTAAAAGAACGCAGATTTGTTCCTGTCCACACCATGAAGGCGTATAGGGGGAGTAAAGGTACATCTCCACTCATTCTTAATCTTGGCACTAGATTGAAGCGAATGGTCAGCGCCAAGCCCCTGCCGTATTATTCCCTGGAAATAATCTTGGTATCCATACAGCAAGAGGCTGTGTGGGGCCCCAGAGCCGGTGTGGACGTTTCGGAGAGAACCGTATATTGTCGCTTGGGATGTGGATGAAAGGTGGTGCAATTCTGGCACATTATGCCTTGTTGTCCACTAGATCACTAAATTGTTACCCGCGTCGTTAGGGTAGAAGAGTGGCCCTCCTACCCTGGGCATGGAGGTAGCAGGTTCGTCCGAAACGGTTATATCTCTCTACTATATTGCGCGACGTCACATTATAGAAGACTGATCTCAGTATTTACCGCCGTGCAGTCCTTCGGAATCACTGAATGCATCATGTCTGGTGATATGTATCGTTACGTTTATGTAACGCGGACATAGGCTTGGTGTGTTCGAGAACAGAGTGCTGAGGGAGATATTTGGGCCTAAGTGGGTCGAGGTAACTACGGAGTGGAGATAACTACATGATAGGAGCTTTATGATCTGTACTTCTCACCAAATATTGTTCGGGTGATCAAATCAAGACGAATGAGATGGGCGGGATATTTAGCGCGTATGGGAGAAAGGAGAGGTGCAGCCAGGGTTTGGTGAGGAGGTCTGAGGGAAAGAGACCACTTGAAAGACCTGTTCGTAGATGGGAGGATAATATTAAACTGTATCTTGAAGAAGTGGGATGGGTACTGGTTTGATATGGCTCCGAGATACGGATAGGTGGCAGTGTTTTGTGAACGCAGTGATGAACCTCCTGGTCCCATAAAATTCGAAGGCCTTCTTGGCTAGCTGAAGGCCTGTCAGCTTCTGAAGGACGCTGTCCATTCAGTTGGTTATGTAACTCGGACGTCATATTTGCGACATGGCAACTGGTAACCAAAAGCTTCAGGCAGTGTTATGCAATGTAGCTTAATCTGATGCTTGTATATCGCCTCCATCTGTACGCGATTCTGGGCAGCTTTCAGAAACGGCTGGGCTAAAGCTTGCTTACGCGCTCATGATGCAAAGTAGTGCAAGTCCGGACGTTTCGTTGTGACCATAATTTGTCTTCTGCTCGATGAATGATTTGTTCTTGTTCGAGTTAGCGGTGGAAGGCCTCTTAGATACGGGGGTCACTGCTTTACGCCGTTGAGTGTTCGCGAAGATACACTACCGATTTTACGAGAAATCCTAACTTTACTTAGCGTGGATTTCAGGCTTCCGCACTCTTCTTGGATATTATACGCAGCGTAGAGTGGTAATTCCTTACCGACGTCTGCCCTGTACGCTTCATAATGTCCCAGAAGAGTGCAATCTAACTGTACTTAATTCACTTAATGCTTCTTAATGTTCCCAGCGTTTGCCCGGAGGGGCTACGGTAAAAAGGAACAAGAAAATGTCGGTTACACGAGTAAATGGCCATTAAGTAGACCGGTACTTCCACTAAAACACTACGACGAAGAGGTCCCAGCTATTGACAGGGTAGTTAAATAAACCATAAATCGAATACAGTGAAGCCAGACTGTAACAGAACCGCAAGTGACCGAATCCTTTGTTCGTTCCAGGAAGGTTCCGTTTGATACAGGTGCTGTAACTTTGGATCCTCCGGATTCCACATCCTCGAGACTTGAAAATTTTTCCGCTAAAGACAGACTTCCTCTATGCCCAGGTTCCGTTTAAGACAGGTTTCACTGTGCAGTAATGATTGTATTGACTTTGTCTTGTAAGTGAAATGGTCAAGCTGTGTACACTTAAGTGGTAATATATATACATATATATATATATATATATATATATAAAGGTAAGGTAAAGTTCACCCTAGAACAGGCCACAAAGGCCCAGAGGGAGAGTAGAGGTATAGCTATACTCTTTCTTTAACCTCGGCGCTAGACGGAGTGGGTGGTCAACGCCACGTCCCTGCCGCTTTACCCCAGGGAAAGACCCGGTACCCCTTGTATAGGAGGCTGGGTGGGCCCCGGGGCCGGTCTGGAGGGGTGCGGAAAATCTCGCCCCCCCACAGGGATTCGATCCCCGTACCGTCCAGCTCGCAGCGAGTCGCTATACCGACTGAGCTATCCCGGATCTATATATATATATATATATATATATATCGGGATTAAATTTTGACTCATTATGTATAAATTTGAACGTTGAAGAAGATACTATTATGTAATGTCGAAATGGCTGGAGAATATTGCCCAATAGCGCTGCGCCACAGCACAGACGAACCAAGGCCTCAACTACACCGCTAAGAAGCGTAGAAGCTCGGAGGAATTTTCACCTTTCTCGTTGTCTTTATTGCAAATCTAGATCATTTGGGGTACTGTCGTTGGTTCGAGGTCCCGGGTTCATATACCGGCCCCAGCCCGACCGTTCTTTCTGAAGTTTTCCCTTGATCTGTGCACAAAATCTGTGCTGCTCGTATTGCTTGTTGAAGTAGGCTAGGCCGCTGGCTTGCGGTGCATACTGACAATGAACGTGCTGTATCAGGTACTCGGATTGGCGTTAGGTGAGTCATAAATAAATAACATTCAATGTGGATCTTCCGAAACAGTGTGATCCGTCCGTCTGTAACGTAGCTGTTTGCAGTGACCTGATAATCTTTGTTGTTAGCGAATGGAACGTGACTGCTGCTAGGGACTTCCATGGAGGTGTGAACTGTTGGTGACGTGACGTGACGTGTTTCATTGTCGTTAAATGTGCCGAGTAAAAGTATCTTTCGACTGAGCCTACGACAAACGCCGTTTGATGTCAGTAACTTGGCTTAGCGCCAATGCTACGTACTGACTGCCACACTAAACTATTAACTAATTCCATGGAGCACAGCTCTTCCTAAGAAGTAAACAGGTCCTCATCTAGTCAAGAAATTCCCCGCGTTTTATGGAACCCGAAGGTACATTACCACATTCACAAGCGCCCGCCACCTGATCCTGTCCTGAGCCAGATCAAACCAGCCCGTGCCTCCACATCCTGCTTCTTGACGATCCATTTTAATATTATCATCCCGTATACGCCTAGGAATTCCAAGTGGTCCCTTTCCTTCAGTCCCCCCGCTGAACCCTATATACACCACCTATCCTGGCTCTAATGCGTGCCACATGCTCCGCCTATCACATTGTTGTTTATTTGACCACCCAAATAATATTAGGTGAGTACATATCATAAAGCTCCTCGTTATGTAGTCCTCTCCACTTCACTGTTAACTCGCCCCCTTGGGCCCGAGCATCTTCCTCAGCACCCTATTTTCGAACACCCTTAGCCTATGTTCCTCCATCAATGTGAGAGACCAAGTTTTACACCCATACAAAACAAAAGACAGAATTGTAATTCTTCATATGTTAATATTTATTTCTTTGGGTAGCAAACTGGAAGACAAAAGATTCTGCACCGAATGATAGCTTAGCATTGCCTGACTTCAGCCTGCTCCTAATTTCTTCATGAGCGGAATTTTGATATGTTAGGATTGTTCCCAAATATTTGAACTTTTCCACCGTTTCAAAGGATTTGTTACCTGTCTTTATGTTGTGATTTTGTCCTGCGTTCTGGTCCGATGTTGCTAGGTGTCTGAATTTAATGTGCTGATTCATATTGTTACATTCTTCGTAAAATGAGTAGTGGTAAGGACATGGCTTGCTTTTGAATGCTGGTGATGCCGGTTACAGCTGAGATATGGCATAGTTCGACAGCACTGTTTATTATTAGTATTAGTGTAAATAAATAAACGAATTAATAACGTAATTAATGCATAAATGAATCATTGTGTTATTAATTATCTCATTAATTAACAAATAAATTGACTGATAAAAAATAAATTATTAATCAATAAATTAATAATTAACTGAATAAATTAATAGATTCATAAATTGATAAATGAATAAATGAACCCATGGAAATTGTTAGTTAATAATCATTTGAATCAGGTACGTAATAAATAAATAAAGAATTGCTGCATTTCCAAAGCCTTCCTTGACATGTCTTACATATCTTTCACAGTTCCCAGTAAAGGAGCCTCCCTCCAGTTTCCCCTCGCAGAGCTCCCATAGAGAGAGACGTCCGGTTTTCAGAGCCTTCCTTCATATGTCTTTCAGAATCCCCTGTAAACGAGCCCTCCAACGGGGTCCCTCTGGAGAGAGATTCCTCTTTCCAGAGCCTTCTTTTATATACCTCCCGGATTAAGGAGCTGTCCCACGAAACGAGGAAAACTGTGGTCACCGTCCACGGAACCCCAAACGGACGGAAGGCCGACATACGTTGGGTGTCGCCTGATTTCCCAAGGCGATCGTTGACGACACTGCTGTTAGACTGCAATTGAAACGTGATGGCACACGGTGACGCACGGGAGGGGAAGTGAAGGGGAAACTGGCGAATGGAGTGGGTGGCCAGTACCCTTCACACTACCTCGTAACATGGTGTATCCAGCATTACTACCGCTGATGTACAAACCTCGGCTGCCAGTAGTCTAATGAACCGACGCCTCCTCTGATTTAAATGGACTCGTCCGTTTCGCCGAAAGACGAAGTCTGGTTTCTGCGCGTGTGCCATCACATTTCAGCTGGGCTCTACTACGCCAGTGCCATTCAGCCATTAGCACGAAACCTGCCACCTTAGCTTGGGTTGACCAGGTCCCGGTTAGCCAGCGTGTGTCCTAGTAACCCTCTCCAAGTTGTACCCTCCACACCTGTCACCGCCTCCCACATGGCCCAGAGTACGGATTTCCACATAACCGTGACGTACGAACAAGGGGTTGGATTTATGGGAGGCTCTTAAGTAATAAATTAATACATTTAAGTAACGTAATAAGTAAATTAAGTAGTGAATAGCTTAATTAATAAATTAGAAATTAAATAAACTAGTGAATGAATAAGGGAATGTACGGGGTGATTCAAAAAGATAGACTCAATTGAACGGTAACGGACAAACGAAATTGATTCCATCTTTTTGAATCATCCTGTATTTATAAACTAGTAATTAAATAAGTCAGTAACTGAATGGTCCGGACCTCGTATAAGAAACACTGAGCGCTTTAATCTTATGGCCTTCTGAGGTATCACACCGTTAATCTGGTAGATGAATTCCAGCGTTTGAAGAATACACTGCCTGCACATTCAGTGAAGATCCCATTTCTACTCTACAGGTGGTCAGCATTGTGACAACCAAGGCTCTTCGTCGTCGACACGCAATGCGCAAATGTCATATTATTGTTCGCTTTGTTAGGTATTAGTTTATATAAGCGTAGTTTTATTATGCCATCCTGTAAAGTGGCGCGGCCATATTATCCGACTTGTATCTAACTGAAGGGCGCCGACCATGTCCTTCCGTCCGTTTGTTTTTCTCCGTTTCTCCAGGACAAGGTTGTGGGAACAATCGTGTGGAATTTGTGTTACTGTGCTGTTCACGTCGGAAATATCCGGTGCTTATCCCATGGGATGATTCAGGTATCTTTTTAGTGCTGTACATATTAAATGTAAAAAAAACAATCCCGTTACAGGCCTGGAGTGGCCCACAGGGTTCCAGGAAATTAAGGTTCTCCCAGATTTCATGACAACGCCACAGGATGGTGGTATGTTTGTCAGCCTTACGCACCGGCCGCCTTTACCCCCAGGAAATGCTCCTGGTACTCATTTCTGTTAAAGGCTGAGTCGAGCCCAGGCCCATAGTGCGATCGGAAGGATTTTATGTCAATGAAAAATTCCAATGACACCAGCTGGGATCGAACCAGCGACCTTCGGATTTGTAGCACAGCCCCTTAACCACTGTGCTACCGCGGTCCGCTCATAATAAATGTATCTTTTATAATTCGGATATTAACAACGTAGGCAGTTTACGTTTAAGGTAACATTGTAGCGCGTTCGCGTAACGTTTATACCTCTTCGGACAGCCCAACAGCCTGACATCGTTTCACCCGAAGAGAGCGTTTTCATGGCGAATTAATGCTACCGGCAACAATAAAACGTACTTAGGTTTTTTATGTACAGTGCCCGGTATTTTTGCCCGATTTTAACCCAAATTAGAGTCGCTGGACAGATTTTCGTGAAGTCCTCAACAAATTTAACGGACATCCGTCCAGTGGGAGCCGCGCTGATACATTCGGACGGACGGATGGATGGAAATGACGAAGCTAAGACGCGCTTTTCGCGACTATGCGAACGCGCCTAAAATCATTCGGAACGACTTTAGGCACGGAACTGCGGCGAGAATTTATTTTTCCAGAGTGAAGAGTAGACTGCGTTTGAAATGTGATGGCACACGCGCAGAAACCAGATTTCGTCTTTCGGCGAAACGGACGAGTCCATTTAAATCGGCGGTGGCGTCTGTTCAGTCGACTACTGGCAGCCGAGTTGTGCGCATCAGCGTTAGTAATGCTGGATACACCATGTTCCGAGGTAGTGTGAAGAGTACTGGCTACCCACTCCATTCGCCAGTTTCCCCTTCACTTCCCCTCCCTTGCGTCACCGTGCGCCGTCACATTTCACCTGGACTCTTGTTTCGTACGCAAAGTCACGTGTCACGGTCAGTCTTTCGTGACGTCACTGTATAAGTAGCATACCTTGCAGGGCCGAAGATATGATAAGAGGACTGCATCTAACCTTCTTCTTGGAGGGCAATCCTGCGGTTTGACGAAAGTGAAGGGTGTCTGGCGTTGTGGAATCTTGTTCATTGCGGCGCTTTATGAGTCGTATGGACTGGAAGTGATGATTATAGGACAAGGAGCAAGTCTAAGTGATTCTGTGATCAGGATATGTCTGGAGAAAGACAGCTGAGTAAAAACATTAAAGTGTATTATAAAATCGCTGTGGACCTTATCGTCATCATTCATCTTCGCCATCATCATCATCATCAGTAGCAGCAACAGCAGTAGGCAGACAGGTGGAAGCGTTAAGCGCCATATCCGTCATCAGCCATTAATACAGTAGACCCCGGTTATAACATTTGTTTATGCTACACCTCGTATATAACGTTAGATATTCTTTGGTACCCATTAATTACTCACTGTTAACCATAGCATTATGCTCCTCGGTTATAACAACGCTCGTTTATAACGACACAAAATATGCGATCCCTTCCGTGACGTTATAAACGACCCCGACTCTAGTTACTTCTGTCTTATCAGTGTCTTTTTACCGACTGTGCACAACGTTTTTAAACGCGAGTCACTGCGACAGATTGATCTGGCGAAACGCCTACAAAGGTTTTTAAAACATACTATTAATATATTTAAACATCGAAATGTATTCGTTTTGATCATTTCTGAATTAGTTTACGATGAACTGTGTCGATTCTCTGAAGTGATACTGATTCGTTTATGTTTTCGATGGAATGTGTATGGGGCTGATGCTCATTGGAATCTCAAGGAATTAAAGTCTGCACAAGCCACTCACGAAATTGTTGAGGGCCACAGAATGCGGACCGCTGGGCTCTACAGTAGCGTCAGTGGTAAAGTTGAAAAGGCGTAGTCTACAGCCATATGTGCACTGCTCGGCTACACTGCAGCGGAGTGTGATTTCTGTGCATGTTAGACTCCAGTTGAAATGTGATGGCACACGGTGACGAACGGGACGGGTAGTGAAGGGGAAACTGCCGAATGGAGTGGGTAACCAGTACCCTTCACACTACCTCGGAACATGGTGTATCCAGCATTACTACCGCTGATGCGCACACCTCGGCTGCCAGTAGTCGACTGAACTGACCCCCCCCCCCTCCCGCC
>Ga0123353_10010719_pt1 | contig 12818 bp, 7 predicted proteins | sample TergutLab28metaG_3_FD_92763 | JGI IMG/M metagenome (GOLD analysis project Ga0123353, IMG submission 92763) | Labiotermes labralis P3 segment gut microbial communities from Petit-Saut dam, French Guiana - Lab288 P3 | ecosystem: Host-associated > Arthropoda: Insects > Digestive system > Gut ...
AAAAAACATTCAATTTTATACTTGCAACAATATTGCTTGCTTTTGCAACATTTGTTATAGTTTAGTCAGAAAAAGAGGTGTATTTTTGCGAAAAATTTATTCTAAATAATTGTATATGAAAAAAAAGAATTTTACATTATTAACAGTATTAGTGTTGTTAACGACTTTCTCTTCATACACACAAAATATTGGAGGGCTTGTGGTTGATATAAATGGAGAGACACTAATTGGAGTAACAGTAATGCTTAAAGGTACAGATGAAGGAACAGTTACAGATGTTAACGGACTTTATTCCATCACTAACAACAATAATGCAACGCAATTAGTTTTTTCCTATATAGGATACCAAACGCAGGAGATAGAGATTGGAGGAAAAACTAAGATCAACGTAGTATTGCGTGAAGCAACCAAAGTTCTTGACGATATTGTGGTAGTTGGTTATGGACATCAGAAAAAAGTTTCGATTACAGGCTCAATTTCTACTGTACAAGTTCAAAGATTACAATCAATTCCGGTAGCAACCTTATCTAATGCATTGGGTGGAACTTTACAGGGAGTAACAACACAAAACGTTTCAGGTGATCCTTCTTCGGATGCAACTATCCAAGTGCGAGGTTTAGGAACATGGACTGATACAAATCCACTTATTTTGGTTGATGGAATTGAGCGAAATATCAATTTTGTCAATCCGCAAGATGTGGAATCACTTTCGGTATTAAAGGATGCTTCAGCAACTGCCGTTTATGGGGTACGTGGCGCCAATGGAGTTATTCTTATTACTACTAAAAAAGGTAAAGCAGGAAAAGCGAGAGTAACATATCGGTCTGAATACGCCGAAAAAATTGGAACACGTTTTCCTGATTATATTAAAGGATGGGAATTTGCAACACTAATGAACGAAGCTTTGGAAAATGAAGGTAGTCCTATATATTGGACTTCTGATGATATAGATGTTTTTCGCAATGGTAGCGATCCCTATTTACGCCCTAACGTAAACTGGACAGATGCTATTTATAATAAAACAACAAATCAAACTATCAATACTCTGAATATCAGCGGAGGAACTGAAGTTGTGCGTTATTATCTTTCGGCTCGCCACACTGGTGAAAGTGGGTTGCATAAGCGTGATGAATCTTTGCCTTATAATACAAATCAGCGATTGAACCGCTATAATTTACATTCTAATATTGATGTAAATATAACAAAAGATTTGATATTTACAACCGGATTAAGTTCCTCTATTCAAGATCGTACTTATCCTGCATCTGCAGGTTCTGATGCAATTCATCACCAAACAAGATTTGTATCGCCGATTCTTATGCCACTTCATAACCCTGACGGCTCAACAAGCGGCACGGTATCGGTGCTAAGTCCTTGGGGAATGTCAACACAAGGAGGTTATGCAATAATGTATATAAATACTTTGCAGGGAACATTTAGCGCCCTATACGATATGTCACAATGGTTAACGAAAGGACTTTCAATTTCAGGAAAATTTTCATTCGACAGTTACAATGAGGGATGGACTGTTCGTGAGGTAGATTACAAGTATTATAAATATGAAGGTAAAGATGAAAACGATGATGATATTATTATTGATATAGCTCCCGAACGTACAAATACAATGCGTACAAGGAATTATTCCACTCAAACACGACAGGTTTATATGGATTTGGGGTTGAACTATGATAGAACATTTGGCAAACACGGAGTTGCATCTTTGTTAGTTTTTAATCGTCAAGAAAAAACAAATGTGTTGGCATCCGATGAACTGACTTCCATACCTAATCGTTTGCAAGGAGTTTCAGGACGAGTAGCATACAATTTTGACCTCCGCTATTTTGCTGAAATAAATATAGGTCGAAACGGTTCTGAGAATTTCAAACGCGGACATCGTTATGGTTGGTTTCCCGCTTTTTCAGCAGGTTGGATAGTTTCTAACGAAAAAATATGGAATTCTAAATGGTTTTCAAATCTAAAAATTCGCGGTTCGTGGGGAAAAGTTGGAAACGACTATATGGGAACAAGATTTGCGTACCTGACTACAATTAATAAATATGCTATTGGTTATCCATGGGGAACTTCCCATATTTGGGATTCAGGATATATAGAAGACAAAATAGGCACAGAAAATGTAACTTGGGAAACAGCAAAAAAAACCAATATAGGGTTGGATTTAGGCTTTTTCAACAATAATCTATCTATCACTGTTGATGTTTTCAAAGAATTTCGTGAAAATATTTTTATGCAACGTCAAAGCATGTCATATTTTGCAGGTTTCTTACCCACTTCTGTTCCTTGGGGAAATCTTGGAAAAGTTGAAAACAAAGGTGTTGATGGTAAAATTGATTTTAGCAAAAGTACTTTTTTCGGATTAAATTATTCTTTTTACGGAACATTTTCATTTGCACGAAATAAAATAATTCAAGATGATGTTCCACCGCAAGCATATCACTACCTGAATGCTCAGGGACTCCCGATGGGGCAAACTTTTGGTCTTGTGGCTATTGGTTTTTTTACAAGTGAAGAAATTGCTATTATTAATGAAGAAGACAGAAAAGTAGCAAATGGAGAAATTAGCGATAAAGACCGTAGTATTCCAAAACAAACTTTTCAGATAACTCTTCGTCCGGGTGATATTAAATATGAAGACCAAAATGGCGATGGAATTATCAATGATAATGATCGGCGTCCAATTGGGTATCCTAATTTGCCCGAAATAATGTTTGGTTTCGGCGGTACGCTAAATTACAAAGGGTGGGATTTGAGTGTAATGTTTAACGGTGTTGGTAATCGCAGCATTTTTTTGCAAGGTGTAGGAATAATGCCATACGTTGGCGATTATCCTTTCGGAAACATTTTGCGTGAATATTACGATAACCGCTATATTCCTGCAACTGCCAACAACCCGAATCCGGACAACAGCAATGCTAAATATCCTGCAGTTATTGCCGGTCCAAATACTAATAATTATCGTATTTCAACTCTTTATATGAGAGACGCGAGTTATCTACGCTTGCAAAATTTGGAAATAGGTTATTCTTTGCCAAAAAAATGGTTAGAAAAAATTAAAATCAGCAGTATTAGAATGTTTGGAAATGGAAATAACCTGTTTGTTATTGACAAAATAAAAATTACCGACCCGGAAATGATAAACACCGGTACTTATCCTAAACAAATAGTATTAAATCTTGGAATTCAAATAGACTTTTAAATTAAAATAAAATGAAAAATAAAATTTCAATATTGATGACAATAATTCTTTTTACAGGATTGATGACTTCCTGCGAGGATTATTTAGACAAGCAACCTACAGGCGACCTTACACTTGACGATGTTTTCGCCAGCAGGATGTATTCAAAGGGTTTTTTATCTAATATTTATCACCGACTACCTGCCGAATCAAATATGGCGCAAAATTGGAATCATTGGATTGAAGGCGGATTGTTTTGTGGTAATCCTTTTGTAGCCGGAAGTGATGAAATGGAGATTTCAATAGAAGGTTCTTTTGTCCAAAGAATGAATGATGGCTCGTGGAACCCTACAAATATTGCTAATGGAGGAGTTTCTTGTGACATTTATCGCCAAATGTATCAAGCTGTGCGTATGTGTAATATTTTTCTTGAAAGGGTGGATAATATTCCCACAACTGATGAGGAAAAATCAAGTTGGAAAGGTGAGGCATATTTTTTACGCGCTTTTTTCCATTTTTTTATAATGCGCACTCATGGTCCGATTGTAATATTAGACCGTTCGTTATCAACTGATGAAGAGGTTAATAAAATAACTCGGCGACCAATTCAGGAGGTAGCACAATTTATTGCTAAAGATTGTAACAGCGCAGCAGAATTCTTAGTAGATAAGCCAAAACGTGAAATTGAAGGAGAAGTTGGGCGTGTAACTTCTGTTGCAGCTTTAGCTCTAAAATCGCGAGTACTTCTTTATGCTGCAAGTCCACTGTGGAATGGGAACCCAAATTATGCCAACTTTATGAATCCGAATGGTGAAAAACTTGTTTCAACAGGTGAAGACAAAGATCTATGGAAAATTGCTGCAGATGCCGCTTTTGCCTGTATAGCAGAAGCAGAATCAAACGGATATGCCCTTTATTATGACCCTTCTGGGGACCCTTATGATAACTATTCAAATATTTGGAATAACTATTACAACTGCGAATGGCTCTTTTGGAAACAGCAAGGCGAATTTTTTCATGCTGATCTCTGTGCCGACCCTGTTGGTTTTCAGTATTCTGCCGGCTGGTATGCTCCAACTCAAAATATAGTTGATGCTTATCAGATGGCAGATGGTTCAACACCAATTTTAGGTTATGAATCAGACGGAGTTACACCTATTATCAACACTGCAACGGGCTACACTGAAGACCATTTTGTTAATGCAGCAGAACGAGCAAGCGACCTTATGGGAAAATATTATCGTGATGGGGTTTGGAGTATGTATAAAGGGCGCGAACCACGTTTCTATGCAAGCATCAACTTCAACCTTCAATTTTGGAAAACGCGTCAAATTGAGTTTTGGTATGCAGGTCGTGATGGTCGTTCCAAATCTCCAACTGGTGACACATATTGTAAAACAGGCTATTTAATGCGAAAAATAGTTGATGCTACTTATAGAAATTCGTTGGAGCAATATCGCAATAAAAACTGGATTTATTTTCGTTTGGGAGAAATCTATCTTAACTACGCCGAAGCTTTATTCGAATTTGGTGGAGATGAAGGTGAAGTGCGCTGGTATGTTAATGCCATTCGTTCGCGTGCAGGACTACCGCCAATCAGTTGTTCAGGAGATGACTTGAGAAAAGCAATTCGACATGAGAGACGAATTGAACTCGCTTTTGAAACTCATCGTTGGTTTGACACGCGCCGATGGAAAGAAATTGAGTCGCAAAAAATGCCAGTATCAGGTATGAATATTGCAGCAGGCACAAATCCAAATGCTAATATAAACAAAACTGATGAATCTTTTTATCGGCGCACAAAAATTGAAGATCGCATTTTTGAGCCTCAACACTATCTTTTCCCCATCCCACAAGAAGAAATCAATAGAAATTTGAATAATTTGGTACAAAATCCGTGGTGGCATTAACGTTATTTATATTAATTAATATTTTAAAATTTAGAAAAATGAACCGATTAATTTTATTTTCAGTAACTTGCTTTTTTGCAAGTATTAGCTTTAGCCAGTCGCTTTTATTATATGATGGCGAAACGGTTAGTCCCTTATGGGAAGCGATAAGTATTGATGGTGAGGTTGTTACAAACAATGTGGCAAACCCCGACAATACAGGTATAAACACTTCTGCCAAATGTATATCGGTAGAACGAAATTATACAAATGGTTTTTGGGCAGGTGGAAAGTTGACAAACCTTTCACTTGAACCTTTGGATTACAATGTTTTTTCAGTAATGGTTTATAAAACTGTTCCGGGAAATGTACGTTTACAACTTATGGGAACAGGAACTCCAAATTATTGGGAAAGCATTGATATTATGCATAATGGCAGCGGTTGGCAAAAACTGTTATTTGATGCCAAATATTGTAATTTGTGTTATATTTCCACGTTACTGGTATTTATACACAGTGAAGACACTGTCGAAAATCCTGATTTCGGTACACAAACAATGTATATAGACAATGTTGAAGCCGATTATCAAGACCCGGGAATTACATATCCGAAATTAATTTACGATGGTGAAACAATTAGTCCGGTATGGGATACTGTTGCCGGTGAAGAAGTTACAAATGATGCAGAAAATCCTGAATTTGAAGGGATTAACACTTCAGAAACAACTGTAAAAGTAGTTAGACATGCTAACAACGACTGGTGGCAGGGAATTAAAACTTCTGTAATTTTCAAACCAACAGATTATAACAAGGTTTCACTTATGGTTTATAAAACAGTTGGAGGAAATGTAAAAATCCAATTAATGGGAACAAAGGTTGATGAAGCCGGCATTCCTGATTATTGGTTGAGTAATGATATTATGCATAACGGAGAAGGTTGGCAAATATTGAATTTTGATATTTCATTCTGTCCGCTCCCACTTGTAAATACTTTACTTATTTTTGTCCATACAGATGATGCTACTGACAATCCTTCTTTTCCACTCGGAATTTATGTTGATAACGTAAAACTTGATTACTTTACCCCAACAATTCCTCAAAAAGAAACAGTTCTTTATGATGGAGAAACTGTTATTGTCGAATGGGTAACTATTGGAGGTGAGGAAGTTACAAATGGAGTGCCAAATCCTGACAAAAGTGGTATTAACACTTCTGCAACGTGTGTTAAAACTATTCGTGCAGCGGATAATTCTTTCTGGCAGGGCGCACAAATTATAGGTCTTTCACTTCCAGATCAATTTATATATGATCGTTATTCGGTAATGGTTTATAAAACGGTTTCGGGAAATGTACGTTTACAGCTGATAGGTCGTGGTTGTGATTTTTGGTGGGAAAGCGCTGATGTGATGCACAATGGAAGTGGTTGGCAGGAAATTGTTTTCAACACTCAGCCCTGTCCACTCACCCGCATTACAAGAGTACTGATTTTTGTTCATAGTGATGATGCAACGAATAATAGTTCATTCCCTGCTACTTGTTATGTTGATAACCTGAAAGTGTATAACAGTAATCCTCCTTCTGAGGTTAAAAATGTAAAAATAAACACTTTTACTGTTTATCCAAACCCAGCAAACGATATTGTTTATTTCAACGGAACAGATGTTAAAGAAGTAATAATTACAGATTTGATGGGTAGAACAATTAGGAAAATATCTGTAAATGAAAACAGTATTGATGTTAGTGGACTTAAACAAGGCATTTATTTGATAATAATTGGAGAAAAAACAAGCAAGCTGGTTAAGAAATAAATGTTTAATATGAATTATTCTTTTAAAATATTAAGAATATTTGTTTTTATGTTTGTCGTTTGCTGCTTTTCAGCAGCAAACGCACAAACAAAAAAAGCGGCTTTTCTTTCTACATTTAGTTCTTTTACCTCGTTACAATCAAATGGAGATGATGACGAAATTGCAGCAGCAGACTGGTTATTAAATACTTATGGAGGTGATTTTCTGTCTGTATCATCAATATTATCGGTAGATTTAAGTCAATACAATGTAATTTGGCTTGCAATAGAACGCGATAATGGTTTTTCTAATTTTCCTGTAACATTAACGAATCCTACTGTTTTAAGTAAAATCAAAACATTTTATCAAAATGGAGGTAATTTGCTTTTAACAAATTATGCTGTTAAATATCTGTACGAACTTGGTAGGGCAAATAATGATTTTGGAGAAATTTATGAAGGACCCGTAGATTACAATGAAGATACTTGGGGATTAATTCCTGTGTTTGGAAGGTGGTTCACTGCAGCTCACGGTCCGAATAATGTTTATGCTATTGACCGCTCTGATGACCCTCTTTATAGAGGACTTACTTACGAAATCCGTTTTATAAATGAAGGACAGGAATTTGCAGAATATACATATACATTTTATCCTTTGATTGGACCCGGACCAAAAGAAATTCATCGTGTTGCATGGAATGGTGGAGTTTCCGATTACAATTTTTCTCTTCCATCAAATATTACAGAGTTTGAAACCCGGTTCAATATGGAAGCTTTAGGAACTTTTGAGTTTAATGAGTATTATAGATATATAACTATTGGACGCTGGCTAAAACATAATAATTTCAATGGTAAAGCAATTACTATTTCCGAATGGAGTTATGAATGGAATCAAAATAATACAATAAATCCATATCAAGCAAATATTCAACGTCTTACTAAAAATGCACTTGACGAACTTGGAGGTAATAGTAGCTCTTATTTAATTAAAAACGAGGTGAATAAAGATAAATGTGATAATACCGTAAAAACGGAAATATATAACATAAATGGTAAATTATTGCAAAATGCTGATTTAGAAACAATGCAAAAAGGAATTTATATTCTGATAGAAACGTGCAGTAATGGAAATATTTATACAAAAAAAATTGTAAAGTAAAATGAAAACAATTGTAAAATATATCATTAGTATATTCTATTCTTTAATCGTTGTTTCTGCTCTTTCTCAAAACTATGATCCGGTAATGGTAGAAGTTATCGGTGGTACAGCCTATTTGACTTATTTCGATACACCTGTAACAATTAACAATTTCAAAATAGGAAAATACGAAATAACTCAAAAACAGTGGGAGGATGTTATGAAAACAATCCCTGAATATGCTTCCGATCAATATCTTGGAGACAATCCTTCTGAAAAGTTTGGTTTAGGCGATAATTATCCTGCTTATTACGTCAGTTGGGATGATATAGTATATATATTTTTACCTCGCCTAAACGAACTTACTGGTAAAAATTATCGTTTACCAACCGAAGCCGAATATGAATATGCTGCTCGTGGCGGGCAACAGTCACAAAACTATATGTATGCAGGTAGCAACAATACTGACGATGTTTCGTGGTTTTGGTATAATCGTGTGTATGGTACAGGCGATGGTAAATGGGGTCCAAAACCTGTTGGAACAAAAAACCCTAACGAACTTGGAATCTATGACATGAGTGGAAATGTATATGAATGGTGTTATGATACTTTTTTAACTTATAGTGAGGGCGTTTTACCTTATCCTAATGGCATAGACAATCCTGTAAATTATGGAGATGGAATTTCCCGCTGGAGGGTGATGCGTGGCGGTAGCTGGGCTTACGATGGTATTGCTACGCGTACACGCTGCCGATACACTTGTGAATCTTATGCTCGTAGCGCAATTTTCGGTTTCCGTGTAGTTCTTGACGATAAATCCCCATTAATTCTATATGATGGAGAAACAGTAAATCCAACTTGGGTAACAGTTTCAGGAGAAACGGTTACAAACAATACGGATAATCCCGACAACACAAGTATTAACACTTCTGCCAAATGTGTCAAGGTGGAACGTAATTTTCAACATGGCTTTTTTGCAGGAGCAAAAATACCTGTGAGTCTAAACCACTCTTCTTTTAAGATGGTTTCTATAATGTTACATAAAACAGTTGCAGGTAATGTAAAAATTCAGTTTGAAGAACCAGGAAATCCGATAAATTTTTGGCTTAGTGATGCAGTATATCATCATGGAAATGGTTGGCAAACGTTGGTGTTTAATACAACAGCCAACACTGTCCAGCAAATTTCCACTTTTCTGGTATTTGTTCATGCTGATGAAACAATTGGAAATCCTACTTTTGGGACTAAAAATATGTATATCGATAATGTTAAGGTATATTAATATATTATTTGTTGTTATACTTTGTTGCATTTTTTCAGTTTCTGTCGGTTTTGCAACAGAAATAAGAATAAATATTACAAAAAAGTATTTAAATTTTCCTGTCTCTCATATAGAAGAGACTGCTAAAATGACATTTTTTGTAAATGACAAAACCGAGCGTAGTTTCTTTATTCGCTTAACTGAAACACCTGAATACTGGGTTTTTGCAGATGTAAGTTCCTTTAAAAACAAAACATTGATAATTAAATACGAAGGAAATGCAAATAGTTTGAAATTAATTGAGCAATCTGACAAACCCTTTGGTACAGAAAACTTTTATAAGGAAGGAAACAGACCACAATTGCATTATACCACAAAAGTTGGATGGAGTAATGATCCTGTTGGATTAATTTTTTACGAAGGCGAATATCATTTATTTTACATACACGATCCCTATGACCGTGAATGTATTTGTACTGAAAATACACATTGGGGTCATGCTATAAGTCACGACCTTATATATTGGGAGGAACAACCTATTGCATTATACCCCGATGAACAGGGAGTAATATATTCAGGTTCAGCAGTAATTGATTACGATAATACGTCTGGGTTTGGCGATGGAAAAACGACTGCAATGGTTGCAATTTATACCACTGATAATCCGGAAAGACAAGTTCAATGTATCGCATACAGTTTAGATAAAGGCAGATCGTGGACTAAATACGAAAACAATCCGGTTATTGATTCCAAAGAAAAATGGAACAGTAAAGATACCCGCGACCCGAAAGTATTTTGGTATCAACAGGGTAAACATTGGGTAATGGTTCTAAATGAGCGCGATGGACATTCAATTTATACATCGTCTAATTTGAAAGAATGGACTTATCAAAGTCATACAACAGGGTTTTGGGAATGTCCGGAATTGTTTGAATTAAAAATAGATGGCAATCCTAAAAATACTAAATGGGTAATGTATGGCGCTTCGGGAACTTATATGCTTGGTAATTTTGACGGAAAGAAATTCACACCTGAAACAGGAAAATTATCTTACTGTTTCGGGGCAATTTATGCAGCGCAAACATTTAACAATATGCCTGAAACAGACGGCAGGCGTATCCAACTTGGTTGGGATAGAGTTGACCATCCCGGAATGAGTTTCAAGAGTCAAATGAGTTTGCCAACACAATTAACCTTACGAAATACTCCTGATGGTATTCGTTTGTTTAGCAATCCAATAAAAGAATTAGATGATTTACAGATAGAACTTGTGATTTCTAAAAAAAACATCACTCCACAAAAGGCAAATGAACTTTTGAAATCATACTGTAACAATGCAACATTAAGAATTAAAACGAGCATAAAGTCTTCTCACGCAACATTTTGGATATTATCGCTGTTTGGACAAAATATAATTGATTACAACTACAATTTTAATATGCTCAATGGCTTTTTCTATTCTCCGCAAGATATTGGTTCAATGGAAGTTTCGGCTGATATTTTTATAGATAAAACCACCATTCAGGTTTTTTTTGATAGTGGTGCAATTTCTTATTGTATTCAGCGTGAGCCTCGAAATAATATAGATGGTTTCATCTTTTGGAGCCATTATGATTTTGAAATCAAAAATATAGAAGTATATACAATGGAATCTATTTGGAAAAATTTTTTAGATAATAATTAAAATAATAAACAGTAAATATGAAAAAGATTAAATTATTTTTAACACTTGTGATTTGTTTAATATTCAATACTAACAACATATTTGGTAGCGAAATAAACCTCAACATCACAAAACAGTACCTAAACCTGCCAGTTTCGCAGCAGATAGAACGCGCTAAAATGACTTTTTTTATTGATGGAAATCCAGAGCGCAATTTCATAATCCGCTTATCTGCAACCCCGGAATACTGGGTGTTTGTGGATGTAAGCGAACATATTGGCAAAACTCTTAAAATCTTTTACGAAGGCAATGCAGATGGTTTACAAAAAATTGAGCAATCCGATAAACCTTTTGGCGCAAACGATTTTTACAAGGAAGAAAATCGTCCGCATCTGCATTTTACAACACGTGTCGGCTGGATAAACGACCCAAACGGTTTGGTTTATTATGATGGCGAATATTATTTATTTTACCAACTTAATCCTTACGAGCGCGAATGGGAAAATATGCATTGGGGACACGCTGTAAGTAAAGACCTGATTTATTGGGAAGAATTACCGGTTGCTTTATATCCGGATGAACTCGGAACTATGTTTTCAGGTTCTGCAGTAATTGATTACGAAAACACATCAGGATTTGGCGATGGAAAAACGCCTGTTATGGTTGCAATATACACCACTGATAATCCTGAAAAGCAGATACAGTGCATTGCCTACAGTTCAGACAAAGGCAGAACTTGGACTAAATACGAAAAAAATCCGGTTATTGATTCCAAAGAAAAATGGAACAGTAAAGATACCCGCGACCCGAAAGTATTTTGGTATCAACCGGGTAAACATTGGGTGATGGCACTTAATGAACGGGATGGACATTCAATATACACCTCACCCGATTTGAAAAACTGGACATATCAAAGTCATACTGAAGGTTTTTGGGAATGTCCCGAACTGTTTGAGTTACCAATAGACAAAAATCCGGCAAAAACAAAATGGGTAATGTACGGCGCATCAGGAACATATATGCTTGGAAACTTTGACGGGAAAAAATTCATCCCCGAAACAGGAAAACTGTCGAATTGCTTTGGAGCAATATATGCAGCGCAAACTTTTAACAATATTCCCAAAACTGACGGAAGACGTATTCAAATCGGGTGGGATAGGGTAGAGCATCCCGGTATGCGCTTCAAAGGTCAAATGAGTTTACCGACAGAATTAACCCTGCGAAACACTCCGGATGGTATTCGTCTGTTTAACAATCCAATAAAAGAATTGGATACATTACACGAAAAAGTTGTGATTTCAGAAAAAAACATTACTCCGCAAAAGGCAAATGAACTCTTGAGAGAGTATAGCAACAATGCAACTTTACGAATTAAAACAAGCGTAAAGGCTTCTCACGCAACTTTTTGGTTATTAAAGTTGTTCGGACAAAATATTATTGATTATAACTACAATTTTAACACGATCAACGAATATTTCTATTCTCAGCAAGATATGGCTTCTATGGAAGTTTCAGCCGATATTTTTATTGATAAAACCACTGTTCAGGTTTTTTTTGATGGCGGTGCTATATCTTACTGCATCCAGCGTGAACCCCGAAATGAGAATGAAGGTTTCCGTTTTTGGAGTGACAGAGATATAGAAATCAAAAATTTGGAAGTATATATAATGAAATCTATTTGGAAATAAACAATTTATGATGAAAAATATTATTATTGGGCTTGGAGAAATACTTTGGGATATGCTGCCTTCGGGGAAAAAATTAGGAGGCGCTCCTGCTAATTTTGCCTATATTGTCTCACAGTTCGGTTTTGACGGATATGCAGTGAGCGCAATCGGCAACGATTTGTTGGGTAAGGAAATTTTGGACAATCTGAAAGAAAAAAAAC
>Ga0123353_10010721_pt1 | contig 12817 bp, 16 predicted proteins | sample TergutLab28metaG_3_FD_92763 | JGI IMG/M metagenome (GOLD analysis project Ga0123353, IMG submission 92763) | Labiotermes labralis P3 segment gut microbial communities from Petit-Saut dam, French Guiana - Lab288 P3 | ecosystem: Host-associated > Arthropoda: Insects > Digestive system > Gut ...
GTTGTAACCGAAGTAATGTCGCTTATGAAAAAAAATTCAGCTCTTTCCTACTCCCATGGTTTTAATATTGTAGAAGAGGGTATAAAAATACGCAAAGATATTACAGTTATAATGGTAGCTCCGAAATCTCCGGGAACAGAACTGCGCGAGGAATATAAAAGAGGATTTGGTGTGCCTACCCTTATTGCTGTTCACAGGGATAATGATCCAAATGGCGATGGACTTGAAATTGCAAAAGCTTATGCAGCAGGAACAGGAGCAGACAAAGCCGGAGTGCTTCAATCATCTTTTGTCGCAGAAGTAAAATCAGATCTTATGGGAGAACAAACAATATTATGCGGAATATTACAGACAGGTTCGTTGCTCTGTTTTGATAAAATGGTACAGAATGGGGTCGAACCTTCATTTGCAGCAAAGCTTGTTCAATATGGATGGGAAACAGTAACAGAAGCTCTAAAACATGGCGGTATCACAAATATGATGGACAGGCTTTCAAATCCTGCGAAGATAATCGCACACAAGTTTTCAAAAGAGCTTAAGGAAATTATGACTCCTCTTTTCAGACAACACATGGATGATATTTTAAGCGGAGAATTTTCTTCAAAAATGATGGCAGACTGGGCAAATAACGATAAAGATCTTCTTACATGGAGAGAAGAAACAAATAAAACTCAGTTTGAAAATACAAAACCAACTTCAGAGAAAATAAGCGAGCAGGAATATTTTGATAAAGGTATTCTTATGATAGCTTTTATAAAAGCAGGAGTAGAGCTTGCTTTTGATGTCATGGTATCTGCTGGTATAAAACCAGAGTCTGCGTATTATGAGTCTCTTCATGAGGTTCCGCTTATTGCAAACACAATAGCAAGAAAAAAACTTTATGAAATGAATGTTGTAATTTCAGATACCGCAGAATACGGAAACTATCTTTTCTCAAAAAGATGCATCCCTCTGCTTAAGGATTTTATGCAGAAAATAGATGCAGATGTTATAGGCAAAGGATTACAGCTTGAGGATAATGGAATTGATAATGTTAAGCTTATAGAAGTAAACAAGGAAATTGAATCTACCGGAGTTGAGAAGATAGGAAAAGTTTTAAGAGAATATATGACAGCAATGAAATCTCTTGAAATCTGAAATTGATTTACCAGATGTCCCTCGCTTGAGGGACATCCATGGCCTTCTGTCATCCCGACGAAAGGAGGGATCTATCAGCACAACATCTAAACATCTTTTGTTTCAAGAAAGTGATATGCAGGCATTTCATAAGGATGAGCATCAAGGAGAGCTTTTTTTATTTTTTCAGCATCTTCATTTTTGCAAACCATCTCAACTCTATATTCGCTAACTTTTGAAATATCTCCTTCTGCACCAATATATGGAGCACTCCCTTCTTCCGGCATAAATTGCCCCTCTCCCCTAACCTGCCAGCAACATCTGCTGTATTTTCCTATTTTCCCTGCTCCGGCATTAAAAAGAGCTTCTTTTACTTTATCAAGATGAGTTTCCGGAACATAAAATACAAGAACAAGCATTATCATTTTCCTTATTATTATAATTATCATATAAAAATCATAGTTTGGCAATTTTTATTAATCATAAATATTTCAAGATATATTGATTTATAATTTTTATCTATCTATTATCTATCATTGTAAAATAGTTAAAGAAATCAATCTGGAGAATTATGGATAAAATATCTCACTTTGAAAAAGACAAAATACCAAGCCTCCTTGCGCGTTATTCCATACCTGCTATTGTAGGCATGGGCATTCAAGCGCTTTATAATATCGTAGCCAGGGTTTTTATCGGATACAGCAGCATTGGGATCGATGGGATATCGGCGCTTACAGCCAATTTTCCTCTCTTGCTTATATTCGTAGCTTTTGGAATGCTTTTTGGAATCGGAGGCTCGGCAGCTTTTTCAATTGCGCTTGGAGAAAAAGATAAAATAAAAGCGGAAAGAATTATTGCAGGAACGCTTTTTCTTTTAGTAGTAACAATATTATCGCTCTCCATAATAGGACTTATATTTGCTCCAAAAATATTATCTTTATTTGGAGCAAGTGAAAACATACTTCAGCTTTCTCTTGATTATGGAAGAATAATACTCCTTGGCTTTGTAGTTAATTCAAGCGGATATGCAATGAACAACTTTATAAGGGCGCAAGGAAAAGCAAAAACAGCAATGTTTTCTTTGATCGCAGGTGGAGTTGTAAATATAATATTTGTTTATATAGTTTTGTTTATTTTCCAAATGGGGATAAAAGCAGTTGCAGTTGCAACTATTTTAAGCCAGGCAGTAACTGCTGTAATGGTATTTACTTTTCTGTTTGGGGAAAAAAGCTATATTAAAATAAAAAGAAAGAATCTTATTCCAACATTTGAAATCACAAAAAGAATTGTATCCATAGGACTTGCCCAGTTCGCAATACAACTTTTAGCAAGCCTTACAAATGCTTTGCTGAATAATCAGCTTCAGAAATATGGAGGAGATGCTGCTCTTTCCTTAATGGGGATGATTTTTTCATTTATGCAAATTATTTTTATGCCTGTACTTGGGATAAATCAGGGGGGCATGCCCATAATGGGATACAACTATGGGGCAAAAAAATTTGAAAGAGTTATACATACAGCCTATACTGCAATTGCTGCAGCTACAATTATTATGACAACAGGTTTTATATTAACACGACTATTCCCTTTGCAGATACTTCTTGCATTTGGAAAACCAACAGATGAGATAATGGATAAAGGGATTGTTGCTATAAAGATTTTCTTTTCAATGAGTGCATTGGTAGGTTTTCAAGTTGCTGCCTCGGGAATGTTTCAGGCTATAGGCAAACCAACGCTTTCGATAATAATGACTATTTCAAGACAGCTTATTTTTCTTATTCCACTGGCATATATTCTTCCAATATTTTTTAATCTAAATGGTATCTGGCTTTCAATAGCAGCATCAGACCTTCTTTCAGCAATAATAACAGCATTTTTCTTTTTTAGGGAAATCAGAATATTGAGGAAAAAGATTGATAAGTTTTAATTCATATTGAGTATTTTCACAGCAAGATGTTGTTCAGAGCTGTTTATGAGGATTCTGTCTTTTTACAACAGGGTGCTGCAGGAATTCCACTTTGAGAATCATGTTCATGGCAGATGCCAGCCTTTTTAATGTCTTTAGGGTTGGGTTAGCGTCACCTGCTTCCAGCTTGCTTATGTCACCTTGGGCTATACCTGTGCGTTTGGAAAGTTGCTTCTGGGTCAAACCTGTATTTTTTCGGGCATCTATAATGGCTTGCACAATAGCAAACTCTGGTTCTAACGCATCCCATTCAGCACGAATTTCATGGTTCTTCAACTGCTCTTCAAGAAATATTTTCCATTCGCTCATTTCTGATTCTCCTTTCTTCCTAAATATGCAGCACGATAGTTTTTTGCTCTTTCAATTTCCGATAGTGGGGTCTTTTTCGTTTTTTTGATAAAGCCATGTGTTAGGATGACTTTCTTCCCCACAACACAGAAATATAGAACACGAGATATATCCGTACCTACCTGTGCACGAAGTTCGAAAATACCGTTCTCCAGATGTTTTGCCTTTACCAAGTGCATAAATTGACAATATAGGATATATCCCATATTGTCAATATACTGCATTTAATAAATTTTTCTGATGGGAAAACGTTTGTTTTAACCATTTTAGGTTTTTTCCTTTATCTATATAAATTTATAACGCTGTCTACAAAGGCGCCGGAGCCTGTAGCCCTACTTTTAAAACTGGATAAAAAGAAGCTTTGCTTCAAAAAAAGAGATTTTATGCATATACGTAAACTATAATTTATTATTTTCTAGGCAGCAGTTGTGAAAGGTAAGTAGATAAAAGATCCTTGTATTCTTCCTGTATTTTACTTTCTGCGGATATAAAAACACGATTCTCTGCTCCTGCAACTGTGGAATGTCCTTCACGAATATTAAAATTGAATGGTAATAACACCTCTCTTGTGACAGTATCAATAAGATTTGCACTCAATTCCATTAGAATAAATTTATTGGAATCGTCAGGAAAATTAACAGGAGAAAGCGTTATATTGACCCGGAGCACATAACGAGAATTGCCTGTACCGCTTCTAAAGCCCAGATCGGAAAAACCTTTTGCAAAAGCACCCTGAATTCTTCCTGCCCTATCGTTGCTTACAACAATACAAATCGGAATAGTTTTAGCAATATTTTGTGCTTCAATCCTAAAATTCTCCCCTCTTACATGTCCATCAGGCGCTCTGGCTCCAATTAAATTCAGTAAATTAACATACGAAGTATTCATATCCGCCACAACTGCAGCGAATTGATACCTTGAGAATCCTTCCAGAGTGTTTTTTTCCGTAGCGTTCATGTTTATAAGATTTCTTATTATCTCTTGATTTGCTATTATTAATTCTCTGTACACCTGGGCAGCTTTTGCTTTTTCTAAAACAGCGACTGCATAGTGGGTATTATTTTTTGTATCTTGCCATACTTCTCTTATTTCCGCTCCAACAAGAGTATCCATCGAAGCCGATGTCCTTATTGTATTTTGCATAGCAATATTGTCGATCCATCCTATGGTAATACCATCTCTTACAGCTTCCATATAGGTATTTATTATTGTTTGATCCGCCTGTATAGATTGACCAAAAAAAGCAACAAGATTGACAAGAGCGTTTCTCTCTGCCATTTCGCGGTCTGATGCATGACCCACTGCAGCAACGAATTGTGCCCGACTAAAAACCGAATCAACAGAATCAACCCATGCGGGTTTTCCGCTGTTATTAGGTGAAGTTGCACATGCAATAAAAAGCAGAAACAGCGGAAAAATGGTAAAGTTATTCACTAACCTGAAGAGGTTTTTCATTCTTGGCAAGTTGGGCATCCAGCATTTGTAATGCCTGTTGAGCTTTGAATTGAGCAAAAGCAGCTTCTTCATTATTAAGAATGCTTGCTACTTCTTTTTTAGCATCAGCTTTCCTGTATTCAACAAGATACCACCATGTACCATCCTTAGCTTCCCAGCGCTTTATTGGACGCGCATCAGAAAGCTTTATATTGGTAACCTGCCGGCTCACATTTTCCTGCAAGGAAGAGTTGGCCTGATTAGCTACATTGCCTGCATCAAGATTATAGTCAGTTAACATAGCCTGCACTAAAGTATCAAGCTGGCGCGCAATTGCGGTTCTGGCTCTTCCTTCTGCAGTTGTCATAGACATGGATGGAGAAGATTGCTTAGCTGTTCCAATACCCCAAAGTACTCCCTCTGGTGGCAAATCATTTAACCATTCTGGATTATTGCCAGAACCGCTTGAAGTGGTTGCACATCCTACCATCGCAAGAATCAAAATTAAAACCAATAGAATCAAAAAAGTTTTTTTCATTATTTACTCCTTATTGTTTTTATTTTTATACAGAAATAATTTTTTCAAGTACAATGAAATTCCATGTTAAGCATTTTTCATTAAACATCTTTTTTTGCGGGATTATTTCTATCTGTCATTCCCATATTCTTCATCTCTTCTGCAATCTTACGCAAAAGAAGATCATAGTTTTTCATATCTGATGAACCAAGGCTATCAACCATTATTTTCTCCAGATTAAAATCTTTTGTCTTTGAGTGATCTCTTGCTCTAACTAAAATTTCCTCAACTAATACGAGTTCTTCTTTTGAAAGTTCCAACATACATTTCTCCTTTTATGCCAATAAATTTTAATATTTATTTCTTATTTCTATTTCTTTTTTATTCCACCAGCCTTACCCATTAATAAAGCAGTTCCTATAGCTGCTGCTGTGCCAGCCAATACTCCAGCACTCGCACCAACTTTTTTTGATGATTTTTCATCCATACCAGAACTTTTTGCAACTTCTGCTGTAATAATTGCAATGCAAACACCAATAATAATTATTATTCCTGCAATGACAAGAAAAAAACTACTATAAAACTAGATGAATCATTTGAACTACTTGTTTTATTTAACTGCCTTACATCCCAAGTTCCATTTCCCATATATCTAAAAGAATATCCACCTTTTTCAATATAGTTACTTTTTTGTCTTTCTTGATATGAAATACCATACGTTGAAGTTAATTCAGCAGAAGTTACTATTAAAGAAAAAATTGGAACAGTTACAGTAACCTAAATAAACAGAAAAAATATTTTTTTCACAATAACCATCCTTTTTATTTTTTATCTTTCAATTTCTTAATCTTATTTGCATTTTTTCTGGCATTTTGCTTTTTGATTTTATTTTCAATATCTCGCCTTTTATGCTCAGCTTTCCCGTCATCACGCCATTTCTCATATCCAATAACACCACTTATCTGTTTTTCATCTTCTGATGGATTATTTTGTGAACAAGATTCTGATTCATGTTTTTTTTTAATATTCTTCATTTATCTTTCCTTTTTTATTTTGGATACCACTTACCATGTGTGATTTGATATTGGAGTTTTTTCTTTAAAACAGGATCAATGTCATCGTTCCTTTCTTTTAATAATTTCGGTATATGTTTATCAACGCATTCAGCAGCTTTCCATATTTGTCCATTTTCAATAGAAGCTAATATGATAGAATTTATATCTTCCTTTTTAAATCTCTCATAATAAGGAAGCATTGCTCTAAAGATTCTTTCAGCAATTCTATAATTTATCTCTTTTCTCATTAATAAGCAGATAAAAGCATCGCCGATAGAATCACATTCCATTAAACCTTCAGATATAAGTAATTCTAAAGGAAGGTCATCTAAATATTTTAGCTGAATAGTTTTTGCTTGAATATTTTTAATAAAACCATAAGAAATCGTTTTATCTACACTAATTGGTATTATTTTCTTGTTTTGAAAATAAAATATGCCTAATTCCTGAGAGCACCAGTCTGATAATTTGAATTTCTTAGATAAAATAGGAATTATTATTTCACAGTCGTTTAATTCATTGATAATCCTGTCCTTCCAATTCGATGCTACTCTTAAATCATCACTAGCAAGAAAAGAATATAATCTTGCTTCATCAAGAAATGTTTTTGTTTTTCTTGCAATATCTAGTTGTTCTTTACTATAACTAATAAAAACTTTCATCTTACCCCTTTTACTTGAGACTGCGTACTCGATTCAGGTTTTCTCTATACAGTGTACTATTTGGATCGAGTCGTAATGCAGCTTTATAATTTGCTAATAAATCAATATAAGCTAAAATTCTTTCTTCGTATTTCATATAATTACTCCAATTATTACTCTGTCCCAATTGTCCTGATTATCTTTCCTGTTGCTACATCCCATAGTTTAATTGTTCTGTCATTGGAGCCTGAAATTATTTGCTTACCATCAGGACTGAATGCTATAGAAGTAACAACGTCTATATGCCCTGAAAAGGTTCTGATTTCACGACCTGTATTAGCATCCCAAAGCTTGGTTGTGCTATCTCTTGCTCCTGAAATTATTTGTTTACCATCAGGACCGAAGGCTACAGAAGTAACATTGTCTACATGTCCCAAAAAGGTTCTAATTTCACGGCCTGTTGCTACATCCCATAGTCTAATTGTTCTGTCATTGGAGCCTGAAATTATTTGCTTACCATCAGGACTGAAGGCTACAGAAGTTACACCAAATTTATGCCCTGATAAAGTTCTGATTTCATGACCTGCGGAAACGTTCCATAATTTAATTGTTCCGTCAGTAGTCCCTGAAAGTATCTGCTTACCATCAGGACTGAAAACTACAGAAGAAACAACACCCATATGCCCTGAAAAGGTTCTGATTTCACGACCTGTGGAAATATCCCAGAGCTGGATTATTCTATTTCCAAATCCTGAAAGTATCTGCTTACCATCAGGACTGAATACTACAGACGTAGCATGATAACCTGATGATGAAAAAGTTCTGATTTCACGACCTGTGGAAATATCCCAGAGTTTTGTTGCGCTATCCATGGCTCCTGAAAGTATTTGCTTACCATCAGGACTGAAGGCTACAGAAGAAACAACACCCATATGCCCTGAAAAGGTTCTGATTTCATGACCTGTGCCAGTGTCCCATAATTTGATTGTTCTGTCATTGGACCCGGAGATAATTTGCTTACCATCCGGGCTAAAAGCTACAGAAGTTACCGAATCTCGATGTCCTGTAAAAGTCTTTATTTCCTGCCGTTCTTTTTCTATTTTTTTCAAATCCCCTGGTTCTATCCTCATATAGCCAGAAGCACTAAGATCACGTGACGAAATCCCATTTACTGCAAGAATTACAATAGTAAGTGTAGGTGTTAAATCTTCGGCTTTGACATTAGCAAATTTGACTGTGTCATCCACACAACTTAGTGGTGTTATAACTTTTGCTCCAGAAGCAAATTTAATTTGTCTTGTAATTAAAGTAATACTGCTTTTACTAATAGTTTTATTATTTTCATTTATAAGCGCTACATCTACTTTATAACTAAACGGACCTTTACCTCCGAACACTACAGTCCCTGATGTTCTCGGTGAAATATCCATCAATGGCCAGCCGGAAAAACCCCATGCATTGCGTCTTCCTGTTTTTTCAAGTCCTTCCAATAATGCGTTAAGCGCGTCAAAACCTGCTTTAGAAGACTCAAGCGATATCCGCATACCCAAAGTCGCAGTACGCTTTTTATAATCAGTTTCTCCTATTTGTATCAGATTAGGGTCAAAGATTATTTCAAAGGGTGGGTGATCATTGAAAAAGCGAGTCGTTTCTTTAAACGCTTCGATCCATCGATCCCGTGCCTGTATATCGTTTACTATTCTTTGGCTGATTGTTCCACCACTTATGGTTGTAGAAAGTGTATTGAGCCGTGATAGAGCTTCAATCTGCGTAGGATCAAATGTAATGGCTTGGGCAAAATTAAAAAGAGCCTCTACCTCCGACCCACCGGCTTGAGCTGTAATACCTCTTGCAAGCCCTGTCTGCGCCTGTACTGTTGAGATATTTCCTGCTAAAAGTGATTGTCTTCCTGCATCTGTTAGCTTAACTCCAAGTTTTTCAAGCAGTTCTGTGGTTGCTTCGTTTAATAACGTTGCTCTTCCTTCAAACTGTGCCAGGGTTCCTTCTTTTAGAAAAGTTGCCTTGCGTACCCCAGTGCTTGATTCTGTTACAGAAAGCTGCAAAGAATATCGGCTTCCTGAAAGCTTTTGAATTGTTCCAAAAAGGTAAAACTGAGCATTGGCTAAATTTCCAATTTGGATAAAATCTTTTTCAGAAAACTTGCCACTGGCAGCTAGATTCTGTTCAGCTATTATTCTATTCAAATTTTGACGATCAATAAGATTGATTGCAGAGTACTTATTAAAATTACTATTCAATAATCCCTGTATGTATATAGGAAGATGTAATGGCACATCTCCATGAACCTCGGGAGCATGGATAGCAAGCCTTATATTTTTACCTCCATCTCCCGTAAACATAGGACCAGTAGCCGTTTCCAAACCTCCAATTGCTCCACGTGCAGTTATATCCAGTCCATCGGTTGAGAATGATTCCCCCCTTGGCATTCCGGTTGAAGAACAAGCTTGAAAAAAAATTGTCTGTATCCCAATAAGGAAAACAAATGTTAATACCGAAATCTTTTTCATATCAATCTCCTTATTCTTGCAACTATTAATATGACGACATGGCGGTTCTATTATCGAACAGAGGACCATAGAAGCAGTTAACGCTAGATTTAAAAAACGATAGATTCCAGATTCTGATTTCCAAGATGTTTTTATTATTTTAAAACCAGGATCCTCTGTCAGAAATAAATCCCTGGCTCTTCGTTGTGTTTCATTCCTAAACCTTTCACCAGATGTTCCACGAGCGGGCCCGGTGAAAGAATAGTAGCGCGTTATTTCTTTGTTATTATTTGGATTCCATCCTGTTACCGTTACTATAATGGTTTCTTACACTTGTGATTGAACCAAAATATTACCATCTGTAAAAACCTGTGCAGATACTGCCACAGGAGCCATAAATCCCAGCATTATTACCAGAATTCCTACTAGTAAAGCCAATTTTTTCATGACTTCCTCCTTTTTTTATACGATCTAAAAATTATTGAATAGATTTAATTGTTTTACTTCTCTAGTCTTTTATTCCCGCATTTGATTTTTGTTTATTTGATGATTTTGGCTTTGCTGAATTGATTCGAATCACATTTTGCGCTTTCAACAACCCCTTTGCAGAAGACAACAATTTTTCCTTTTCATCATTATCCAGCAAATTCAATACTTTACAAAATGCATCTTCCTTTTTCATTACTCACCTTTATTCTATATATATCATTTAGTAATAGATATTATCATCATTTAGTAATATATGTCAATGTAATTTTGCTAATCATCACAAAATGGTATTGTTAAGCGCCAATTTTTATGTTATTTTTTGTAAATATCATAGGAAATATCTTTGTATGAAGAACAATACATCAATCAAGGACAGAATAAAAACGCTTCGAAAGGCATTAAAATTATCTCAAGGAAACTTTGGCAAACGAATATATGTTAGTCAGAGTCTCTTGGCAGAGATTGAATCAGGAAAAAGAAAAATCAATAATCGCACAATTCAATTGATTGTTTCTGAATATAAAATCAACAAAGATTGGATTTTAACAGGAAATGGAGATATGTTTTCGGCACCACCCCCCGATATAAAAAAAGAACAACTGCTGGAAATTTTCAATGAATTAGATTGTATGTTGCAAGATTATTTATTGCTGCAATCCAGAGAATTATTAAAGATACAAAAAAAGAAAATCAAAAAATAATTATTTTTCTGCTAAGTATCTTCTTCGCTATCCTGCTCATCATCAATAACTTCATATCCTCTCCTGCAAAATAACTAGTTATGCGCCGCTATGTTGATGATGCCATATGTAATTTCTGCTCTACTTTAAGACGAAAACCAAGAATATTTAACAATTTCATAATAGTTTCAAATGATGGGTTACCTGCCGGAGATAATGATTTATATAAACCTTCGCGAGTTACACCTAAATCACGCGCAATTTGAGTCATACCTTTTGAGCGGGCTATATCACTAATTACAGATAATAAAAGCTCTGTATTATTTTCTTCAAGCGCAGCCTCAAGGTATGCTATTACATCTTCTTTTGTTTCGATATGTTCAGCCATATCCCATTTAGTTATTTTCATATCGTTATTTTTAATTAGTGTATCTTATAGTTCACAATGCGTCAAGTGTATTTTAGCTAAAACATGACCACAGACTGTTAAGAATTTTCTTCGCTGTCCTGCTCATCATCAAGCGAAAAAGAGTCTGGCAATTTTTTTGTGGTAGAAGCGCCGAGCTGTCTTAGGTTCTCAGAAAGCCTTACAAGATTTCCTTTGCCTGTTGACAATTTATTAAAAGCAGAATCATAACTTTTTCTTGCGTTATCGATTCCTTTGCCTACGTTTTCAAGATCAGTAACAAAGCCAATAAATTTATCGTAAAGCATTCCTGCCCTTCTTGCAATTTCTCTGGCATTCCTGGTTTGGTATTCATACTTCCATACATTTTCAATTGTCCTTAGCGAAGCAAGCAAAGTCGAAGGACTAACCATTATTATATTTTTTTCAAAAGCAGTTGTAAAAATTGTATTATCTGCCTGTACAGCAGCAGAGAAAGCCCCCTCAATAGGGATAAACATAAAAACAAAATCTAAGGAATTTATTCCCAGCAGTTTATGATAATCTTTTTCTGAAAGTATTTTTATATGATTACGGATCGACACAACAAGATCTTTCTCGCTCTGATTTTTTTCATCTTCTGAGTCTGAAGATACAAGCCTGTCGTATGCAATAAGAGAGACTTTGGAGTCAATAACAATATCTCGCCCTTCAGGAAGATGCACTATAACATCCGGCTGGCTCCTTTTTCCATCAACAGATTTAAGGCTTTCCTGTATTTCAAATTCCCGTCCTCTTACAAGACCGGATTTCTCAAGCACTTTTTCAAGGATCATTTCTCCCCATGAGCCTTGAGTTTTCACCTCTCCTTTAAGGGCTTTGGTAAGATTTCCAGCTTCTTCTGTTATCTGCTGATTAAGTTTTGCAAGATGTTGTATTTCTGTCTTTAGCGATGCTCTTTCAGCCAGATCCTGATCCCTTGAAAATTCTATCTGCTTTTTAAAATTATCGATCTGCTCCCTGAATGGCCGCAGAAGTTGTTCAAGAGAAGTGTTTGTTTGCTGGGAAAAAACTTTATTTCTGCTTTCAAAAATATCGCTTGAAAGTTTTTGAAAATGAGCAGAAAGTTCTTCTTTTGCATTATTTAAAAGAGCTATTTTTTCACCAAACTGACTTCTTTCCTTTTCAAGAATAGTCTGCAATACAGAAAGCTTTTCCTGCATTGAAGTAATCCGCTCAGTTAAATTTTCTATTTTTTCATTCTTTTGATTGATTTCCTGTTTTTGCTCAACAAACCTGATCTCGAATCCTGTTATTCTTTCTGTTAACGCAGCTTTTTCCACTCCTGCTTCTGTTTTTCCTTTTTCATAAGAGCGATGGATATTGCCTTTCAAAATCAGATATGTAACAAGAATTCCTATTACTATTCCTATCAATACCGAAAAAGCAACAATAAATATATCTATCATAAAATCTCCCAATAATTTTTCAAACATATAAATATTTCGTATCATTATATAAACATCTGATATTTTTTTCTACTTCAACTTAGGGAATTGCATTTTTGATTTTATAAAATAATCACAAGCCTGCAACTTCTTTTCCGGAAAAAATAAGAATCTCCGGCCTGTACTCAAAGTGCATGTTGTCAAACGGCAGCCATTTGCCGCCCCATACAA
>Ga0123353_10010722_pt1 | contig 12816 bp, 13 predicted proteins | sample TergutLab28metaG_3_FD_92763 | JGI IMG/M metagenome (GOLD analysis project Ga0123353, IMG submission 92763) | Labiotermes labralis P3 segment gut microbial communities from Petit-Saut dam, French Guiana - Lab288 P3 | ecosystem: Host-associated > Arthropoda: Insects > Digestive system > Gut ...
AGGAATGGCACAAATGGCCCAGGCAAGAAAAAAGCGTTTACGACATGTTATCGTAAACGCTTTAAAACTTTGGTGGAGCTGGACAGAATTGAACTGACGGCCTCTTGAATGCCATTCAAGCGCTCTCCCAACTGAGCTACAGCCCCGACAATTGAGACATCTGCCCGAAATCAGGCGTGTTGTCAAGAATGCTCGCAAAAAAAAATCTCGCCAAGAGCATCCAACGCGCAAGTCGCCGTTCCGGTCATGGGAAGGCCCAACGGAAGTCGATGATTTTTTCCGTGGCTGCACTGGACAATAACCTGAAAAGCTTTTATCTAAAAACTATGGACATCGTTGCAATTTTAGATAGTCTTGCGGCAGTTCTGGTTGTTTTGACTGTGCTCGGTTTTGTGATTGTTGGCGCTTATCTTGCCTACAAAGAAGAAAAACGCAAGAAACAGAGCGGATAAATCACCATGAAAAGGATGCTTTCCGTTCTTGTGATGATTGCGGCCCTGCTCGGCATCGCTGCCTATTCGTTTGTCTACGACTCCGATGCCTGCCGTGTTGCCGGGTCATGAATACTTAACCGTCTGCGTCCGTAGGGCGTGTTACAGAGAGGGAAGGAGCATGAAAGCTCAATACGCCGCGGAACTTTTCCGTAATGGGTTCTTTTGTTCCCAATCTGTTCTGGCCCCTTTCTGCGACAACTACGGACTAGATAGGAACAGTGCCCTCAAAATCGCCTGTGGACTCGGCAGCGGCATGGGCTGTGCCGAAATATGCGGCGCCGTGAGTGGAGCCGTTCTGGTTATCGGCCTCAAATACGGTCATACGGATACGAAGGACAGGGCCGCTAAAGCAACATGCAAAGCCAAGGTGGCGGAATTCCTTTCTGTCTTCTTGGAGAGGAACCGGCACATTCTCTGCCGCGACATTCTGGGTTGCGATATCAGCACGCCGGAAGGCAGACAAAAGGCCATAGACGAACAACTGTTCACGACCGTTTGTGTGGACATGGTAGTCAGCGCGGCGACTATTCTTGACGAGCTGGGATATTGACTCCAAAGCAAAAAGCCTTCACGGCGTCTATGCAAGTTACCCCAGCAGACGGAAGACCAGCGGCGCTAGCCCGGCGGTGAAAAGGCCCGCGAGGATCATGGCCAAACCGGACATGGCACCCTGTTGCGGATTTTCCATCAGTGACAAAGCCACGCCCTGCGCGTGAGAAACGGTGCCCAACGCCATGCCCCGCGCCACCGGATCGCTGACGCGCATCCAATTGAGCAGCACAATACCGAGCGGCGCCATGCTGGTGCCCGTGACAACGACAATAGCCACGCTCAGGGCTGGAATACCGTTATATACGCGGGCGATTTCCACTGCAAAGGGCGTGGAGGAACCCTTGGGCACCATGGAGACCACGAGATCCCAGGAAAGTCCCGCGTATTGGCATATGAGACCGGACAGGATCATGGACAGCAGCGTCCCCGCGGCCACGCTGACGACGATGGCCGTAGCGTAGCTGCGCAGCAGTTTGCGGTAGCGGTAGAGCGGCACGGCAAGCCCCACGGTGGTCGGACCGAGGAGAGCGGTCATGAGGTTTCTGGCGGGAACGTAGTCACTGTATGGAATGTCGCAGACGACGAGGAATACGATCATCGCGGCGGCGCTCCAGATGACGATGTTGAGCAGCGGATGCGTCCAACGCAGGTAGATGCGGCGCATTATCAGGTACACGGCGACAGTGAGGACGGTCATCCAGACGGTTTGCAGATGGGCGGCCATAATTACTCCTCCCGGTACAAAGCAAGGGTGAGCCGGGCGCAGGCGAACAGCGCCGCCAGAGAACTGACGACAATCGCGACTACGAACGTCAGGCCGTATTCCCGGACTACGCCGCCCCATTCTACCAGTCCCGTCACAATGGGGACGAAAAAGAACACCAGGTGCTTGAGCAGAAAATCTGCCGTGCCCTCCACGTGCTCAACCCTGATGATGCCGAGGCAGAGCAGGCTGAACAGGATGACGATGCCAAGGACGCTGGCCGGAATGGGCAAGCCCGTCAGCGAAACGGCATAGTCGCTGAGCAGGTAAATGCCGCATAATATGGCGAGTTGGCCGAGATATTTTATTGTTTGCATGGCGTTACCTATACTTTAGTTCAGACTTGGCAAAGGCTTGCCGGAATGCGACTATCTTTTCAAGACTCGGCGGCGTATGTATGGCCTTATGTTCTTTTTTCGTGGGTGCCTGGTGGGCGCCTAAAGAAAAGAGGACTCATGGCAACAGCCATAAGTCCATGATTTTTATGGAGCCGACTACGAGAGTTGAACTCGTCACCTGCTGATTACGAATCAGCTGCTCTACCAAATGAGCTAAGTCGGCGTATCTCATGGGACAGTCAGCTATACAATTCCCCGCTGTAGGCGTCAAGCCGCCTGTGGCCTTTCTATCTGCGATTTTTTTCGAGACTCTTTGTAGAAATATTACAAGGCGTATTTTTTTCCAGGCGCTTACGTTTGTGTCAGTGTATTGACGCTTGTAGCGTTCTGCATATACTGTGTCCCAAACGAGCCGGAGGGTCTATGGATGTGAAAAGCAACGGCATCATCGGCCAGAGTACTTCCCTGGCCGATGTATTCCGGGTGTTGCTGAAGGTGGCGCCCACAGACAGCACTGTACTCGTCACCGGAGAATCCGGCACCGGCAAGGAACTGCTCGTGCGTGCCCTGCACAACAACAGCGCGCGTGCCGACAAGCCTTTCGTGCCCATCAACTGCGGCGCCATTCCCAAAGAGCTTCTGGAATCCGAACTTTTCGGGCACGAGAAAGGGGCGTTCACGCACGCCATCCGCTCCCGCCCCGGTCGTTTTGAAGTGGCGGACGGCGGCACCATTTTTCTGGATGAAATCGGGGAAATGGATCTGAGTCTGCAGGTGAAGATCCTGCGCGTGCTTCAGGAAAAAGAAATCGAACGCGTCGGCGGCGCCGGTGTCAAAAAGGTGGATGTGCGCATCGTGGCCGCCACCAACCGCGATTTGGAAAACGAAGTAAGCCGGGGGCGCTTTCGGGAAGATCTGTATTACCGCCTCAATGTCATTCCCCTGCACCTGCCGCCCCTGCGTGAACGCGACAACGACGTCCTGCTGTTGGCCGAACATTTCCTTGTCCGTTTCTGTGCGCGTAAAAACCGGCCCTGCCTGGGGCTGAACCCGGATGTGCACAAAATTCTCCTGGCCTACCCTTGGCCGGGCAATGTGCGCGAGTTGGAAAATTTTATGGAGCGCATGAGCATCCTCGTAGATGGCGAGGTCGTGCATCCCTTCGATTTGCCGGCAAAAATTCTGGAGACGGTGGGGGATATCGCGGCACTGCCGGAGCCGGCGCCGCGTCCTGCGTTAACGCGGTCTCTGCCGCAGCAGGGGTTCGTGTGGCCCACGCTGGCGGAGTTGGATACCCATGCCATGAGTTTGAAGGAATTCCTCGATGCCATTGAAGACCGCCTGATTGAAGAGGCTCTGGAACGCGCCGATGGCGTCAAAAATCAGGCTGCCGAGCTTTTGGGCATCAAGCGGACGACACTGATTGAGAAGTTGAAGAAAAAACCCGGGTAAGGTGTACAGGCATACAGTTCTGGTTGTGTTAGCATGTTTTTTGCAGAAAAATCCTGTGTGAATGCAGCACTCCTTTCCGGCGCTGTCCGGATCCTTTGCGCAGCCTTGCTTATGCTGCTGTTTGCCGTCAGTGGCTCTTTGGCGGCTTCTTGGCGTTGGAGCGTTGCCTCGTCGGGGCGTGAGCGCCTCCAGATCACGCTGGACGCGCCGGATACCGGCCTGACTGTGGGCCGTACCGGCACGCACAAGCTGAGCGTCAATTTGACGAAACCAAGCCGCTTTGTCGCGCAGCCCGCGCCTGAGCAAACGAAATTGTTCACCGGAGCCATGCAGCAGGGCATGCAGGTAGAACTTTCCCTGAGCGACCCGGCCTTTGGTTATATTGTGCTGCGGCCCAGTCCCACCCAAGTGCTTGTCGACGTCTACCCCGATCCGCTGGGCGCACGCTGGCGTCCGCCGGAGGCGCCTGCTGCGGCGGATGAGACGCAAGCGGCGCAGCCGCCGCCAAGCGGTTTGGGCGGCGCCGTGTTTTCCCCCGCGTACGCGGCCTCGCCCGGGATTGCCCCGTCCGCCGGGGATCGCGCTACCCAAACGAGTCCTCAGAGTATCCGCGCAGGCATCAACAAAGCCGGGCCGGAAGCCTGGCCGCCGGACAAGGCGCTTTCCAGCGGGGCCGCATCCCCCCCTCCCGCCGCACAGGGAGCGGCAGCGCCACCACCCGCGCCCGCCGGGTCCGCCGTGCCGCCATCGACAGCCCGGACGCCCGTGCCTGCGCCTTCTCCAGCGCCGAGGGAGCCCGTCTCTCTTCCCCCCCTGCCGGCAGAATTGCAAAAGCCTTCGTCTCCGCAACTGCCGCCGTTGCCGCAGACACCGCAAGCGCAACAGCAACCCGCTGCCGTGCCAAGGCAAAAGGCCGACGGACAGAAAGCCCCGCAGACGTCGTCCGATCCTGAGGACAGCGGCACGCAGGTCATGGGGCAGGTGCAAGCTCCCCGGCTGTCTTCGGCAAACGCCACGGTTTCGGCAAACGTGACCGTGCCGGTGGTGTATGTTGACGAAAAGGGCAAGCCGGTGTCCAAGCCGCTCGATCCGGTGGAACTCATGGCTCAGGTTTCGGCGGCCATGGGGCAGAAAGACTACCGTGCGGCCCTGGAAACGCTTGCTGTGCTCAAAGGCATGCCGTTGCCCCGCGATCAGAAAGAAACGGTGTTGTATCTGATCAGCGACGCCACCTGGGAGTTCTATAAAGACAAGCCGCTTGAGGGCTATACGCAGATCCTTGCCGCCACGCACGAAGCCATGAATGCGAACCTCCGTTCACCCAACGTGCCGAGCGCCATGCTGCGTCTGGGAGAAGCCAATCTGCTTGTAGGCAATCTGCGGGAGGCCGAAGCCTATTTCAGTGCCCGTAGAACCGCGCATCCGCCTTCGCCGGATGTGCCGGCCAGTTTCCTCAAACTTGGCCTTGCGCAATTGCAGGACAAGCAGTACGCCAAGGCTGTCGACACCTTCCGGGATATTGTCCAGAAGTATCCGGAGAGTCCGGCCCTGGAAAAAGCTTCCGTCTCTCTGGCCGCCGCTCTTGCCAAGCTGCAGGAAACGCAAGAAGCCGGCATTGTGATAGACTTCGTGGAAAAACGCTGGCCGCGCCACTATCTGGACGAACCCAACTTTTTGCTGTTGCAGGCCGAATATGCCCTGCGGCATAACAAGCCGCAGGACGCTTTGCAGCATTATTGGCTCTATTATAACCTGGAACCCGGCAAGCCCGGTAATGATAAAGTGCTGCAGCAGATAGGCGATATCTACCTGCGCCAGGGACGCCTCCAACCCGCGCTGGACGTGTTTGAGGAAATCCCCCGCCGCTATCCCGACAGCGAAGGCGCGGACTACGCCCTTTTGCGCCTTGCGGAAAAAGGCATCCATGACGGCCCGGTCATCACCAGGGAAGAGATGTTCGCGGCGTTCAACGACCCGGGCGTCCCGGCTCCGCAGATCGCGTATGCTCGGCTGAAAAAAAAGAATCCGCACAATCCCATGGGCGTGCTTTCCTCGCTCAAACTCGTCCTGTGGCACCTGTGGGACAAACAATATGTCGACGCCATCCGCCTGGCTGCGGACTATATAGACATGCACCCCGAGGAACCTGGGGCCTCCCTGGCGCGGCAGGTGATTCTTGATGCCTTTGCGCATGAGATGCAACAGGATTTGCAGGAAGAAAATTACGGGCGTATTCTGACATTATGGAACGGCTTCCCCTTGATCCGGGCCAAACACAGCCCGCTGGAAGACGCGATGCGTGTGGCGCTGGCCAAGGGACACATGGAACGCGGCGAAGATGCGGAAGCCGTGGCGCTGTTGAACTACTTTTTACAGGGGCCGCAACATCCCCGGTACGGCGAGTATGCCCTCACCTTCTTTTTCAACAAATACCTGGCTGCCGGCGACTGGAACGGCATCCTGAATCTCGGCGAGCGCGTCGCAGCCTGGGGGGATCTTGCGCCGCGCATGCGCAATGAACTGGATTACGCCATGGCGCTTTCGGCGGAAAATCTTGGATTGCCGAGAAGAGCCCTGCCGCTGTGGCAAAAGCTGGCCCCCAAAGACGACATTCCGCTCTACGAAAAGGCGTACGCCACCTATTTTTTGGCCAGGGACGCCGAACGGCGCAAGGATATCAAGGACGCCTACACCTACAACAAGACGGCGCTGGAGCTGTTCTCCAGGCTGGAAGATGAACGTTCGGACAAGGCGGATCCGGAACGCATCAAAGAAAGCCTTTCTTCGCTTATGGATATTTGCGAAGTGGCGAACCGCATTCCCGAAGCCCTGGACTGGGTGGGACGCTACAACCCCTTTGTGCCGGAAACTTCGCCGGAATACGCGGGCTTGCGTTTCCGTGAAGCCCGTCTGTACCGCAAACTGGGCGATGCGGCAAAAGCTCGTGCGCTGTTGGAGCAGGTCGTGCGGGCGGATCCCAATTCCCCTTTCGGCAAAGCCGCCGCTTCGGAACTGCGCACTTTTGACGTCTCGCGCGACCTGGACAGATTCACCCCGGCACAATAAGATTTCCACAGGCTGCCATGAGTCTTTTTTTCTGCAAAATCCTCCTGACTCCCTTGCTCATCGTCGGCGCAACGCTTATTACGCGCCGCTGGGGGCCGACGGTGGGAGGATGGTTTGTGGGGCTGCCGCTCACATCCGGCCCGATAGCGTTCTTTCTCTCGCTGGAACAGGGGGCGGAATTTGCGGCGGCATCCGCCGCAAATTCGCTGATCGGACAGTGCGGCATAGCGGTTTTGAGCATCATCTACGCCAAAAGCGCCAGAGGAAACGCCTGGCTGCGTTCGAGCTGTCTCGCCCTGGCCGTCTATTTCCCGGCCATGGAATTGATTTCGTTGGTTTCGTCCGGCTTGCCGCTCGCATGTAGTCTGACGTTCGGCTTTCAGTTCGCAACGTTGCTGATTGTCGGCAGGCCGGCTGCCGGCCTCGTGGCGCGGGACTCCCCCTGGTGGGATCTGCCCGTGCGCATGGGAGTGGCTGTGACGGTGGTGCTGTCCATTACCGGTTTTGCCGTTGTGCTGGGACCGAAGTGGAGCGGGCTGCTTGCGCCCTTTCCCGCCTTCACCCTGATCATGACCGCCTTTTCACACCGGCAGTACGGCCCGGCGGCGGCGCATCAGTTTTTGTACGGGGTTGTTGTGGGCGCTTTCGGCTCAATCGTTTTTTTCTGCATTGTGGCTTTTGGCCTTACAAGCCTAGGGATTCCAGCCACGTTCCTGTTTGCCGTTAGTACCACCTTTGCCGTGAACGGCCTTATTTTGACGCTTATGCTGCGCAGGCAGCGCGGCCATTAGACAATCTTGGCGGCGGCAGCACAGTTGTAAAAAAAGGAGCAAGAAATGCTGACAGCGCTCTCCGAGAAGCTCACGCAAAACGGTTTTGAGGTTTTGCTTGTCCTGAATGCGGCGGAGGCCAGGCAAGCGGCGCTGGACATGATCCCCGCCGGTGTGGAGGTCGGCCTGGGGGGCTCGCTGACCATACGCGCGCTGAAGCTGGACGAAGCATTGCGTGAACGGGGCCATGAAGTGCATGACCACTGGTTGCCGGGCCGCAGTCCTGAGGATCATCGACGCGTGCTCCGTAAACAAATCAGTTCTCCTGTCTTTCTTACCAGCGTCAATGCCGTGACCCTGGACGGCAAACTGGTCAACATCGATAACACGGGCAACCGCGTGGCCGCCATGATTTTCGGGCCGGAACACGTTATCGCCGTCGTCGGCAGGAACAAAATCGTCACGGATGTCCACGAAGCCGTGTTTCGCTCCAAAAATTATGTCGCTCCCGTCAATACAAAGCGCCGGGATGATAAAACCCCCTGCGCCGCGGACGGAAAATGCCACGACTGCGATAGTCCCGCCAGACTGTGCCGGGTTACCGCCATACTGGAAAAAAAGACCAGAGGCGTGGGGAGGTTTACCGTGATTTTGAGCGAGGAGGAGCTGGGCTGTTAGGAACGCTATTGCCCCGGCGGGACGTCCGCCAACAAGGCCTTGTCCACTTCACCCGGGCCGGGCAGGATGAGCGTTTCCGGATTCATGGCGAACCACGCGAACCACATGGCGTAGATGCCGAACAGTTCCTTCATGGAAGCGCCTTGCAGGTTGCCTTCGACGCAGCGGCCGTCGTCGCTCCAATAGCTGCGGGTGCCCAGATCCTTGAGCCGTCCGGTTTCCTTGATGAACAGCGAGGGTTTGTCCCATATCCGGCGGTCAAAAACACGCACGGTATCCATGCGCGTGTCGTGTACGGCCACAAGCGCTTTGTCGCCCATAAAAAAGTTCACCGCGCCGTTTCGTTTCACATAGGGAATGTCTATGCCCACGCGCAGGTCGCCGTATTCAAGGCCAAGCATGGACGTTTTGCGATGGAAGCGGCGATCCAGGCGGCTGACCGGATAGATCAGGATATCGTTCTGGTAGTAGCTGTCGCGGCGCTGGTAGCTGCCGTAGGGATCCCGGCCGTACGCTTTTTTGGATTCCAGGGGCGGGGCCAGCACCCGGGCATCGGAAAAAGAGCGGCTGGCGTAGTTCCAGCTTGTCCAGAACACCGGCAACAGGGGCATGCCGCGTCCGCGCAAGGGGCCGTCAAAGGCTATGCCCAGCATTTGCACCCAGAGCGAACCGGAATTGCGGTCCATAAGGATGCTGTTGCCTTCGAACAGGCGTCCCTCGATGTCAAAAATCAGGTTGACGCCGCCCATGCCCGCGTCGTAGGCCGCCAGGCAGCCGCTGATCGGGCAATAGGTGATCACATAGGCATGGTCGTCGATAAGTTCGTTGACCACTTGATGCCAGACCATGATGCGCTGTGGATAAATACGGTACCCGTCCGGCAGGCGCACGACAAAGACGGGTTCGTCCTTGCCGATGCTTAAAGCGGCGTCCACGACCCTGGTATACTGCGGTCGGTAGAGCGAGGGGATGCTGCCGTAGGTGACGGATGTCTGCGTGAGTTTGTCGGCAATGCGCGCCAGTTCCTGTTCACTTCTGGGAATGGCGGAAAGCTGCGCGGGCAGCAGAAGCAGACAACAGAGGCAGAGCAAAGTACGCAACATGGGCAACCCCGCTTTCAGGAATGCAGCGGCAGGTATTCGCGGTACAGGTATTCCCGCAGCGCCAGCGGCCAGGGGCGGGGCACAATGCCTGTCGCCTGGGTCAGACGGCGGGTATCCAGAACGGAGAAGTGCGGCCGCTTGGCCTTTTGCGGCCATTGCGCGGAGCTGATGGGATTCACGCGACACGAAGTTTCCGCAAGGTTGACCGCTTCACAGGCCAGGTCGCACCAGCTGGCCTCTCCGCCGTTGACGGCATGGACTATACCGCAGGTTTCAAGTTCCGCCAGCTTCAGGCTCCATTGTGCGATATCGCGGGTATACGTGGGAGAGCCCGTCTGATCATGGACCACATCAATGTGGTCGCGCTTGCGGCAGGCATCCAGGATGGTGGACACGAAATTTTTTCGCCCCGGGCCAAAAAGCCAGGCGGTACGCACGATGCAGTATTGCTCCGGCGGCAGGGTGCCGAGGGCCTGTTCGCCCGCCAGCTTGGTCACTCCGTAAACGGATTCGGGTTTTGGCGCGTCTTCGACGGTATACGGGGTTTGTTGGGCGCCGTTGAAGACGAAATCCGTACTGTACTGCACCAGGCGGATGGAGGTGCCCTTGATGCTGTGTACAAGGCTGGAAACAAAACCCCGGTTCAGAGACATGGCTTCGGCGGGGTATTCCTCCGCCAGGTCCACGTGTGTCCAGGCAATGGTGTTGAACATAACGGCCGGCGCAATGCGTTTGATTGTGCGGGCCAGAAAATTCACGTCCTGAATCTGTCCATCCTGGCGTCCAAGAGGGATGGCGCGCCATGAGGAACGGGCGAGCGCATCCATAAGGGCTTGCCCCAGAAGACCGGTGTGGCCTCCCAATACCAAAGCCTTGGGCGCGGATTTCATAGTCTTTTCCTCATGGACGCTGAAGGCTGCAATACTTTGCTGCGTTCTTCGTATACCAAGTTGTTTCGCGGGGCAACATATTACAGCCTGTCCGCATACCATGTATGCATGAAGCTGCGGTATGCGCCGGACTCCACGCCATCCAGCCATGCGCTGTTTTGAGCATACCATGCCGCCGTGGCGGCAAGGCCCGAGGAAAAGTTCCGTTGCGGCGCATAACCGAGCTCTTTTTCCGCCAGGGAATAATCCATGGCGTAACGCCTGTCGTGTCCGGGCCTGTCCTGTACGAAACGGATCAGGCTCTCGCTTTTGCCGAGAATGTCCAGCAGCGCGCGTACCACCTCAAGATTTGTCCGTTCGGCGTGCCCGCCGAAATTATAGATTGCGCCTGAACGTCCCTTTGTCAGCGCCAGATACACGCCAAGGCAATGGTCTTCCACATGGATCCAGTCGCGGATATTGCCGCCGTCGCCATAGACGGGCAGGCTCTCGTCGCGGTCGGCCCGGAGCAGCATGAGCGGAATGAGCTTTTCCGGAAACTGGTAGGGGCCGTAATTGTTCGAGCAGCGGGTGATGACCGTGTTCATGCCGTATGTCTCGTGAAAGGCGCGCACCAGAAGATCCGCTCCGGCTTTGGACGCGGAATAGGGGCTGTTGGGCGCAAGAGGGCTGTGTTCCGTAAAGGCGGCATCGGCCGGTCCCAGGCTGCCGTATACCTCATCAGTGGAAATCTGCACAAAGCGGGGAATGCCTGCCGCATGGGCCGCGTTGAGCAGCACCTGCGTGCCCAGCACATTGGTGGTGACGAAGGGGGCGGGATCGGCAATGGAACGGTCTACGTGGCTTTCCGCCGCGAAATTGATCACCGCGTCAAAGGCCTGCTCGGCAAACAACGCGGAAACGAGCCCGCTGTCGCCGATATCGCCGTGTACAAAGCGGCAGCGTCCGGGCGCACTCTTTTCTATCCCGGCCAGATTGGCCGGATTGCCCGCATAGGTGAGCTTGTCCAGATTGAGCAGCCGGCAGGACGGTTCCCGTTCCAGAACGTAGCGGACAAAGTGGGCGCCTATAAAGCCGCAGCCGCCTGTGACAAACAGATTCATGCGCACCTCGCATTCCTTGTGTGATACAAGCGTATCCTACCGGCTTGCCTTTTGAGGGTCAACATGGCGCGCGCCTTGCGCCGCATGGATACATGGCATACTCTGCGCCCATGAAACAGGGCATCCTTCTTGCGGCCTTCGGCGCCGGCGGCAGGCAGAGCGAATCCGCCTTGCAGCTTTTCGATGCGGAAGTGCGCGCCCGTTTTCCGGGCCTTGCCGTACGTTGGGCCTTTACCTCGCTGCTGATGCGCGAACGTTTGGCGCTGGAGCGGAAAAAGACCGATTCCGTACGCAAGGCGCTCGAAAAGATGGCTTTTGAACGCTACAGCCATGTGGCCGTGCAGCCGCTGCAATGCGTTCCGGGCCGGGAATACGGCGAAGTGCTGGAAGAAGCGCGCGTTTTGAGCCGGGAACGGGATCTCGTTGTCCGGGTGGGGACGCCGCTGCTGTACAGCGATGACGATGTGGCTGCGGCAGCCGCGGCCCTGTTGCGCCATCTGCCCGCGGAACGCGAAGAACATGAGGCGGTTGTCTGGGTGGGCCACGGCACCCGCCATCCGGCCACAGTGCGCTATGAGGCTCTGGCCCATGCCGTGCGGCGCCGGGATCCCCTCGTCTATGTGGGCACCATGAGCGACGCTGCGGCACTGCCGCGCATTCTTGAGGAACTGCGCGAGCGCCGAAACCGCCATGTATGGCTTTTGCCTTTGCTTTCGGTCATCGGAGGCCACGCCTTGCGCGATCTCGCCGGCGCGGAAGAGTGTTCCTGGAAATCCCGTTTCGAAGCGGCGGGTATCGCCTGTACGCCTGTGCTGAAAGGCAGCGCGGAATACCCGGGCTTTATCCGGATATGGCTGGATCACCTGGCGCTGGCGCTCCAAGGCTGACGCAGCGCCGGGCGACGGCCCCCAAAAACGCCAGGTCCGGATGGGCGGCATGAAGCCGCAGCACATGCTCTTGTGCCGTTGTTACATCCCCGGCCTTGCGCAGCCGGCAGCTTTCACTGAAGAGCGCCTGTTCCTCCTTTCCAAGGCTCGCCGCCCGGATCGCAGCATAAATGTCCAGCGGCTTGTCGTGCCCCCGCACCATCACGCTCTCCAGATAGTAAAAGGCCAGATCGTCCACGCACCGGACAAAGCCGGCTTCGTCGCCTTTACCGGCATCCCTTAGACAGGCCATAACAAAAGAATCCGAAACGAGGCAGGAAGCGCTGTACTCCTTGCATAGACCCTCAATGCGTGAGGCAATGTTCACGGTATCGCCGATACAGGTGTAGTTAAGCAACTCCTCTGTACCCATGTTGCCTACCCGGGCAATGCCGAAGTGCAGGCCAATCCCGATACGTAGCGGAAATACGGGCAGAGTAGAGTCCGCGTTGAGCGCGTCTACGGCGTCTTGTATTCTCAAGGCCGCCCCGGCGGCCTTGAGCGCGTGGCCCGTCACGTCTAGAGGCGCATTCCAGAATGCCATACAGGCATCGCCCACGAACTTGTCCACTGTGCCGGAACATTCGCGGATGATCCGGGTTACCGGCGTGAAAACACAATTGAGCAGGCTGACGACCTCCTCGGGTGAAAGCCGGGAGGCGATGCCCGTAAAGCCGCGAA
>Ga0123353_10010723_pt1 | contig 12816 bp, 9 predicted proteins | sample TergutLab28metaG_3_FD_92763 | JGI IMG/M metagenome (GOLD analysis project Ga0123353, IMG submission 92763) | Labiotermes labralis P3 segment gut microbial communities from Petit-Saut dam, French Guiana - Lab288 P3 | ecosystem: Host-associated > Arthropoda: Insects > Digestive system > Gut ...
TAAAGTCGACGGCATTATGATCCGCACGTTCAAGCAGTCCGATTTAAACGAGCTGGCGGAATACGGCTCGATTCCCGTCATTAACGGGCTGACGGACGATTTTCATCCCTGCCAGGCGCTCGCGGATATTTTAACGGCTTACGAGCATTTCGGGAAGCTTGCCGGCGTTAAACTCGCCTACTTCGGGGACGGCAACATCGTCGCAAATTCCCTGATGATTGCGGGCGCTAAAACGGGTATGGAGGTCGTTATCTGCTCGCCCGCCTCGCAAGCGCCGAATCCCGAAATCGTTTTAAAGGCGCAGCAATGCGGGAACGTAACCGTAACCGACGACGTGGACGAAGCGATCGCGCACGCCGACGTTGTGTATACGGACGTATTTTTCTCGATGGGCCAAACCATAGACTCCGCAAAAGAGCAAGAGCTTACGCGTTACCAGGTCAACGCGGGATTAATGGCAAAGGCGGCAAAGCACGCGGTTTTTATGCATTGCCTCCCTGCGCATCGCGGCGAAGAAGTAACGGCCGACGTAATTGACAGCCCGCGTTCCGTCATATTCGAGCAGGCCGAAAACCGCCTGCACGCGCAAAAAGCGGTGATGACGCTGCTGATGAAATGATATATAACGCACAACGCACAACGCACAATGAAGGACAATTATCGGACGCTTGGTTTTGTTGCAAGAAACTAACCGACATTGTGCGATAAGCGTTGTGCATTGTGCGTTTGAAAGGACTAACCTAATGTATGCCTTACGCAAAGCCGTCCCTTCGGACGCGCAGGAAATCAATAAAGTAACCAAAAGGGCGTTCCTCTTATACCAAGAGGAGTTGCATTCCGATGCGCCCGTCCACGCGCTCTCGGAGACCGATGCCGACATTACAGGCGATATTTTAAACCAATCGGTATACGTCGCCGAGGAGAACGGGAAAGTTTTAGGCGCAATCCGGTATTGCCGCTTAAGCGGCGAGCTTGCCTATGTGTACCGCTTTGCGGTCGAGCCGGAAATCAACAGCCTCGGAATCGGCTCGGACTTATTAAACTGCGTCGTCGCCGAATGCGAAAACGCCGGTTTTTCCGCCGTTGCTTTGCATACCAACAGCAAGTATTATAGATTAGCGCGGTATTATTACGGCAAGCAATTTTTTGTCCACTCGACCGACAGCTCGAAGGGCTATATCCGCGCGTTGTTTATAAAAGAACTAAAGCCCGGCGCGCCCTACGACATCGCCCCGGCGTTTAGGAAATAACGTTACTGATGGTAACGTTATTTCCTAATGATGTTTTCGCCGACGCGAAAAATGATGATATGATGGTATGATGTACGGCTTTGCCGTGTGAAGATCAAGAATTAAGAACTCATTCGCGTGAACGCCGTCATATTGTCGCAAAAGTTTAAAGAGAGCCGCGCTTCGGGAATCCCGAAGCGCGGCTCTCTTTGCTCTTTGTTGTCTTATACGTCCACTTGAGGTATCAAGGTAGGCATAGTTCCCGGCGTGGTGTAGTCCCAAATGGTCGGATCCAGCGCCGAAAAATCGGCATTCGCCAACAACACGCGATGATCGGCATTTGTCGTAGTCGAGGTTGGAAGCGTTGTTGTCCAAATCATCTTAACGTTCTCAAACGTACACGTTCTTTGATTCAACACCCTGCCCGACCCGCCGGCGACGATGGCAATTACTTTGGCGGGATTCGCCGCAAACTCGGTAACAGACAATCCGTTTATACCGTTTATCGTCACATCCATTCGCGCGAATGTGTTAGTCACATCGCCGGCTTTGGCACGGCTGGCCGCGTCGCTTACGTCGTGTAAACCACGGCGCACCGTATTCACCACAGGGAAAAGTTGACTAGAACCGGTTCCATTCGAAGCTGCGCTTGCGACGACGCAACGGTCGATTACGCTGTAGTTAAACGACGCGATTACGGCGTTGTTGCCGTGTACGTCAGCGCCCCCGCCGCTGGTAATTCGAACATCCTCAAAGTAGCAATTTTGAATAACGCCATGGTTATTTTGTGCGACAACGCCCTGTTGGCCGGTAGTGCCAGCCGTTTGAAGCGATCTATAAGCGATAAAGGCGGTATTTTTAACGACGCCGCTCCTGCCGATTGTACCGAAAATTGAGGTTCCCCAAGCACCGTCTCCGGTAATCTGCATTGTTATATTCCTTAACGCATAGCCGCGCCCGTCAAATGTTCCGTTGAAGAATGAAAGATCTTCGTTCCACCAATATGAACCCAAACCCTCCATAAATCCTGTCTCAGTTCCATCGTAACCCCCGGTTCCGGTGCGCGGCTCTGAGCCCACGGTGACGGGACGGCTCATAGTCACACCCGCAAAGCTGATATCGCCGGTCAGATAGTAATTGCCGGATCTAGCTTCATTCGTCGCAAAGATTGCCCTAAACTCCGCCGCCGTGGTGATTGCCTTAGGCTCCGCGAACGTTATCGCGCAATCGCCCCTGTAGAGGTCTTCGCCGTCTGTATTATGAATGCCGAACAGCGTAACCGTCGCCGTCCCATATCCGACCGCCGTAACCACGCCGTTTACAACCGTCGCGACTGCCTCGTCGCTTGATTCCCAACTCAGCGTCAGGTTATTCAATACCGAGGAGGCGAGCGTACTTTTGAGCGTAACCGTGTCGCCCGCTTCGCCGAACGCCCAAATCGTATTGTTTAGGCTCAGCCGTCCCAGCACTTGGATGCCGATATTGTCGGTTTTACCGTTGCGGTACGTTACCGTGACGCCGGAGTTTTGATGCGCTTTGGTAAGCGCCGTGGTGGCGGTCGGGCTCAGCGTGTACTCCGTTCCGGTTAATACTACGGGGTCGCCCTTATTAAAATATGCCGTAACGACCATATTTGCCGTACTAAAACGATCTCCCTCCGCATAAGACGTCTTTACGTCGCCGCTAATCTCGATGCGGTCTAAAATTTTGACGTCGATGTCCACCGGCTTGGTTTTGGTAATGCCGCCCTCGGTATACGAAACCGTAACGGTTTCTTCCTCGCCCGTTAACGCGGCGGCCGGAACCGTATAGGCCGTCACCGCGCGGGTTCTGGTTTCGGCGCCCGTACCGTAAGTCGCCTCGACAATCATGCCCGTTTTATCGAACGTATCTAAGTTAATATACTGGGTTTTTGTGGGCGGGTTGGTGACTTCGATATCCGAAAGCGTGAGGCCTTTAACCGTCACCGTCGTTGTATGGGTAACATTGCCCACTTGATACGAAATCGTAATCGTATTATCGCCGGCCGCCAGTGCCGTTTTAGGGTTAAAATTAAAGCCCGTAACCGCCGCCTCGACGCCGTCGCCGTAAACCGCCGTCACCACCATGCCGGCGGGGTCAAACGATTCAAATCCCGCGATATATAACAGGTTAGGCGGGGCCGTTACCTTGAGGCCGGTATACTCTCTGACCGTGATCGGATATTCCAACTCAACGCCAAGTAGTAAAACCGTAATTTTCGTGTCGGCTAACGTTAACGAAGGCAAGCCCTCTTTAATGGTAAATCCGTAATTGCCGCCAAGCGAACTGTAAGAAAACGTTTTAGGCTCGCCCGAGGTATAATACGCCGTAACGACCATGCCGGCGTGAGCAAACCGTTCGCCCGGCGAATAAACCGTTTTATCCGGATTCGTCGTTACCTCTAAGCGTGTAATCGACCGGACCGTAATGGCTTGCGTTGCGGATTTGCCGCCGTAGGAAACCGTTACCGCCGTTTCCGTCGTTAAATTACCGCTCGCGGAAGTGGTAAACCCGGACGTGACGTTAGAAACCTTTGAGCCGTCCGAGTAGGTTACCTCCAAAACCATACCCGCCGGGCTGAATGTTTCGCCCGCGTCGTACGCGATTTTTGTGGGGGGCGCGGTAATTACAATGCTTGAAACGACCGCGATATTTACCGTCGTATCCTTACCCCGATAGGAAATTTTGACGGAGGTTTCCGTACCCGTCAGATTGCCCGCCGGGTCGAGCGTATACTCTCCCGCCGGAACCACGCGCGTGGTCGTTTGGTCGGAATATTTCGCCGTAACCACCATGCCCGCCGGGTCGAACGGTTCGCCCGCGTCGTATTTTGTCTTTGTCGGCGTCGTCGCCGTAATGCTGTCGAGCGCTAAAAACGTAATCGCCTGCGTTACCGTTTTCGTGACGCCTTCCTCCGTGTACGAAATCGTAACGGAGCTTTCCGTACCCGCCAAAACAGCCGGCGCGACCGTGTACCCCGATACGGCGGACGTCGATTCGTTGTCATACGTCGCCCGGATCACCATGCCCGCCGTGCTGAACGATTCGCCCGCTAAATACTGCGTCTTAGTCGGGGGAGTCGCGATTTCAATTTTTTCGAGCACCCGCGGGACAACCACCGCGGCGGTGACCGTGACGGTCACGGTCGCCTGCTTCGTGACGCCGCCTTCCGCATAGGTAATGGTAATGGTTTTGTCCGAGGTGTTCAACGCCCGGGTCGGGCTGAACACATAATCTGCCACGGCGGCCGCCGAATCGTCGGAATAATGCGCCGTAACCACCATGCCCGCCGGATTAAACGGCTCGCCCGAGGTGTACGCCACCTTGTTGGGCTGCTTGGAAACGGTAATTTCCTCCAGCGTTTTGTTGCCCGGCTGATTCGGATTATTGGGGTCACAGGCCCAAATGACAAAAGACATCACGAGGGCAACCGCCAATATACCGATGACCTTAAATTTTTTCATGAATTCGCCTCCAAAAAAATTATTAAACTGAGTTAATACTAATTTATGCCCAAAGCCAACCTATAACATTGTAGCACCACTAGACGCAAATTAGTATAAGAAGATATACATTTCATAGCATACAATATATATTTAGGTTTGTCAATAGATTTTTAAAAATTTTTGCGAAAACTATTCGCGCAAAATCCGTGTAAAGGCAAGCGGAAAATTTGACAAGAAACCGGTATCGTGTTAAGATATACCGGGGTTCAAAATGCAAATAAAAATCGTTGATTTAGCAATATTCGCCCGCCACGGCGTCTACGCGCCCGAGCGCGCGGACGGCCAGGTTTTTTTGGTGTCGGCGGAGCTGGAGCTTGAGGGGTTAGGGGTTAGGGAAACGAGTAACGAAAAACGAATAACTAATAACGTCGGACTAAATCAAATAACAAACAACAAATTACAAATTACAAATGCGGACGGGGATTGTGCCGCAGGGCGGGAGCCAAGCCCCATCGCCGTACTCCCGCCGCACGTTGCTTCCGGCGATGGAGCCAAGCCCCCGCCCTACGCCGCCGAAACCCCATCCTTACTGATTCACTATTCACTATTCACGATTCACTCACCCACTCCTCACTCCTCACTTCTCACTCCTAATCCTCCGCCCTCCGCCCACAACGCCGACGCGTTAACTTCTACCGTAGATTATGCCGAAGCTTGCCGCGATATTTCCGAATTTATGACCGTCAATACGTTTAACCTTATCGAAACCGCCGCCGACGGGATTGCGCGATTGCTGTTGAAAAAATACGGCTTGCTCAATGCGGCGCAAATCGAGGTGAAAAAGCCGGACGCGCCGATTGGAATGCCGCTAAAGTATGTTTCCGCCGTATGCCGGCGCGCCCGCCATACCGCCTTTATCGGGCTCGGCTCGAATATGGGAGCGCGCGAACAAAACTTAAGCGACGCGCTCGCGCTGATTGCGGCGCGGGACGATTGTACCATATTAAAAGTGAGCGAATTCCAAAACACCGCGCCGTACGGCAAAGCCGGCCAGCCCGATTTTTTAAACGCCTGTGCGAAAATTTCAACGGTGTTGACGCCGTGGGAGCTGTTGGGCGCGCTGCAAGGTATCGAGCGCCGTTTAGGCCGCGCACGCGCCGAGCATTGGGGGCCGCGCACATTGGACGTGGATATTTTATTCTACGACGATTTAATTTTATCGGAACCCGCGCTTACCGTCCCGCATTACGATTTGCATAACCGCCGATTCGTTTTAGACGCGCTTTGCGGCTTGGAACCTTTTTTGCTTCATCCCGTTTTTCGGATGCCGGTTTGCGCGCTGCGGGATACGCTTGCCAAAAAACAGCGATAAATCAAAAATACCGAACACGAGCGCGAGCGCGCCGAAAAAGCCGATGCCCGCCGTGCCCGCAAACGCGAGCTTTAACGCCTCGGGCAGCGCGTACAAAAGACGATACAGCCACGCCGTTAAATACGCGGCGGGGATAACGAGCGCGACGCATTTTGCGAGCGGTAAAAGAAACGAAAGGCGGATTCCCGTCTTTTTTTTGATTGCCCAAATATTTAAGACGGTCGAAACCGTCCACGAAAGCCCGAGCCCGGCGCTCAATACTTCGATGCGGAAATTTTTCCAAAAGCCGAACATCAGCGCGAACATCAGCCCCGCGCCGATTAAATAGTTGACAAAGCTTCGCTTCTCCAAATTCAGTGAATTCATCATGCTGGAGCTGATGCTTTCGGCGGCGATCGGGATTAACAGCCAGCCCGAAATCGCCAAAAACCGCCCCGCGTCCGCGTTCCCGTACACAAACACGCCGATGGGTTCCCCCAGCGCGCAAAATAAGGGCACGAAAACCGCGCCCACGACGATAGAGAACAAGAGGGCGGACTCGATTTGCGACTTGACGCTCTTGGCGTCCCCGGCGGCGAACGCCGAGCTAAGGGTGGGAATCATGACGTAGGCGAGCGAGCCGACCACGGTGACGGGCAAATACAATAGGGGAAGCGCCATGCCGACGCTCGTGCCGAACACCGCGAGCGATTCGGCGACGCTTAAGCCCGTCAACCCCAGCAAAAACGGCACGGCGATCGAAATGAGCGAGGCGACGATTGTGTTCGACGCGCGTATCATCGTGATGGGAACCGATTGGCGCAGGAGCGGCTTAAATTGCCCCCGCGGGTTCGCGAGCCGACCCTTGTCCTTAAAATAGTACGCGGCGCAGGCGACGGCCGTTACGCCGCACGCGAGCGACAGCGTCAGCGCGGTTGCCTGCAGCTTATTAAAGCCGAGCAAAAACAGCAGCACGCAAAGCCCGATGCGCGCAACCTGCTCAATGACCTCGATGGCCGAAACGGCGGCGTAGCGTTCGTTACCCCACATATTGCCGCGGAAAGCCGCGTACACGCCCGAAAACAGTACGCCCGGCAGCAGCAACAGCAGCAAATTTATGCTCTCGCGCGTGGCGAAAACGCCGCCGATTGCGCCCGAGAAAAGATAAAATACGCCGCACAGGGCGCCCGAAAAGACGACGCCGACGATTAAAGCGGCGGCGACGACGGCGCGCTCGGACTTAACGTCGTTTTTTTTGCGGAATACGGCCGTCAGTTTACTGACGATTAAGGGGGTTCCGCTGGTCGTAAAGGTGAGCAGCACAAAAAACACCGACAGTGCGACCTGGTAAATGCCCAAGTTGACCGCGCCCAATTCCCGGGATAGATATATTTTAAAGCCGAAGCCTAAAATCCGGTCAACCAACGTAAAAACAGTCACGACCAGCACGGCCTTGTACAAGCGTTTCATCTAGTATAGAATATTGGTACAGGCTGCGAGATATGACTGCTTGCCATATTATGAACATTTATGTGAACACCCCCTAATTATTTTCAATTAACATTTGATTTTTGCGCGGATAAATGTTATACTGCTCTTACCGCCATGAAAGGCGGAGGAGTTTTTATGCGGTTCTTAACGGCGGGTGAAAGCCACGGCAAATGCCTTGTGGGCATTTTAGAGGGGATTCCGGCGAATTTAAACATAGATATCGCGGCGGTCAACGCGGAATTAAAGCGGCGGCAGGCGGGCTACGGGCGCGGCGGGCGCATGAGTATCGAGTCCGACACGGCCGAATTTGTCGCGGGGATTCGCGGCGGGGTTACGACGGGCGCGCCGATTGGTTTTTTAATTGCCAACCGCGATTACGAAAATTGGGCGGGCGTTATCGGCGCGGACGCGGTCGGGCTGGACGAGCGCAAAATTACGGCGGTGCGCCCCGGCCACGCGGATTTAGCGGGTTGCATTAAGTACGCCCAATCCGACGCCCGTAATATTTTAGAGCGCGCTTCGGCGCGGGAAACGGCGGCAAAAGTCGTTATCGGCGCGATTGCCAAGCAGTATTTGAAGGAATTGGGAATCGCGGTAGCCTCGTATACAAAGGCTATCGGGGTAACATGTGATTACGAGCAAACCGGCGACCAAGAGATATATTCGTTTGAAGAAATTTTGGAGCGTGCCGATCTTTCGCCCGTTCGCGCAATGTGTCCGTATTGTGAAAAAAAATTTATGGAATATATAGACAAAGCGGTTGCGAAGGGCGATACGCTCGGCGGTGAGGTAAGGGTCATCGCGCGCGGAATGCCCGTCGGAATCGGCAGCCATATCGCTTTTGACAAAAGGCTGGAATACAAGTTAGCAGGACATCTCATGGCAATACCGAGCGTAAAGGACGTGGCAATCGGTAATATTTTCACCCTCGTGGGTGGCGACGGTTCCGGAGTGCATGACGCGCTCTCATATGATAAAAGCGGAAAAATCGTCCGCGCTACCAATAACGCGGGCGGCATCGAGGGCGGCATTTCTAACGGCGAGGACATCGTGATTATGCTGGGTTTAAAACCGATTCCGTCGGTTCCGAAAGGCGTTCCGTCCGTTGATATCGAAACCAAGCAAAACGCAACGAGCGCGCATGAGCGCGGCGATACCTGTATCGTTCCGGCGGCGGGCGTGGTTGCCGAGGCCGTTTTAGCCTACGCCTTAGCCGAAGCCATATCCGAAACCTTGGGCGGCGACCATATGGACGAAGCGCGCGAGCGGATGAGATTAAAACGCGGAGCGGTTTAATAACGAATAATGAATAACGAAAAACGAATAATATCGGATTGGTTATTAAACGCACAGTGCACAGCGCACAATGTCGGATAAAAATTGTAACTGCTTTTCAAACGGCGATATTAAAAAATTGAAGACTGCTGCCAAACTTGCAAAAACCGATTGGCGTGATCTTTTGGTAAACGCAGGTTTTGCGGAAGATGTTAATGCTCATAATATTTGGGCGGATACCATATTACAAGGTCAATAATTACATGATTTTCGGAAAAGATTTAACAGAGCAAATTAAAGCCGTGTTGGCGCAAAAAAACGTTTTCGCGGTTACCGACGACAATGTTTTCCGGCTGTACGCGGAGTTATTCGACCCGGCGCGCACCTTTGTTTTTCCGGCGGGCGAGAGCCAAAAACAACTCGCCGCCGTGTCGGGCATCTGCGCGTTTCTGCATCAAAGCGGCGCGGACCGCCATAGTAAAATCGCGGCGGCCGGCGGCGGCGTAGCCGGCGATATCGCGGGGTTTGCCGCGGCCGTGTATATGCGCGGCATCCCGTGGGTAAACATCCCCACGACGCTGTTGGCGCAATGCGACAGCGCGGTGGGGGGTAAAACGGGCGTCGATTTGGGCGCGTACAAAAATATTATCGGCGCGTTCCATTTCCCCGAAGAAGTTTATTTTTCGGCGCATTTTTTAAAGTCGCTTCCCGGGCGCGAATTCTTGTGCGGATTGGGCGAAATCATCAAAACCGCGTGCCTTTCGCCCAAAATCTTTACTTATTTTACGCAAAACGAGCAGGCGGTTTACCGTAAGAACGAATCGGTTTTAGCAAATCTCGTCCGCCTTTGCGCCGACTTTAAGGATTCTGTCGTGCGGCAAGACCCTTTTGAAAAAACGGGCTTGCGCAAAATCCTCAATTACGGCCACACCGCAGGCCACGCGTTCGAGGCGGCGGACAACCATCGGCTTAGTCACGGCGAATATGTATTGCACGGCATCCGCGCCGAAAACCGGATGTGCCGCGAAACGGTCGATCCGGGAATTTACGGCGTAATCGAGCGGTGGATTAACAGAGCTCTAAACGGTGCGGAAACGGATTTTGACTTAGAAAAAGCCGTCGAAGCGGCGGCGGGCGACAAAAAGAACGCCGGCGGCAAAATTTCCGTCGTCGCCGTCGTCCGCCCCGGCGAACACCGCGAAATCTTTTTTACAAAAGAGGAATTTAAACAGAAATTAGCGGAAGCCTTATCGTAGGGGACGCCGCCCTCGCGCACCCCGCACCGCAGAAACACTTAACCCGGAACTTATTGCGCGCTGTGGCGTTAAAAAAATCATGGATATTTTTATAAAACCCCTTAAAAAATTTGACCGCGGCATTACCGCGCCGCCGGACAAAAGCATTACGCACCGCGCGATTATGTTTTCCGCGTTTTCGGAAGGCAGGGTCAGGATTTTTAACGCGCTGCTCGGGGAGGACTGCCTTGCCACCGTCGATTGCGTTAAAAAACTCGGCGCGCAGGTCGGGATTGACGGCGGCACCGTAACGGTACAGGGTATGGCGAGCCCGCGCCCGGCCGATTTGTACGTCGGCAATTCGGGTACCACTATGCGGCTTTTGGCGGGAATGCTGGCGGGCAGGGAGCAAGTAACGAAAAATGAAGAACGAATAACGAAAAACGACGGATTGAATATCGCTTCCGAATCACCATCCTTACCTATTCACTCTCACTCTCCCACTCCTCGCTCCTCACTCCCCACTTCTCATTCCTCACTCCTCATTCCTAATTCTCCACCCTCCGCCATCCACTATCCACCATCCACCGTATTCACTATTCACTCACCCCCCTCCTTCACCCTCGACGGCGACGCGTCCGTCCGCAGCCGCCCCATGAACCGCGTCATTGACCCGCTGCGGTTGATGGGCGCGAAAATTTCGGGGAACGGCGGCAAAGCCCCGCTTACCGTCGAAGGGGCGCGATTGCACGGGATTCATTACGTCAGCCCCGTCGCGTCGGCGCAGGTAAAATCCGCAATTTTGCTGGCGGGTTTAAACGCGGACGGCGCGACGTCCGTGACGGAGCCGCAATTGTCCCGCGACCACACCGAGCGTATGCTGCGGTATTTCGGCGCGGACGTATCGGTAAACGGGCTAACCGCCGCCGTCCGCCCGTCGCTCTTAACCCCTCGCGACGTGCGCGTCCCCGGCGATATATCCGGCGCGGCGTTCCCGCTCGTGCTGGCGGCGGGATTAAAGGGCGGGCGCGTTGCCGTGCGCGATGTCGGCGTAAACCCGACCCGCGACGGAATTTTGCGGATACTTTCTCAATGCGGCGTGGGCTTCCGGTTATTCAACCGCCGCGGCGCGTTTGAGCCCGTCGCGGATATCGAGCTCGAATACGCGCCCTTAAAACCGTTCCGCATTACCCAAGAGCTGGTTCCGCTGCTCATCGACGAAATCCCGGTTTTGGCGGTGTTGGCGTGCTTTATCGAGGGCGAGAGCATTATTTCGGGCGCGGAGGAATTAAAGGTTAAGGAATCGAACCGCATCGACACGGTGGTCAATAATCTTAAAAAAATGGGCGCCGACATTGAAGCGGCGCCCGACGGCATGGTAATCTGCGGCAAAGGTTTTTTAGAGGGCGGCGCGGAAATCGACCCCATGGGCGACCACCGCATCGCCATGAGCATGGCAATCGCGGGCGCGCTTAGTAAAAATGGCGCGCTTATCAAAAACGCCGAATGCGCATCCGTCAGCTACCCCGGTTTTTATGAAATACTAAGAACTTGCTAGCGGTACGGACACATGGAGTAAGGATTTCGTATCGGCAAATAGGCGCCCTTAGGCGTGCCATGGTAATTTCCGAGAAAGTCTATTATACGTTCCATTTGTAAACTGATTGACTATTAGGATAAACGGACGGCGCGCGAAGGAATGCCGGTTTCATGACGGCAATTATCTTGCTCATAGCGCGCTAAACGCCCGTTTGCGTGCCGTAATAGCCGTAAACGGGCGTTTTTTGCGCCTAAAAATCGAGAATAAATTATCCGTCAATACGGCTTTTGATTCTCATTCCCGTAGCCTTATAGCGCTGCTTTGCCTCGCTGAGCTTCGGCGCGGGCGCGGGATCGGTGGGGTAGAGGTTCCGCTCGTTCATATACAGGAACGAGTCGTACTGATCCTCGGCAAGCTCCGTCAGATGCGTATTGCACAGGTGGCGGAATTTCTCGTTGGAGCCCTCGCACAGCGCGGTTCCGTACATTTTGACCAGCGATTTTTGCGTCGCCAAAACGTCCGAAACGATTGCCGCGTCGTCCAGCAGCGCGCGGCCTTGCGCGGCTTCCGGCCTTCGCGTACCCGCTCCGGTTTTGGATGCGGACTTTTGGGGCGCGACGGGCGCGTATCGGCTCGTCTCCCCGGTTCTTGTTCCAATGGGCATGGTATGGCCTCCTTTTTGTAAAAAAAAACGCGGATGAGCTTCCTAAAGCTTTTTACTGCGCGCTGTTTAAATACGACAGCAGCTTTTCAAACCGAATCCGATGGTTGTTCGCGTAGCTTCCGAGCTTTTCTTTGAGCACGGGATCGCTTACCATCGTCGCGTAATTTACGCACTTTTTATACGCAAGGCTCTCGCTTTCCATTAATTCGGACAGCTCCGTCAAATCCTTGCCGGTCAATTTTTGCGGCATTTTTTATACCTCCTAACGATTATGGCGATTACAGAACAATTCTATTATTTGCGACTCCGTTGTTTTTTATACTTGTTTTAGGGCGCCGCAAATCGCGAGGGGCGTCTTGTCAATACATCTAAAATCCGCTTCAATCAATGCGCGGGAATTTTGTTGCAAAATTTTTAAAAACCGCCAATAAAAACGGGCGGTTCTTTCGTCTTACTACTTATAGGGATAATGCAAATCGCCCTTTTATACGGCAATTGTTTGATAAAAAAGACATTTTTCCTTATAATAGGCTTGTTCGGAAACTGATTGACTATATATACGCA
>Ga0123353_10010724_pt1 | contig 12815 bp, 10 predicted proteins | sample TergutLab28metaG_3_FD_92763 | JGI IMG/M metagenome (GOLD analysis project Ga0123353, IMG submission 92763) | Labiotermes labralis P3 segment gut microbial communities from Petit-Saut dam, French Guiana - Lab288 P3 | ecosystem: Host-associated > Arthropoda: Insects > Digestive system > Gut ...
CTCGGCGCAAAGACTATGTTCGCGACGCATTATCATGAGCTTACCGAACTTGAGACCTACATCGACGGAGTAAAGAACTACAACATTTCGGCGAAGAAGCGCGGCGACGACGTAATTTTTCTCAGAAAGATCATCCCGGGCGGAGCGGACGACAGCTATGGCATAGAGGTCGCCGGGCTCGCCGGTGTGCCGGAGAGCGTGATAAAGCGCGCGAAAGCCGTACTGAAGACGCTGGAAGAGGATAAAAGCAAGACAGGGAAATCAGGCAGGGCAGTGGACGATTCCCCGTCTCGCTCCGCGCAAGTCAGAGAACCGTCCCCTGCCTTACCTCAACTCTCGCTTATGGACATGGGCGGCAGCCAGATCGCCGCGGCTCTGAGCACGACCGATCTAAACACGCTCACGCCTCTGGAAGCGCTGAACCTACTGTACGAGCTGAAGAAGAAGCTGTGAGTATACCTCCATTGTCAAGCCGCTGTCCGCGTCGTTGAAGATGTAAGATTGACCGCCCGCCGTCACCACCAGAAACGGCGGGTTTTTTGGATGCATGCACAGGAGTGGCTGCCCGTAATCTATGACAGAGAAAGCCCCAATATATAGGTTGTCGAAGTTGGCCCCGCTGATTTTCCTGATTACGAAAGGCATCTTTTCGATGAGCTCTACCGATTCGATCGTGTCCAATGGGATCGTGTAGCGGTCGCCGGTGTGCCTTGCGGTGAGCTCTGTCTGAGTCAGTACCAGCCTGACCGGAGTTGCTTCTTCAGCCCACAGCCACAGTCCGAGAAACGGGCTTATAGCTATGCTGAGCGCTGCAAACACCATCAGCGCTTTTCCGGAGAGTTTCGCGAGGTTGACTGTCATGCCAATGCCGAAGCGGTCATTGATTAGAAAACGGCTGTTATGAGGATTGTAATAGAACATCCCCCATATCCAGAGATCGTCCTCATCGACGTAGAGCTCTCCGGTTTCTCCGGCGGTGAGCTTTTGCTGTGCGAAACGAGCAGCAAACTCCGTCTTGACAGCGACCGCAAGTAAAACGAGCGAGTAGACAAGCGTCGCGATGAGAAACGCGGTCATGTTCTCATAAAAAACCCACAACGCGACATTCAGCGCTCCAGTGAGCCACGCGGCTGCAAGCCAGAATTTACTCCAGTTGTAGCGGCGCACGCGGGTCAGCGCCATCGTGAGGGTCAGGTCGTCGTTAAACACCTCGGAACGAAGGTTGAATATCATGTGGTAGAACACCCAGAACAGCGCGACCATCAGCGAGAACATAGCATACATGAACACAAGCGACCCTTCGTGCGGAGCGCGCAGTGCGTCCGCGATCGGCAGAAGCGAGATGATCAGGGGCAATAGGAACCAGATTCCGCTCATCTTGCGAGGGGGTACGGCGGCGGCCCTGACGTCGACCAGGTTCAAACCTGCCGTCTCGCTCCGCCAGCCTCTTTCCAGCTTAAGCGACATCAGCTTTTCACGATGTATGCCAAACACCGTGAGCGGAGCAACCACGACCAGTACGAACCACGTCATAAACCATGTAATAGCAGCGCCCATGGAGCTCATGAAGAAAGGCGGAGCAAGAAGCGCCAGTAGCGGCAGCATAACCATATTGAGCCATCTCCCAAATGATGAGCACATCCCCTTGACAACAGGATCTTCATGCGCGACATGCGGCAGCGTCACTCCGAGGATGACGTTTTTCTTTGGCTTTTCGTAGTTTTTTATCATAAAGTATAGTATGCCCCATACAGGCACAAAAGAGACCGCAAGAATAATATTCATAGCCATGATCATTTCTGTGTACCTCCCTTCCTTTTATCGCATCGGCAGTAAAACGCACCGTCCGGAACAGGTGAGCCGCCTCCGCAGCTTGCTGCTCAACTCATTGGTTTGTGTACCCCCTTTTGCATTATATATTATAATGCAAATAATGCAATGTGTCAACAATTATTTTTATTCACGAAACAAAAACTGTTATCCTGACCGGCGTCCCCCTGGCCGGCAACCCCTTACAGGCACTCTAGCGCAGCGTCAAGATTTTCGTCCGGCGTGGAGCATAGATCCCACGAGAGCGCGACGCCGTCCGCGCTTCTCATGACGTCGATGCTCTCTTGAATGTATCGCGCCGTTACAGGCGCAATCTTTTCATTATAGTTGATCTCAACGCCCGCATAGAGCTTCGCGCAACCGGCATTTTCGCGGATTGCTGATATCTCCCGGCCTATCAGCCCGGAGTCAACAACGTCCGCCTTAAGCATATTGAGCAGAAAACCTTTGCGTTTTGCCGCCGCATCGGGTCCTCCTCCGAAAGCGTTCGCGTAGACATCAAGCTCAAACGGGATTCCGGCCGGTGCGTTAGTTTTCCTGTAGAACATCGGTTTTATATAGTCGGCGTAAGGCGCCAGACCGCCGTAATCCTGCCCGACAAAGTGTGACAGAAACGGCGCGAATAAATCGAGCCCGACCTTTAGTCCCCGGCTGCGGAAATATCCGGACAAGCTTGCGACGGACTCGGTGACAGCCTTTGCCTTGTAATCGAACAGCCGCGAGACGCCGGGGTTTCCTGTCTTGTATCGAAGCCCTTCGTAAGCCGTGAGATGCAGAGGGTTATCTCCTTCGCTAAAATCCAAATCCTCCGATATCCCGTGAAGCTCGCTGCAGTATGGGCAAAAGCAGGTCAGGACCGTTTGCAAACCCGACATGAAACCCGGGAAACGAATTTTATCCAGAAAGACACCGTCGTACCGCGAGGCGCTGAAAAACGTCTCGATGACCCGTTCGATAAACCTGACATTTTGCGGGTCCGCCGGGCACCCGAAATCAAATCTCTCACCATTTTCCGCACGGTAATCCTGCCTGACAGGTCCTCCATGCCGCCCGACCAGCGGGGAAAGCCCGTCCCAGCCCGAGAAAACCGGCAGCCACAAATGCGCTTCGATGCCCATCCCTCTGAGGAGATCCATGATCGCGCTTATTCTTGCGTCAGGGTTCCAGCCGATCATCACGCATGCGACGTCCGCGGTTTTACAGATCCTCAAGAGCTTGTCTTTGATTGCGGGCATGTCAAAACGCTCCGGCGCCGAGCCGAAGCCGCCTGTATATATCTGAACCGTAACGCTGTTTCTCATATGCGTGCCGTCACTCCATCCGCCCGGCTTCTGCCCGCCCCGTGTGCAGATTCCGGCTTATCGCCTCGGGTCCTCCACGGGGTTGACATGCACCATACAGTGTTTGACTTTTTCGAAACGCTTTTCGATCGCGTCGTGCACCATTTGCGCCGTATTGTGCGCCTCATGGAGGCTGACCGCGCCGTCCGCGCTTATCTCGATGTCGACATATATCTTGTCGCCGAACAGGCGCGTCCTTATCCTATCGACGCCGAGCACGTCGCGCTGCTCAAGCGCAACCGCGCAAATCTCCTTTTCAAGAGCCTCGTCGCAAGACGTATCGGTCATCCTGCTCAGCGCGTCCCTGAATATATTTATTGCAACTCTCAATATGAACAAGCATATAACGACGCTCGCTATCGGATCCAGGATGGGCAGTCCGATTCGAGCGCCAAGGATACCGATGAATGCCCCGGCTGACGCCAGAACGTCGGAGCGGTGGTCCCACGCGACTGCCATCAGCGCGCTTGAGCCGGTTTTTTTTGCCGCCGCGCGGGTGTACCAGTAAAGCGATTCTTTGACGACCATGGTTATTATCGCAGCCACGAGAGCGATCCCGCCGGGGATCGCGATCTCTCCGACGGTCCCTTCGATGACCTTCAGCACGCCCCTGTATCCGATCAGCAAGCCGGTCGCGAAGACGAACGCGGAAAGTATGAGCGCGGCGGCGGATTCGAGCCTCTCATGCCCGTAGGGGTGGTCTTTGTCGGATTTCCTTCCCGCGAGCTTTACGCCGATAATGACAACGACCGTGCTCAGCACGTCGGAGATGGAGTTCGCGGCGTCGGCGACCAGCGCCGCGGAGTTTGCGAAGAACCCCGCAAACAGTTTGAGTACTGACAGAAACATGTTGACGGCCAGAGTGAGCGTCGATGCGCTCATGGCGATCTGTTGATTGGTTTTTTTCACGTCTTCTCCCATTTAGGTCCCGCGTATAATAAAAAACAGCGCATCAGCGGGACATATTACTGTCCCACGGATGCGCTTATCTGCTTTGCGCACGTCCGCTGCCTCTCGGCCCAGCCCCATGGACCCTGTTTTACTAAGAGTCCATCGCCTGCTCAGATCGTGCCGTAATTATACGTGGTTTTCCACGATAATGCAACAGATTTTTTTTCGAAGCCCTGGGACATGCCTTATATTTCATTTACAATCAACGGGAAGTATGATAATATGCCATAACCGAAATACAGCAAGAGGGAACGGCAAATATGCTTGATAAGCTGATCGCTATAGATGAAAAGTACCGGACGCTCGAAAAGCGCATGCAGGAGCCGGAAGTCTACTCGGACCCCGCCCTGTACGCGCGGCTTGCGCGCGAGCAAAAGGAGATAAACCCTGTAGTTGAAGCGTACAGGCGTTTTGAGAAGGCTCGCCGTGATATGGAAGGCGCGCGGGAACTGATGAGCGACCCGGACCTCAAGGAGATGGCGCAGGAGGAATATGAGTCGTCGCAGGCGGAGATGGAGCGCATGGAAGGCGAGCTGCGGATACTGCTGCTGCCGCGCGACCCGAACGACGGCAAGAATGTCATTATCGAGATCCGCGGGGGAGCGGGCGGCGAGGAAGCCGCGCTGTTCGCGTATAACCTGTACCGTATGTACACAATGTACGCTGAATCCAAGAGGTGGAAGGCGGAGATCGCGAACTTAAACGAGACGGAGCTCGGCGGGATCAAGGAAGTCAGCTTTATAATCGAGGGCGACGGAGCATACTCTCGCTTCAAGTTTGAAAGCGGCGTCCACCGTGTTCAGCGCGTACCTGAAACAGAGGCTTCCGGACGCATTCACACCAGTACGGTCACCGTCGCGGTGCTGCCTGAGATGGAGGAAGTCGACTTTGAGATAAATCCGGCCGATTTACAAATAGACACTTTTCGCAGTAGTGGGGCCGGCGGACAGCATGTGAATAAAACAGAGTCCGCGATCCGCATCACGCACCTGCCGACGGGAGCGGTCGTCGAATGTCAGGATGAGCGAAGCCAGCACAAAAATCGCGAACGCGCGATGAAGATACTAGTTTCACGCCTGTACGAGGAGGAGCAGCGCCGCCAGACAGAGCAGTTTGCCGCCGAGCGGAAAAGCCAGGTCGGGACGGGCGACCGCTCCGAGCGGATACGGACTTACAATTACCCGCAGGGGCGCGTGACGGACCACCGCATCGGACTGACGCTTTACAAGATCGAGCAGATATTAAACGGCGCGCTCGACGAAGTCGTAGACGCGCTGGTGATGGCCGATCAGGCTGAGAAGCTGAAAGCCTCGGGAATGTGATGTAGAGTGTAAAACGCAAAATGTAAAACGCAAAACGTAAAACGTAAAATGTAAAATGCAAGTGAAGAAGGCAATGTGTAAACTGTGTAGGGCGCGTCGCCTCGGCGCGCCGCTAGGAGCCTCGGACAGAAGTCTGAATGCATGGAGAAAATCTCGCCAAAAGACAGGCGTTTGGGACTTTTGTCCGAGGCTCCTAGGTAGGCGCATATGCGCAGGAAGCGACTATGAAAACAGTGGTTATCAAAAACGGCGACCTGTCATACGCGGTGGAAGTCATACAACGCGGCGGGCTTGTAGCCGTGCCGACTGAGACCGTCTACGGGCTTGCCGGGAACGGGCTCGACGCCAAAGCCGTCGCAAAGATATATGACGTGAAGGGGCGCCCCGCCATAAAACCTCTGAGCCTGCTTGTGCCGGATCTGAGCGTCGCGGAGACAGTCTGCACCGAAATCCCTGAATCGGCTCGCCTTCTTGCCGAGGCTTTCTGGCCCGGGCCTTTGACTATAGTTCTGCCAAGCGGCGGCGCTGTGCCTGACATCGTGACTGCGGGCGGAGACACTATAGGAGTCCGGTGCCCCGACCATCCGAAGACCCTTGAGTTCTTAAGGCTCGCGGGCGTGCCTGTCGCGGCGCCGTCGGCAAATGTCTCGGATAAACCCAGTCCTAAGAGCGCGGAGGACGTGCTGGCGTATTTTGACGGGAAGATAGACTGCGTTATTGACGGCGGCGTATGCACGCTGGGAGTCGAGTCGACTATAGTGCTGCTAACTCAGGATAACTTCAGGATACTAAGGCAGGGCGCGCTGCCCGAAGAAGAGATCACACGCGTGTTAGGGCTCTGACGCCCCGCGCCGGATGCATCGAAGGGGTCAGTTTAAATGTTCACCATAGGAATCACAGGCGGAACAGGCGCGGGAAAAACGACGGCGTTGAGGGCGCTCGAATCTCTTGGCGTTCTGACGCTTGACGCCGACGCGATATACCACGAGCTGCTTGACAACGACGAGGATTTGAGAGCAGAGATCGAAGCGGCTTTCGGCGGCGTGCTTTCAGGCGGCGTCATAGACAGAAAACGGCTTGGCGAAATAGTCTTTAGCGATCCCGCGGAGTTGCTAAGGCTCAGCGCTATAACGCGCAAGTATGTGGGAAAAGAGATAGAGCGCCGCCTCGCGCGCTGGGAAGCGCAGGGGGGAAAAGCAGCGGCGATCGACGCGATCGCGCTGATAGAAAGCGGGACGTCCGAAAAATGCGGCGTCGTAATCGGCGTCACAGCGCCGGAGGAGATCCGCGTTGCAAGGATAATGGAGCGCGACGGGATATCGCGGGAGCGGGCGGAAGCGCGGATACGCGCGCAAAAACCTGCTGAATTCTTTGAGGAACATTGCGATCGTATGCTCGATGGCAATTATGATACCATAGAGGAGTTTCAGGAGAAATGCACGGGGTTTTTCGCGGTGCTACTACGCGAACATCTTCCCTCTCTATTCTAGACACTTCAACTTTCCGGCGCGCCGAGGCGTAATCCGCACGTCGGGGAACGCGCCCTGCATTACTATACTACTAGGAGGACATATCCATGCCGGACAAAAAAGAACTGCTGTATAAAAAGAAGGCACTTTTCGACACGATGAGCGAGGGTGAAATCGATCAGGCGGATGATTACTGCGACCGGTACAAGAGATTTCTCGACGCGGCGAAAACTGAGCGGGAGTCCGTCGCCGAGGCGATAAAGCTGGCCGCCGAAAAAGGCTTTTTGCCGCTTGAGCGGGGCGCGGAACTGAGAGCAGGCGCCAGGATATACAGGAGCATCGGCGGAAAAGCGCTGGTCCTGGCAGTGGTCGGCAGCAAGCCGCTTTCAGAAGGTGTGAACATTGCCGCCGCTCATATCGACGCGCCCAGGCTTGATTTAAAGCAGGTCCCTCTCTACGAGGACGAAGGCCTTGCCTTTTTCAGGACTCATTATTACGGCGGGATAAAAAAGTACCAGTGGGTCGCGCAACCGCTTGCTCTGCACGGTGTGGTTGTAAAGAAAGACGGCTCGACGGTCGATTTTGTCATCGGCGAGGATGAGCATGACCCTGTGTTTATGATAACCGACCTGCTTCCGCACCTTTGGAAAGACCAGGAGAAAAAGACGCTCGGAGAGGCGTTTACCGGAGAAAACCTTAATATTCTCATAGGAAGCAGGCCGACGGGAGAGGCGAAGGACGAGGACCGCGTGAAGCTGACCGTCATGGCGATCCTGAATGAGAAGTTCGGCATAACCGAAGAGGATTTCATGTCCGCCGAGATCGCCGCCGTGCCGCAGATGCGGGCGCGCGACGTGGGGTTTGACCGCTCGATGATCGGGGCTTACGCCCATGACGACCGTTCGGCCTCGTTTGCGTCCTTGAAAGCGATCCTGGATATAGACGTACCTCCGATGACCGCCGTCTGCATCCTCATCGACAAAGAGGAGATAGGTTCGGAAGGCATTACCGGGATGCAATCGGCAATGTTCGAGGATTTTATGGGCGAGCTGTGCGACGGCGCCGGCGTGAAGCTGCGCGACTGCCTGAGAGCCTCTTTTTGCCTGTCCGTCGACGTCTGTAACGCGTTTGACCCGAATTTCGCCGATGTGAGCGAGAAACAAAACAGCGCGAAACTCGGATGCGGGATCGGAGTGCTGAAATATACCGGCGTCCGCGGTAAAGGCGGCGCCAGCGACGCCTCGGCGGAAGTCGTCGCCATGCTGAGGGGGCTTTTCGCGGAAAAAGGCGTCGCGTGGCAGATGGCGTCGCTCGGCAAGGTCGACCAGGGCGGCGGCGGGACGGTCGCGAAGTTCATGGCAAACCGGAACATTCCGACTATAGACGCCGGCGTTCCGGTGCTGTCGATGCACGCCCCTTACGAGATCGTTTCAAAACTCGACTGCTATATGACATACAAAGGAATACTGGCCATCTTCAACAGATAGGTCTAATCAGGCATTATTTGTTCCTTTCATCTCACGACTTCGATCACGAGATAAACATTCCAACCACAATAATAAAAAGGGAGACAGGAATACAATGAGCGATAATAAAACTGAGATCAGGCGGGAAATCGACGGGTGGTTTGAGAAACACTCCGGTGAAATGATTAATGATCTGAGGCGGCTCGTCGCGGTCAAAAGCGTGAGAAGCCCCGCGCAGGCAGGCGCGCCTTACGGTCCGAACTCGCGCGAAGTGCTGGCGCTGGCCGGGTCCATGCTGGAAGCTAAAGGCTTCAAAGTAGATTGCTTTGAGGATATTGTCATTACCGCTACGCTGGGGTCCGATCCGCCGCTGATGGGCATTCTGGCGCACCTGGATATTGTGGAAGCGGGCGAGGGCTGGGATACAGACCCGTTTGCGATGGCTGAAAAAGACGGCAAGCTGTTCGGCCGGGGCGTGATCGACAACAAAGGGCCCGCAGTCGCGGCAATGTACGCGCTGTGCTGCGTCCGCGACATTTTTCCGGAGCTTGGCAAAGGCGTTCAAGTCATCTTCGGTTCAGGCGAGGAGACAGGTTTTGACGATATAACCCGCTATCTTGCGAAGAACGAACCGCCCCCGTACGTTTTCACGCCGGACGGGGAGTTCCCTGTCGTCAACATCGAAAAGGGCAGGTTTGCGCCGTTTTTCGGGGCGTCGTGGAGAAGGGACAGCTCGCTCCCGCGAATCGTCTCCGCCAACGGAGGCAAGACGATGAACATCGTGCCCAATCGCGCCGAAGCCGTGATCGAGGGCATGGAAGCCTGCGAGGCCGAGGTTTTCTGCCGTGAGTTTTCAGAGAAAACCGGCGCCGCCATTTCAGTGCGTGCCGACGGCAATAGGCTTGTTATTACATCGGAAGGCAAGGCGGCGCACGCCGCGAGGCCTCATCTGGGGCTAAACGCGCAGACCGCCCTTATTGAAATGCTTGCGGCGATGCCGTTTGCAGAAAGCGCAGGGTTCGGATACATATGCGCGCTAAGCAGGCTGTTCCCGCACGGCGACAATCAGGGAAAAGCGCTGGGGATAGCGATGGAGGACGAAACGGGTGATTTGACTGTAAACTTTGGCGTACTAAGATTCTCTGAAATCGAGTTTTCCGGAAATTTCGACAGCCGGACGCCCGCGTGCGCCGACGATGTGGATATTCACGGAATCACAGAGTCGTCGTTTGATCGCGAGGGGATAAAGCTCACGAGTCACACCAGGTCAAAATGCCATCATACGCCGGAGGATAGCCCGTTCGTGCAGGCTCTTCTGCGTATTTATGAGGATTACACGGGGGAACCCGGCTACTGCCTGAGCATCGGCGGGCAGACCTATGTCCATGATATTACTGGAGGAGTCGTATTCGGCGCCGCGATGCCGGGAGTCGAGAACAATGTGCACGGCGCGAACGAGTTTATTGAATTAGATCAGCTCATTCTCGGCTCGAAAATGTGCGCACAGGCGATCATCGACATGTGCAGTAAGAAAGATTAGCCTTTTGGCGGCTCTCGGCCGGAACGGCGCCAGCTCCCGAAATTAGGAGAGGCGGATTTGTAAGATTGAAAAGAAAGACAAAATCGCCGGTTTCGCCGCTCCTGCCGGTTCTGACTCCGGTCCTTGTTCCGGTCCTTGTTATGGCCCTGGTTATGGTTTTGATTCTGGCTCCGGTTCTTGCCATGACCGCCTGCGGCGATAATGAGGTCGGGGATGCAGCCGGCGACGCGTCGATTGACGCCGAAGCGTCGGTTGACGCTGAAGCGGGAGATACGGATCAAGAGTGGTTTGCGTATGAGTTGCCTCCGCCGGAGACGGACGGCGCGATCAGCGTTGAAAAAGCGCTGGAGAACAGGCGCTCGCATAGGCAATATCAGGATATTGCGCTGTCAATGGAGCAGGTATCGCAGATCCTGTGGGCGGCATACGGGATCACGGAACCCATGCCGGGCGACGATAATACCAGGGGCGGGCTGCGTACGGCGCCTTCGGCGGGCGCGGCGTACCCGCTCGAAGTTTATCTTATAGCCGGAAACGTGGACGGGATAGAGCCGGGGGTGTATCGGTACGTTTCCGAGGGGCACAAGATCGTAAGGGTCGTCGCAGGCGATGTGAGGGAAGAGTTGAGCGAAGCCGCGCTGGGGCAGCGGATGGTCAAAGAAGCGCCGGCGATAATCTTTTACTCAGCCATTTTTGAAAGGACGAGACAAAGATATGGCGAGCGCGGAAACAACTATGTGTATATCGAGCTCGGCCACTCCGCGCAGAACGTATATCTGCAAGCGGAGGCAATGGGGCTCGGAACATGCGCTGCAGGAGCGTTCACGGAAAGCCGCGTAATAGAAGCGCTGAAACTTCCGGCAAACGAAGTGCCATTGTACATTATGCCGATAGGAGTTAGTTGATTCGGGACTCTTTACAAATCCGCGTTCGGACTGTATACTATACTAACTGTATTCAAATATGAATGAGGGCGCTTTCATGAAATCTAGTTTTTCCGAGATGCTCAGCGGCTTGCGCCGCGAGAAAGGGCTCAGCCAGCGGCGCGCCGCCGCGGATCTGGGTATTTCCCAGGCGCTGTTATCGCACTACGAGAACGGGGCGCGCGAGCCTAAGCTCGAGTTCGTCGTGAAGGCCTGCGATTATTACGGCGTGCCCGCCGACTATATCCTAGGGCGGTCCAGAGAACGCCGCAGCATGGCTTCGCAGCTCGCAAGAGCTACGGGAGATATCCTGGATTCGCTTGAGACTTTTAACGCGGCCGAAGCGGAGCTGATAAGCAAACTAAAGGGCATCACCGCTGCCGGATCAAAGCGTCCGATCAAAAACCGCACGGAACCGATACCAAAAAAACAGGTATAAAATTCAGAGGACAACGTACGCCGCGCCCTGATCGCAGCGAACGCGGGAGTCACAGAAGGATTGGGCATTACATGCAGGATAGGATTCGCAACTTTTCGATAATCGCGCATATAGACCACGGCAAATCGACGCTGGCGGACAGGCTGCTGGAAAAATGCGGCGCCGTCGACGCGCGCGACATGGCGGAACAAATACTTGACAATATGGAACTTGAGCGGGAGCGCGGCATCACAATAAAGGCGCGCGCCGTCAATTTGTCATACACTGCCTCCGACGGGCAGACGTACAGGCTCAACCTCATCGACACGCCGGGGCATGTCGACTTCAACTATGAAGTGTCACGTTCGCTGACCGCCTGCGAAGGGGCCATTTTGGTCGTCGACGCGGCGCAGGGCGTCGAGGCGCAGACACTCGCGAACACCTACCTCGCGCTCGACCACAATCTTGAGATTCTGCCCGTCGTCAATAAGATAGACCTGCCGGCGGCGGACGCGCAGCGCGTGAAAAAGGAGATAGAGGATATAATAGGCATCCCAGCGGAAGACGCGCCCGAAATATCCGCAAAGCGGGGCGTCGGCATCGATGGCGTGCTCGAACGCATCGTTTCGGATATACCTGCGCCGAAAGGCGACCCGGACGCGCCTCTCAGGGCGCTGATTTTTGACAGCCAGTACGACGCGTATAAAGGAGTAATTGTCTATTTCAGGATCATCGACGGCGAAATCAGGCGCGACATGGAAGTTAAGCTTATGTCCACTGGAGCGAAGTACCGCGTCGTCGAGATCGGCCACATGCGCCCGGTCGGCATGGAACCCTGCGATGCGCTCACGACGGGCGACGTCGGTTATTTGACGGCAAGCATAAAAAACGTGGGCGACACGACGGTCGGCGACACAGTCACGGGCGCCGACTGTCCCGCTAAAGAGCCTCTGCCGGGGTATAAGAAGGTGCAGTCCATGGTTTTTTCTGGGCTCTACACCGCCGACGGCGCGAAATACCCCGACCTGCGCGACGCGCTTGAAAAACTCAAGCTCAACGACGCGGCGCTCACATACGAGCCGGAGACTTCAGTAGCGCTTGGCTTCGGGTTCCGCTGCGGCTTCCTGGGGTTGCTGCATCTGGAGATCATCGGAGAACGGCTTGAACGCGAGTATAACCTTGAGCTTATCATGACCGCGCCGAGCGTCATCTACCGAGTCACCAAATCGGACGGGCAAGTCATGCATATCGACAACCCGCTGAACTATCCCGACCCTTCGCTTATCGAACTCGCCGAAGAGCCGTTTATAAGGGCTTCCATCATCTGCCCGCCCGAGTATGTCGGCAACATTATGGATCTATGCCAGGACAGGCGGGGCGAGTATAAGGAAATGGTCTATCTGGATTCCTCGCGCGTTGAACTGCGCTATGAGCTGCCGCTTAACGAGGTTATATACGACTTCTTCGACGCGCTGAAGTCACGCAGCCGCGGTTATGCGTCGCTCGACTATGATTTCGACGGTTATCGCCCGTCCAGCCTGGTCAGGCTCGACATC
>Ga0123353_10010725_pt1 | contig 12814 bp, 5 predicted proteins | sample TergutLab28metaG_3_FD_92763 | JGI IMG/M metagenome (GOLD analysis project Ga0123353, IMG submission 92763) | Labiotermes labralis P3 segment gut microbial communities from Petit-Saut dam, French Guiana - Lab288 P3 | ecosystem: Host-associated > Arthropoda: Insects > Digestive system > Gut ...
AGTTCTACATTCTTTTGGGCGGGAACCAGGCACATGACTGCATCGGCGAAGCGTTCCGGGAATGCGGCCGAATTCTTATATGGCCCTTGCTGGACAGTTACCGCCGGGGTGAAAGGCGCGGAAAAGCGCTTCACGACAATGGAGTTGGAGCCGCGGTCAAGGATCGTGTCGCCATACAGGGTAATGTGGAAGTTTTCGGCGGGAAGGGGGACTCCCAGTACAGGGAAAGGCCGGATAAGAGAGTCGAGCTTCACCTCGTTGATGCCTGTGCCGGCGAAGCGGGTGTAGCGCAAACTCTGGATACGGGTTTGGATCGTCAGAAGGCGGAAATCGGTCGTCGCATCGGTAATCACGACAGGCTTCAGAACCTCATAGCGTATCCGGAAGTAACTTCTCAGTTCATCGGTCTGGGGAGTCTCCCAGGTATCTACTGTGGCGCGGATGCGACCGTCGGTGGTCAGGTACTCCAAACCGATATCGAACCAGTTGGGACCCGTGCTGCGGTAGCGCGTACGGACGTATTCGGGAAATTGCCAGCCTCCGGCGAAGTAGGAGAGGAAGGCGTGGCCCGCTATGTTGTCGTGCTGAGGGGAGGAAGACCAGTAGCTTTGCTGGCTCATGGCACGGAGATCGGCGATCGAAATGCCCCGTATCCCGCCGAATTTGAAGGGGACGTAGCAGGTGGTTTCGGTTACCCCCGTCGCGCTGTGGAAATAATCCATCCAGGCGCCCAGTGAAGACCAGTGCTTGGTCATGTGGCGGCCCCAGTTCTGGTGGAGATGCAGCGAATTGACAATGCGGCTCTCGTTGGGGGCGAGATATAACGGGAAAAAAGTTTCGCTGAAAGGAGCGTCTGTGGGGTTATAAAAGGGCTCTTCCTTTTCGCCGGCAAAATTTTTTGAGATTTGCACCAGAATGGGCAGCGGAGAGTCTTTTGCGTCGGTCAGCACACCGCCTGCAACGATAGCCCTGCGGCTGGACGACTCGTGGCAGATGTATATCTTTCGTTTTTGGACGTCGTTGGTTACCCGTATCGAAGCTGTTTCGTAGCGGTTAGGGGTTTGATAGAACTCCTCCTGAAAGCCGCCTTTCTCGTTTGTCCCCACTTTGTAGCAGCCCCGTATGCGATCGTATTTTACAGGAACTGCCCCATGAAGCAGTTTGAAAGCATCGTTGGGCAAAGGCGGCTCTTCGCCGAACAGGGCGAAGGCAAAGGATTGCGTATTGCCTTTTTCAAAGGGTTTCAGTTTGAACTCCCGCGGGGCGATACCTTTGATATGGAGTTTGGCTCCGGGGAAATCTTCTTTGGCGTGCCAGGTAACCTGCGCCAGAATCTTTTCAGGGTAGCAATACAGGGCTAAATCGGCTACTAGATTGCTGGCCGTGCTGTCCGCAGTCATGGGCATCATGTCGAACCAGTGAACTTCGCAGTAGTAGGCTCCCCGGCGGTAGAGGTTGATACGGGAGGCTTTTTTAAAGTTTTGGGTGGAGTAAAGATTACCCTGCGCATCGGTTACCTCCATCCAGAGCCACGGATTGCCGCTCGACTCTTCGACTAAGCGGTGGGGATGGCGAAGTTCACCGATAAGGCGGTAGTCCTGTGCGTCTATGCGAAACTTCTCGCGTCCCGCAGCGGCGAATGCCACATCCAAATGCGGACGCACGCAGAGAGGTTGATGTTTGAAATCCTCACGCCAGGGGTCGGGAGGTTTGGCCTGCACGGGCGTATAGAGCAACAACAGGAGAGGGAAGAGGGAGAGCGGTTTTTTCATAGGAGATCGAATGTCAGGGTGTAGGAGCCGGATGCTACCGTATAAATGTTATCCGATTCGCTTATCTTTTTTATATAAGCCGGATCGGGTGCTGAGCCATCTACACGCAGATTTTTGCCCGGAAGGTAGAGTTTGCCTGAAGTGTTGGGAGGAAGGGTAATTTCCCACGTTACCTTTTTGCCGTTGCGCTTCCACAGGGAGGCGGCAGGGCCGTAACGTGTTTCGATCGATGCTTCCGCATGGGTCAGATACTCCATCATGGCAGGAGCAAAGATAATCTTTTTAAAGCCGGGTGCATCGGAGACGGGGCGTATCCCGGCAATGGATTCGTAGAACCAAGCTCCGTAACCGGCCTGCATGGGGTGACTCTGGGAGCGGGTCTGGGCATCGCCCTGGTAATAGGCGGTTGTATCGACCGGGAGAACTTCCCAGAGTGAGGTGGCGTCGTAAAACTCCCACATTGCAGCGAAGGAGGGAACGCCTTTTTTGGTAAAGACATTCCAGGCGACTGACGCATTGCCGTAGTCGCTCAGGACGTTTCCGAGGTGGGGCAGACCCATGATGCCCATGTGCATGAACGAGTTGTTGGAGGCGATCAAGCTGACCAGGTTGTCGGAGGTCTTTTTTTGCTCTCCTTCGGGTGTAAGGCCGAAAGCCAGAGCCATCGCGTTGCCGGTTTGGGAGCCGAAACCGCCCGTGGCGGGGTCGTAGAACTTCGCAAGGATCGCCTTTTGGAGGGAGTCCTTGCGAAGGGAGTAGAGTGTTACATCTTCCGGGATATTCAGCAAGGTTGCCGTGCGCTCCATAATATCCATATCGTGGTAATGCAGGATTGAAGAGGAGAGCGTTACCGGGCAGTCGATCTGGTCGAAGCCGCCAGGAGGACACCAGTCACCCAGGCCGGTGCTTACAATGCCCTCTTTGAGCAGGGTGCGCACGTATTCGACCCATATCCGCATGGCCGGGTAGTTTTGGCGCAGGAAATCGAGGTTGCCGTAGTAGGTGTAGACACCCCAGGGGAGTTGGATCATCGTTGTGCCCCAGTCGGGGGAGGCCACACCGCAGAGGCGTCTGCCGGGGGCTATCATATAAGGTATGCCATGGATTTTATCTCCGCGGTAAAACTCCTTGTTGGCCAAAGCATGGAACAGCGCGTTCTTCTCTACCCGGTCGGCGCCCGTAAGGATATCGCCCATGTATTTGATCCAGAAGTTTTCCATATCGAAGTTCAGAGCCGCCGTGCGCAGGTAGGCGTGTACATCGCCAAGCCAGCCGCACCGTTCCCGGTGGGGACAGTCGGTGGGAAGGCCGTGAAAGTTGCCTAACATGGTGTGGAGAGCCATTTCGTGCAGGCGGTTGATCTGGGGATCGGAACAGTTGAAGTGTCCTGTATGTGCCACGTCGGTATTCATCACCAAGGCCTGCATCCAGTTTTTCGAGGGAGTGCCCTGTTGGCCGGTAAGTTCGACGTAACGAAAGCCGTGGTAGGTAAAGCGCGGAGTCCAGGTCTCTTTGAATCCGCCTTTGCAGATATAGGTGTTGGTCTGGATTACTTTGGTGGCGTAGACGCCCGTGGAGCGGAAATCGAGGCTGTCGCCGTCAAAAGCCTCCGCCATGCGAAGGGTCAGGGTCGTGCCGGCAGGTTGGCGGAGCAAGAGGCGCGGCCAGCCCGTAATGTTGCGGCCGAAGTCGAATATCCACCGTCCGGCTTTGTCGCGGAAGATACGCACAGGGGCCAACTCTTCGAACTCACGCATGGGGGGCATAAGTTGGGAACGCATGGCCGGGGGCGGGTTTTTGGCGGCAATGCAGGGTTGCCAACTTTCGGAACCGGAGCCGGGATGGCTCCAGTTTGGAATCTCCAGGCGGGCATCGTAGTGCTCCCCGGCGTAGAGGTTCGAACTGACCACAGGGCCTTCTGCCCACTCCCATTCCGTAGAAGAAAGGATCGTCCGGCGGGTTCCGTCCCGCAGGACGATCTCCAGTTGCAGGCGTAGCATGGGGTCGCCGTAGCGACCGAGATTGCCGCCCCAGGCTACATTCTGGTTATACCAGCCATCTCCGAGCATAACGCCTATCCTGTTGTTGCCGGGACGGAGCAGGGAGGTAACATCGATGGAGGAGTAGAGGGCTACGTGGTTGTAGTCGCTTTGGGCGGGGTCTAAACAGCGGTCGTCGGTACGTTGGCCGTTCAGGTAGAGTTCGCCGCAGCCAAGGGCGCAGATGTAGGCGGTCGCATAATCGATTTTGGCTCCCGGAGGCAGGGTGAAACTCTGGCGCAGGTACGGCATACGGTGTTGCTTCGGCCAAGGGCGTGTAATCCATTGGGCCTGCCAGGAGTCTAAACCGGTCGTAAAGCAGGCGGGCTCGCTCCAGGGGCTTTCACCCCGGTTTGTCCAGACCTTGACCCTCCACCAATAACGGGTGGCAGGTTGGAGTTTGGCGCCCTCGGGACGGATGTTGAGTTGAATGTCCGAATCTCTTTTGCCGGAGTCCCATACATCGGCCGAACCCCTTTGCAAAGCCTCTTTTCCCGTGGCGATCTGCACCTGCCAGGCCGTTTGGGTTACCCCTTTCAGGGAAGAGGCGATCTTCCAACTCAGGGGCGGGTCGAGGATATCCGTACCCAGCGGGTTAGTTGTGCTGTGGACAGTAAGGCCGATCGCCTTCACCGGAGCCATGGCGTGCAGGTCCGGGACGATCAATAAAAGAGAGAGCAGAAAAAGGTTTCTCATGGTTGTTGCAGCTTTTTACGCCTTGCAGTCTCTTGGGCGAATGGAATGGGTTTGGAGAAAGAAATGAGCATTTCTTCTAAAAGTTCGGGAGTATCGCCAGTCTGTCCTTGCCACTGTTGAAGGGCTGAAGAAAGGCGTTTTAATGTTTGGATGTGTTTGGAGTCGTTGGAAAGATTAGTCAATTGGAAAGGATCGGCTTGAATATCGTAAAGTTCCATCGGCGGGCGGCCTCTTTCCAATATTTCGAGCAGGTTGTAATAATAAGGTATATCCTGACGGCGATCCAGAATGCTTTGGTAGCTGTAATTGAACCAGGGATTGCCGCCTGTCGCCAAATCGGCAGGAAGAGTGTATGTTCTTTCTGGCATCAGGTTCTTAATCAGGTAGTAGCGGCCGTCGAACACTGCTCTGGATGGATAAAACTCTTTGGGAGAAGGGCCGTGAGCGTTATGTTCAACGAAGATATACCTCTTTTCGGGTTCTCTGCCGCTCTGGAGCGACGGCCATAAGGAGATGCCCTGAAACTGGTCGCGGGGTGCGGCGATTCCGGCAGCATCCAGCAGAGTGGGCATAAGATCGACTAAAGAGACGGGAGTGTCGTGCCGGATACCTTCGGGAACGCCGGTACCCCAGAAAACAAGGGGAACATGCACTCCTTCGTAGTAGGCGGTTGCTTTGGCCCTATGCATGGGGATTCCTTGATCGGAAGTAAAGATGACCAGAGTGTTTTCTCCATGTCCCGACTCTTTCAGAGCGGCCAGGATACCGTCTACCATCCGGTCGACCTGCATGATGCAGGTATAGTAGTTCGCCAGGTCTTTTCTGACCTCTTCGGTATCGGGCAGGTAGGCGGGAATGGCGATTTCGGTAGCGGAGGCCTTCTCTCCGGCGTAATGGGAGGGAATGATACAAGGGCGGTGCGGAAACTGCAAGTTGGCCATAATAAAGAAAGACCTTGACCCGATGGCACGGATGGTATTCAGGATTTGGGAGTAATAAGCCTGACGGGTTTGGGACGGAGGATCGAGCCGGCTGTCGAAACGGAATTTCCAAGGATAGCTCAAATGGTATTTGTGCGTAATGGCGGTATACCATCCCTCTGCGGAGAGTATTTCCGGCAAGGTTTGAACCCACTCGTGGACACCGACAACATCTTTCATCGGGGTATCGGGCCTGAAATCCTCTTCAGGCGAGGACATGGATAAGGAATGGGTGTTGCGCCAGTGGCCATTCGAATGGGGGTACATACCCGTCAGAATCGAACTGCGGCTCGGAGCAGAAGAGGAACAGGAGGAGAGCGCCTGAGCATAAAAAGTTCCCTCTCCAATCAGACGGTCGATTGCAGGAGTGGAGAGTCCCGGCGTACCCAAGGCCGAAAGATAACAACCCAGATCGTCGGCCAGAATCAGTATCACGTTGTCTACTGATTTTTGAGCGCACACGGGGGAGAGGGTTGCCGGAAGGCTCAGAAAAGAGAGGAGTCGTATCGCTATTTTCATCGTTGCAAAGATCGTAAAAACCGGCGCACATGGGCGTGGGCAAATCGACCAATTTTGTTAAATATCGTCCCATTGTACGGGAAGGGTGGTGGGGGTCGGTACGATCTTGTATATCTTTGTGGGAAACATCCCTAAGAGGTATGAAAATAAGCCGGAATACCGTTAGTATCTTGTTGCCGCTGTGCGTTCTGCCTTGTGCAGAGGCGAAACAGAGGCCGAATATTATCGTTATTCTGGCCGACGATCTGGGGTATATGGATGTGGGTGGATTCGCTTCGCGAGTAACCGGAACGGCTCCCGCACAAATGTTTTACCAAACGCCCAATATCGACGCGATGATGGGCGAGTCGCTCTGCTTTTCACAGGCGCAGGTGAGCCAACTTTCCTCCCCTACCCGTTGTGCATTGCTGACGGGTAGGAATCCGGCGACGGTCGGTTTTACCACCGCACTGCCCATGAGGGAGACTTGGTATCATTTGGGACTTACTCCGCCGGCAGGAGGATATATCCACGATGTGAAGGAGCATTACGATAATATTCCCATTCAGACGGCATGGCTCAATGCGGTCTCCAATTCGGCCATCCCCGCAGGGACACAATACGATAACGGACGGCGGGTCGAAATTATTCCCGAAATCATCAAGGGATACCATTCGGCCTTTATCGGCAAGTGGCATGTGGGCGGTTTCGGGGCGGAAGGGTACAGACCTATGGACAGAGGATTTACGGAAGCGCCCGCCTGGTTCGATGCCGGAGGGTCGCTCTACTTCTCCTGGGCCGGAGGATGGGAGCAGGATATAAAGGCGAGATTCCCCCTTTCGCCGCAGCAGAAGATTGTTCTGGGAAATCCGGGCGGCAAGCCCCGATGTGAATATCTTACGGATGATTTGACGGCCAAGGCTTTGGAGTTTATTGACCGAAGGGCGGGACAAAGCGAGCCTTTTTTGCTCTATTTTGCACACTTTGCCATCCATGAGCCATTGCAGGCTAAAAAGAGCGATGAGGAGATTTTTGAAAGGAGTCCGAACAAGGGCTGGGGAGGCCATGCCAATGTGCAGTATGCCTCGCTGGTCAAATCGTTGGACGATTCGGTGGGGGCGATCCTCGAAAAATTGAGACAGAAGGGCATAGAGGAGAATACCGTAGTGATTTTCCTTTCGGACAACGGAGGGATCGACGCCTGGGTAACCCCACAGCGCAGGGGTTCCAATATCTGGCCCTACCTTGGCGGGAAGGCGCTGCTGTTCGAAGGAGGGATCAAAACGCCCCTGATCGTCCGTTGGAAAGGGAAGATCGAAGGGGGGCGTTGGTGCGATGTGGCGGTGGATGCCTGCGATTTGCTGCCGACCGTGATGGAGCTTTCGGGAGATGATCCTGGCAGGCTCTATAAAAAAGGAGGAATCGACGGGCGGAGTTGGGTTCCGCTCTTCAAAGATACGGAAAGCAAACGCGGAAAGTATTCCCGGCGGGAGTTTTACTGGCACTATCCCTTCAATGTCGCCTATCTGAACCCTGTGGACGGGTTGCAGCTTACTCCGCACTCCGCCGTCAGGGAGGGTTGGCTCAAATTGATCTTCGACTGGCACGGAAGGCTCTACCTGTTCGATTTGAAGGACGATCCGTATGAACACCGCAACCTCGCCGCGCAGCAACCCGAAACCACCCGCAGGCTCTTCGGTAAACTCGTGGAGTGGTTGGAAAGGAGTGTGGAGAGGCAATATTGGCCAGTGGTCAATCCGAAGTACGACCCCCAAAAAGAGGCGCGAAAAGAGGTTCCCTTTGCTGATCTGGTCAGGGGGTACCGCATGGGGAAAGATGTGGTCGGAATGGCCGTTGTTCCCGATATGTCCCGTTTGGCGTTACCCAAAGTTCCCGAATACCCAAAACAATAGATAATGATGAAAAAATCACTGCTTTTTTTGCTTCCCGCCCTGCTGTGGGTTTGTATGGGAAATGCGGCTGAAACAGTCGCCAACACTGAAAAAGGGTTCCGAGAGGTTCCCTCCGATATTCGGCTGGCCACCTACTGGTACTGGATTTCGGACAATATTTCCGAAGAGGGGATGATCCGCGATTTGGAAGCGATGAAAAAGGTCGGCATCACCCGTGCTTTTATCGGCAATATTGGGCTGTCGGGACAGAACGGAATTCCGTTCGGGAAAGTCAAAGTGCTTTCGAATGAGTGGTGGAAAATTCTCCATACTGCTCTGAAAACTGCTTCCAAACTCGATATAGAGATCGGGATTTTCAACTCCCCCGGCTGGAGTCAGTCGGGCGGGCCGTGGATCAAACCCGAACAATCGATGCGTTACCTCGCATCGGAGGAGTATGTGCCCACCGGGAAAGACTTATGGAAACCCCAGGGGGAGATGGAGGCCAAGAGCGACCAGGATGTAAAAGTAATCGCCTGGAAGAAACTTTCCGCACCCCCAAGCGGTTTTACGGCCAAACAGGTTGATGATAAGGTTATGCTGTTGAACAGCCCGAAACCCGATTCGGTGCGCACCATGATCCTCCGCATCAAAAACAAGGAGGTTATTCATGTTCCGGCTGCCCTTCATGTGAAAGAGGGAGGAGAGTGGCGGTTGCTGAGCCGGTTCACTGTGGACAGGAGCAATTACCGGATCGAAGTGGGATTCTATCCCGATGCACCTGTGGTAATCTCCATTCCGGCCACATACGCCTCGGAGTTTAGGCTTACTTTCGGAAACGGAGGGACGGACAAGATCGAGTCGGTGGAGTTAAGCGCCCTGCCCCTAACCGAGCGTTGGCCCGAAAAGAGCTTGGCCAAGATGTTCCAAAGGCCCTTGCCCATGTGGGGGGATTATATGTGGAGTGCACAGCCTGAAATCGGGAAGAAGGAGTTGATGATCGACCCGGCGGGTGTCAGGGATATTTCCGGTTGCTTGCAAAGCGACGGGTCAATCAAATGGAAAGCCCCTTCGGATGGTTGGACGGTTCAGCGGATGAGGATGAAATCGACTGGCGTAACCAACCATCCCGCTTCGCCCGAAGCGACAGGACTGGAGGTCGATAAGATGAGTAAAAAACACGCTGCAGCGCACTTCGATGCCTTTATCGGCGAGATTCTGCGCAGGATTCCGGCGGAAGACCGGCGCACCTTCAAGGTTGTGGTTCAGGACAGCTACGAGACCGGGGGGCAGAACTGGACAGACGGTATGATCGGCTACTTCAAGGATCGCTACGGATATGATCCTATACCCTTCCTGCCTGCTTTACAGGGGAATGTGGTGGGTAATCCGGATTTGTCCGATCGCTTTTTGTGGGACTTGCGCAGACTGGTGGCCGACAAAGTGGCTTACGACTATGTAGCGGGGCTCAGAGAGGTATCCCACAAGCACGGGCTGACCACCTGGCTGGAAAACTACGGGCACTGGGGATTTCCGTCGGAGTTTCTGATGTATGGCGGTCAGTCGGATGAGATCGGGGGCGAATTCTGGAGTACCGGCAGTTTGGGCGACATTGAGAACAGGGCTGCGTCCTCCTGCGGGCATATTTACGGCAAAAATAGGATATGGGCGGAGTCGTTTACATACGGCGGGATACCTTTTTACAACCATCCCTTTACGATGAAGCAGCGCGGCGACAGGTTTTTCGCCGAGGGGATCAACGCTACCTTGCTGCACGTCTATATTCATCAGCCTTACGAAGATAAACGCCCCGGCATGAACGCCTGGTTCGGCAACGAGTTCAACCGGTTCAATACATGGTTCGACCAGTCGGTGGTTTTCAATGACTACCTCCGACGCTGCAATTTCGTTCTCCAGCAGGGTCGCTATGTGGCCGATTTGGCCTACTTTATTGGGGAGGATGCGCCGAAGATGACCGGGGTTTGCGATCCGGCTCTCCCGGCAGGCCGTCAGTTCGATTACATCAACGGGGAGGTGATCCTGAAATACGCTTCGGTCAAAAACGGGAAACTTTGTCTGGTGAGCGGGATGGAGTACGAAGTACTGGTACTGCCCAGACAGGTTACCATGCGTCCCGAAGTGGCGGAGAAAATTGCCTCGTTGGTGCGCGAAGGGCTGACCATTGTGGGCCCTGCTCCGGAGCGGTCACCCAGTATGGAGGGTTATCCCGAATGCGACCGGAGAGTGAAAGCAGTCGCTGCGGAGTTATGGAAAGGTATTCCCGCAGAGGGCGGCTCGGCGGCGGTGGGCAAAGGACGGGTCTATAATGGCGTTGGGCTTGAAAAGATATTCGAGGATAAGGCCTTGGTTCCTGATTTCGTGCAGCCGGGTGATCAGCTGCATTTTCTCCGCCGTACGCTTGCCGATGGAGAGGTCTATTTTATTGCCAACACTAAGGCCGACCGGTTTGCCGGAGAGGTAACTTTCCGGGTCGGGAAGGGCAGGCCCGAACTGTGGGATGCGGTTACGGGGGAGGTCAGGTCTCTGAAAGGGTACACACGCAGGAACGGAACTACCTCGATAGAACTCGAACTGGAGAATATTCAGAGCGTCTTTGTCGTGTTCCGGGGCAACGACACCCAAGAGGGTAAAGGAGTGAATTTCCCAGTACCGAAAACGGAGATCGCTCTGGATGGGGCCTGGGAGGTAACTTTCGGGCAGCAGCAGGGTGCTCCGCGTGTAACTTTCAACAAATTGAGCGACTGGATCGCGAATGATGATCCGGCGATCAAATATTTTTCGGGAACGGCTGTTTACGAGAAAAGGTTTGTCTTGAATGAAGTTCCTGCGGGGAGAGTCTATCTCGATCTGGGGAATGTAGTGGCGATGGCCTCTGTAACGATCAACGGTGCGCCTGCGGGCGGAGTTTGGACTTATCCCTACCGGGTGGCGGCGGACGGGCTGCTCAAAAAGGGAGAGAACACCCTGCGCATTGAAGTGGTCAACAACTGGCTCAACAAGCTGATCGGGGAGAATCCGCTGCCCCAGAACGAGCGCACGACTTGGGTTCCGGGGCCGAGACCCGCACCGAATGTTACCCTGCAAAGCTCAGGATTGCTGGGGCCGGTTAAGGTAAGGGCGTATGAGTATTAGATAAAACGAGGATTGCCAGTCGTGTTACTGCGGTTGGCGCATCACTTCGATCGGCAAAAGGTTCCGGTTGGTTATCCACCATTCCCGGGGCCTTTTGGCGTTGAAATCCTCCAGGGTCCAACCCTCGTCGCCAAACTCTTTCATCCATTGGCGGGTCAGAGCGTCGAGCCGGGCGACGGTGGATACGTAACGGGGATCACTGTAGAGATTGTGGAGTTGGTGCGGGTCTTTTTTGCGGTCGAACAGCACATTCTGGAGTGGGCTTCCGCTCTGGCCCGTGGAGTAGAGGTAATCCTGCGTAACCACGCCCCGAAAATTGATTTCCTTGTTGCCGACGTGCCACAATGGGATCAATTTACGTGTCTTGCCTTTGCCGCCCGAAACGGGGCCGGAAAGATTCATTCCCTGGCATGTGGCAGGAATCTCCAATCCCATCAAGCCTAAAGCCGTAGGCATCAGGTCGAGTGCGCAAACCAGCATGGGAGATACGCCGCCCGCCGCTATTTTTCCGGGCATGCTCAGGATCAAAGGTACACGCGAAGAGTAGTCGTGAGGGTATTGTTTTGGGAGTTCCGCACCGAAGCTCTCCAGCATATCGCCATGGTCGGAGGTGTAGACGATCAGGGTGTTCTCGCCCGCTCCGATCTCCTGTAATTTGTCGAGCAGGCGACCCAGGGCGATGTCCACGCCGGTGGTCATGGCCATGTGGCCGTGATACATCCGCAGGCGGTCGGGGGTACGCTCGAGGCCGGGACGCACTTGTATCTTGTCGCGGTCGTAATAGGCCATCAGCTCCGGCGGAGCGTCGTAACGGAAGTGCATTTTGCCATCCTCGCCCTCGAATTTGCCCCAGTCATGGGGCGGATGCCAGGAGACGAACAGGGCGAAGGGAGCTTCCGAGTCCCGCATTGATTCGAGGTACTCCAAAGCCTGCTGCGTCTGGCCGAAGACCTCCCAGTCGTCGAAAAAGACCTTTTTGCCGTCGTTGTCGAAGAAGAAACAGGCTCCCTTGTTGAAATTAACGTGGCAGTTGTTCGTATAGAAGACCTCGTCGAAGCCGTACCTCATCTCTCCCGGTGGAACGGGACGGTTGCGGTCGCCGCCAAGCAGGTGCCACTTGCCGATGTAGGCGCTCCGGTAGCCTGCATCCCGCAGCACTTCGGCGAATTTTTTGCCCGAGGCGGGAAGCAGGGGGACGTCGTTGGTAAAGCATCCATTGTAAAGGGTGTGCTGGCCGGTCATCAAAATACCCCGAAAAGGGGAACTGATCGGGCAGTTGACATAGAAGTTTTCCATGCGGATGCCGCTGGAGGCCAGACGGTCGATGTTGGGGGTGATGATCTGTGTGTTGCCGTAGCAGCCTGCCATGTCGTAGGCCTGCTGGTCGGAAAAGACGAAGAGCAGATTGGGGGCATTTTTCGGGGCTTTGGGCTGCGTTGCGGCCACGGCGGGCAGTGCACCCAGCGCGGCGGCGATCAATACAGTTGGTTTCATCTGCGAATGGTTTGGTTGTGATTTGCCGGGAAGCTGCGTTTTTACAGGGGACGGTATTCGTTGCAGAGCAGGAATTTACGAGGTTCGTCCTCCTCGATCTCCGGGAAACGGCCGATCGGCGAGTAAAAGCGGTTGTCGTTGGCGTCGTCGTTGACCGTCGAAACCTCACCGACCATCGCGTCGCCCTGCTCGGCCCAGAAAGTGTGATACATATAGGGCTCGAAGGTGATGCTTTGGCCGGGGCTTAACCGCAGTACTTCGCCCGCATTCACGGTCGTGGTTACTCCGTC
>Ga0123353_10010726_pt1 | contig 12813 bp, 12 predicted proteins | sample TergutLab28metaG_3_FD_92763 | JGI IMG/M metagenome (GOLD analysis project Ga0123353, IMG submission 92763) | Labiotermes labralis P3 segment gut microbial communities from Petit-Saut dam, French Guiana - Lab288 P3 | ecosystem: Host-associated > Arthropoda: Insects > Digestive system > Gut ...
AATTTGCCTTCGCCGGAGCGTTTCGGGTTGGAATATACGGGAGCGGACAACAAGCCGCACACGCCGGTGATGATTCACCGTGCTCCGTTGGGTTCGTTTGAGCGTTTCTGCGGCATTTTGATTGAGCATTTTGCGGCGGCGTTTCCGTTGTGGCTTGCCCCGGAGCAGATTCGCGTTTTGACCGTCAGTGAAAAGTTCGGCGACTATGGCGATGCCGTGTTGAACCGATTGCAATCAGTGGGACTTCGAGTGTCACTGGACAATCGGAGCGAAAAGATCGGCGCAAAGATACGCGAAGGACGTTTGGATTTAGTGCCGTATCTTGCGGTGGTCGGTGCGAAGGAAGAAGAGAATGGTTCCGTTGCATTGCGTAGTCGAAAAGAGGGCGAACTCGGCGAGATGAGCGTCGATGCCGTAGTTGAAAAACTGGCAGGAGAGGTGAAGGAAAGGAGACTGTAAATATGGCAAGTTCAGAGTTAAGAAACAGAGCAAACTGGCAAACAATAAGCGGCTTTCGTGCGTTAAAAACAGAGGAAAGATTTAAGACGGCATTGCAAACTGCTCTTGATTCTGTCTATCCGAGCCAGTTCAAGATAGAAAAACCTACCGAATTTGGAGACCTATATTCCACCTACATTTTGTCTGACGATGTACTTGAAAAGATTTACAATGTCGATGTAACCGAACTCAATTCCAACGGAAGTCCAAAATACTCGTGGGGTATAAGCATGGATTTTGTTATCCGAAATTTACAAACCAAAAAGTCTCTTTTTGGTGAAATAAAACGACAAGACGGATGGGTTGAGAATACAAATCCATCGGCGGGGCGCGGCAACGCCCACGAGAGAAGTTGCAAGTATTTTACACCCGGACTGTTAAAAACGATTCGCGAGGCGAGTGGAATTTCGGATGAAATTCTGCCATTTTGGGTGGTTCTGGTCGGAGACATTACACGAGACCCAAAAAGAAATCGAGAAATTGCTTTTTGGTTTCAGGAATACAGCAAAAATTTCTACATGTGGCGAGATACAGAGGATATTGGGGATATGTTGGATTTCTTTGAAAATAATCTCCTACCGTATTTGTTATAATCACAAAGGTAAAAACAACATCAGGAATATGCAGTTTCCTGCAACAAGGAATGCGCGTTGAGTCGGTTGGCACCCGTCTCCTGCCTACGTGAAATATCAATCATCGCATCCGGTATTTCCAGTCCCCAGTTGTCCCAGCCATTGTAGTTTTTTCTCGCAAACAATTCGATTTTTCTTTGAAAAGGAAACATTGCTGTTATCCCATCAATAACTTTATCTGGTTTTTCACTGTGCTCGCCTCTTGGGCAATGGATTAACTGTCGAACATTTCTTGCTCCACGAGGTGTGGGTATGCGACCTTTCTTAAAAACCAAACACTGCTCTGTTTGAGACAACGTGTATCTACCGGGATTGTGCACCATTTTATCCCAGATAAACGCTACGGTCTTATATTCAAAGCCCCATGCTTGTCCTAATTCAACGGCATGAGCCAATTGTGGTCCGGTAGTCCACATAAATAACAAACAGTCTTCGGCGGCTATTGAATTCACGTCAAGTTCTTTCAATTCACTCAATTTCAAAGTGGGGTACTTGAAAATCGCAGAACTTATAAAAATGTTTTTTTCAAACCCAACGTTCTCTGTCTTTATACAAGACTTGTCATACTGCACTTTCCCATTATAATCCCATGGCGGGTCGGCATAGATAATATCGTATGTTGCCTTGGGTAGCCGAGGATATATTTCGTCAAGCGGGTTAACTTTCGCGCGTTTTTTTGATTCAACGTTGTAGATAGAATACCCTGAAATTGTGTTTGCGGTCATGTTAATGCTTTCAAAGTGCAGATTATTTACATCGGTTTTTCCAATACGACTTTTATTATATTGTTTTCGTGAAATTTTGCAATACTTGAGAGCGGACAACAATCGGAGCGAAAAGATTGGTGCAAAGATTCGCGAAGGGCGTTTGGATTTAGTGCCCTATCTTGCGGTGGTGGGAGCGAAGGAAGCCGAGAATGGTTCCGTTGCTTTGCGTAGTCGAAAAGAGGGCGAACTCGGCGAAGTGAACGTCGATGCCGTCGTTGAAAAATTGGCGGAAGAGGTTAGAATGAAGGCGTTGTGAACAGAGCCGCAATCTTTAGATACTATCCCAAAAGGAGTCATGCTTGCAAGGGCTACCTACCTAAAAATCTCGGCTACACCCTATCAAAAGAAGCCCAATCCATGAGACAGATTGCACCCTTTTTCGTTTTGCTCTTGCTTGTTACCACGAACGTGTTCGGCGCAGAAAAACCCAATGTCGTTCTGATTATTTCCGACGATCAACACTGGTCGGATTACACGTTTATCCGTTCCGATGCACCGTCAACACCCAACATCGACCGGTTAGCAACGGAAGGGATCACATTTACACGCGGCTATGTTCCGACTGCCCTTTGCCGAGCATCCTTGTTGACCCTCGCAACGGGATTATATCCGCACCAGCATCGTACCGGCGGAAACGATCCGAACCAGACACCGGATGGGGAAGAGTATAATCGGCAGCGGGAAAAACTGATCGCACACATCGATTCGCTGCCGACGCTGCCCAAGATGCTCAAAGAAGCCGGTTACACTTCTTTGCAGACGGGCAAATGGTGGGAAGGCAATTTCGCTCGCGGCGGCTTCGACGAAGGCATGACACGCGGCTTTCCCCAGCCGGGCGGCAGGCACGGCGACGACGGACTTGCCATTGGACGTGAAACGATGCAACCGGTTTTCAACTTTATCGAAAAGAATAAGGAACGACCGTTCTTTATCTGGTATGCGCCGATGATGCCGCACGATCCGCACACGCCGCCACAAGAATTACTCGACAAATACCTTGCCAAGGGACATTCACCGGCTCTGGCGCACTATGAAGGAATGGTCGAGTGGTTCGATCAAACGATTGGGCAACTGGTCGATAAACTGCAACAGTGCGGTGTCTATGACAACACGGTCATCATTTATATTGCGGACAATGGTTGGATGGTTCGAACACATGAGACTACTCCTGCCGGATGGCAAAAGCCGTTTGATCCCCGGTCAAAGTTGTCCCCCTTCGAAGGAGGGGTGCGAACGCCGATCATCATCAGTTATCCGAAAGCGTTCAAGCCGCGTCGGGACGATACGACGCTCATCCACAGCATCGACATTGTGCCGACGATTCTTGCCTTGACCGGAGCCAAGCGACCAGAAATGCCGAAGGAACTTACTTTGCTGGGACTCGATCTGACGGCATTCATCAAGAACAGTACTCCATTGAATAGGAACACGATTTTTGGTGAAGCCTTCGGACACGATATTCCCGATGTCGATGATGCCGTCAGAGGGCGACTCTATCGTTGGTGCATCGAAGGCAACTGGAAACTCCTGTTGTGCGATCCGGGCGATCCGGGAACTAATCCCGACCCCCGATCCGACATTGACCAGCCGCAGTTATATGACTTGTCCCTTGATCCGGCGGAAACTAACAACCTTGCAGCGGAATATCCAGAAATTGTCAAGCGATTGACCGAGAAAATCGACCGCTGGAGTTCGGCTTCAAAATAGGTGTTGCACACCCCGTCTGTTCGCTGCGCTTCCTCTGTCCAATTGCAGGGCAACTTCTGTTACCTTCTCGGTTCCATTCCCGGCAGAACGCGGACAAAGACCCGACCATCCTGTATCATAATGCCCTGACCGAACGCCGATCGCGCCGTACTTTCCCCGTCCGGCACATAAATTTGGACGCGAGTGTTCGGTGTAAACAGTTCATACCATTCGGCAATTTCCTGCAATTCTTCCGTTGCATTAAGCGAGAACCACTCAGAGTCTGTCGGTAATTGCCCCGCGTGTATATTTTCTATGTGTTCTACATTAGCACTGAACGATGCTCCTGTCTCTAGCGGAGTAAAAAGCGAACCCACAAGAGCCTCACCTGCAAGAGTCTCAGGGTATAACTCCTGCCAACCGCTCAAAGCCAAATTTAGAGGCAATAAATCCTCCATCTGTGAAACTTGGCTTGGATTTCCATGAATTTGCTCATATTGATCTACTCGGCGGTTGATTTCACTGACCCAACTGTCGGTGACGTATGACCGCGTTGACCGCTTGGTGTATTCGATCATCGGAAACAAAAAAATGGCGATGATCATTCCCACCGACACCGAGGCGATCAGTCCCAGCCAGCCGGGAGAGGAGGGGGGCTCGTGTGTAACTTCGTGGAGACCCATAGTTGCCGCCTTTGGAACTGCGGGCTTGATCGTGAAGGGTTCAGGGTCATGTGTCAAAAAATAGGTCGGCAATACGGATTCGGGGGAAAAGTAAGCAGAATCCAAAAACGTACCGGATGCTTCCTGCTCTTCCAGCACATCCTGCGAATACCCTAATTGAAATTCTTGTTCTTCTGTTTTCATTTTTGATGCCCCATCCGGGGACTACGCTACATCCCCGGCTCTTTTGTATCATCCCACATTTTTCAGTAAAAAAGTCAATTTTTCGACGGCTTTGTCCAAACGCTTTGACAGTGAAGCGGCATGAATGCCCACTGCATCGGCGGCTTCTCTTTGGGTCATGCCTTGAAAATAAACCATGTAAACCGCCTGTTTCATCTGTTCCGGCAATGCATCGACGGCTTCCCGCACTTTGTAGGCGATTTCTCTATCCATCGGGTCCTCAAAAGGTTCCGGCTCATTTCCGGCGATCCCGTCCGAAATACAGTAGTCGGTCGTTTGCCCGTCAAGGCTGATCACCGAAAAACGTTTCGCCTTCCGCTGATGGTCGGTAGCCTTGTTGGTGGCAATGGTGTACAACCACGGTCGGAATTCCCTGTCAGCATCGAACTTATCGCAACCCTTCATCACTGCCAGAAATGTCTTCTGAAAAACATCGTCGGCGTTGGCAGCATTACCGAGGTAGCGGTATAAGTAGTTGTACAGTTCCCGCTCGTATCGGTGAACGATTTCATCAAACGCTTCGCGGATACCAGTATATCGGTATTCCAGCAGAAGTTCTTCATCCGTCCAGTGCGTCCATTGGTTTCCAGCGGTTAGGGTCGTTTCATTGATGATGCGGAACATGATCCACCTCTCTTTCAGTAGTGTAGTAATTAACTGCAAGTGATGCAAGCCCGACTGGGCGGGATTGTTTCTCACTGAAAGAGAATAGAATCATAAACCGTGCCAATGAGGGCGAAAAGAGAAATTCTTTCTCAGGATTGGCAACCAAAAATGCCCGTTAACACTACGAAAACAAGGGGAAAACGATGCGAAATTTTTTTAGAATTTTCCAAATGTTTTTACATGGATTGTTGACCTCATCTCAGGGGGAATGAAAACATTACAAAATCTCCCCGTTCTTGTTGATGGTTTGTAAGAATGTTAATGTATTTTTTTCTACGTTCCGCACAGTGCCGGATTGGGCGGAATCGGCGGAGGACAGGGAAGGACGGGCGGTTTTTGACGAGTAGTAGCGAGCGTATCCACCGCTAACTTTCCAAATGGGGGTCTTTCATACGTAACCGGTCCCGAATACTGGCGGTGGTTCGACTGCGGTGACCATTTGTCCAGATTCACGGGATTTTGACGTGGAACGATGAGCGTGGTTATGCGGGTTCTTTCGTTCCATTTCACGGTATTACCTGATGTTACGGAACCCGCTTTCGGATTCGTCGGCGGAGATGCCGACCTGCCGCACGGATAGTATATTCGACCATCGGAGCGACGAATAACGTCAATCGTTGCCATCCTGATAAAAAATTCGAGAGCCCCGCCCTGTGCGACCATTCCCCGTTTCGGCACTTGGTCAAGCCCCACTCCAACGGCAGGCGGGTAAAAGGGGTTTTAGGGAATACTGCTCACGCCCACGGGACAACCAATTTAATCCACCTATTCGTTCAATTACGTGCAACTTGCAGAATCGTTTGTACCGGACTACCCTCGGTCGGCGACGCAAGTGGAGAAACCACCACGAGGTCATTGGGACGGATACCCCTTGAATCGGCATCGTTCGAATCAGCGTAAAACAATACTCCTTCCGGCGTTGTGGTGGCAAGCCGAATCGAATGATGCCGCAATTTTCCCTCGGCAACCGTCCATATTCTGTTGCCCGGCAGTAATGCCCTTTCGGGAATCCGATACAGAGGAATCGCCGGTTTAGAATGAACGATGACTGTTACATACATTCCTGCGAAGAGCGTCGGCGGGGCTTGCGGAGTACCCGGAGTACCCCCTAAATGCTTACCCGCTTGCGGATTATCGACTTTTACCCGGCACGGCACCATTCGGGTATTGGGATTCATAATTCCGCCGTCGAGCGTTTTGAGTTCCCCTTCCCAAACCCAGCGTTCGCCGTCCGTCTCGTACCGAATGGTAACGGGAGTCGGTGCAAACACATAACCGGTGCTCTCATCGGACTGCCGCCATATCCACTGTATCTGCTTCATGTACAAACTGCACTGGATTTCTAACTGTGACGTGTCGAGAATTTTCGCCACGTTCGCCCCCTTTTGGATGAACGAATTGACCTCAAATGTATCCGCCGTGATGATTCCGGCAATCGGGGCGCGTACTTCGGTTCGAGAGAGATTCAATTCAGCGGTTTCCAAGGCAAGTTTCTCCCTGTGGTGGAGAACGTCCAATCTTTCCGTTTGCGTGTTCAACACCCGGAGTTGATTCTCAAGCCGCTGGATGATTTCTTGTGTCGTGAGCCAGGCGGATTGTGTCTTTTCCAATTCCGAGGGCATGATGGTTCTCGACTCGATTAACTGTTGATTCCGTTCGTATTCCCGCTTGCTGAGTTCAAGTTGTTCTTGTGCCAGGGCGAGTTCCTTTTCGAGGTTCGTTTTTTGGACTACGTTTTCGGCGATATTCACTTTCGCCTGACTGACAGCAGCCTCGGCTTGATCGACCGCGAGTTGATAATCGACCGGATCAATCCGCATCAGGAGTTCGTCTTTTTGGACGAACAGACCGAGTCGACACTGTTCCGACTTATAGATAACGCGACCTTGACTTTCGGCAACGAGATCGAGCCTACGGAAAGGAATCACTTCACCGTCCACGGTAAAGTCAATGCCCGACTCGTGTTGCAGGATAGGAACGACTTCAACGGTTACAATGGCTGCCCCGGATGTTTCAACGTGGGGGATTTTCACTGGAATCATCATCCACCAGATGAGTCCCCCTGTTAGGGTGAGCAACACCAGCGAGATGGCGGAACGAAGTAAGACGGAAGGCACTGACATTGCTACTGAATTTAGCCATTTTTTGACGACTTGTCAATGATCAGTCGTTTTCATATTTTGCGGTCTTTACCCACTACCGGGCAATCGGATTAACGGTGTAACACCCGGCTTGTCTTTTTTCCGATTCGTGTTACAATTTCCCCCGAATTGGTGCATAAATAGCGGGTATAGTAGCAAAATAATCCCATGTCCAGTAAAGAACTTCCCATTTTTGATAAATCAGGTAAGGAAATCGGCACGTTTTCCGTTGATCCTTCGGCGATTGCGAACCGTATCAGTGCGCAACTGTTGCACGATGCGGTGGTGATGTACCGGTCGAACTTGCGGCAAGGATCGGCAAAGTCTAAAACCCGAGCGGAAGTACAGGGACATAAAAAGAAAATGTACCGCCAAAAAGGGACCGGAAATGCCCGGGCAGGAAGCCTTCGGAGCGGTGTCCGACGTGGCGGAGGGCATATCTTTGCAAAACAGCCGAGAGATTGGTCGTATCGCCTCCCTCGAAAAGCCTTGCAAGTAGCAACCCGAATGGCAGTTGCCTCGAAAATTAACGATTCCCAAATTACGTTGATTGATGCACTGTCGGCAGATGCCCCAAAAACGAAAGAGGTTGCCGCCGTGTTGAAGGCATTGTCGATTCAAGAGACGGTATTGGTGGCGGTGGAATCCTACGACGTTAATCTGTACAAGAGTTTTCGCAACATTGACGGGGTGCGGATTCTTCCCATTTCGGAAATCAACGCTTACGAAGTGTTGCGTCCGAAGCGTCTCCTGATGACGAAGGCGGCACTGGAAAAATTTATTGACTCGGTTCCCCAAAGGTTAACAGAGACACAATCGTAAGATTGCGAACAAAACGTGCAATCATGCTGACTCTGTAAACGAAAACATTTACCATACAACAATACAATGCCAAGACAAAAAGACATTACCCAAGTTAATTTGCAACTGGAACCCTACCAGGTAGTTCTGCGTCCGATAGTAACGGAGAAGGGTTATCACCGTGCGGAACATCAGAATACGTACTATTTTGAGGTTCACCAGTTGGCGAACAAACAGCAGATCAAAGATGCGGTAGAGTTTCTTTTCGATGTAAAGGTGCTGGATGTACGGACGCAAAACCGCAAGGGCAAGCGATCCCGCAACCGTCGCGGACAATACGGATACCGCCGGAACTGGAAGAAGGCTCTCGTCAAACTTGATGCCGAAAGCAAAATTAGTTATTTCTAACGGCTTTCGCTGAAAATTTAAAGTTTCAGCCGCGTTCGTCATTCCCACGCAGCGAACGTCGTTCCCGCGCAGGCAGGAATCGAGGGAAACAGGCATAACCATTGACTTCTAGATTTCCGCTTTCGCGGGAATGACGGTACATTGCTTTCCGGCGGAGTGCCGTCTAAATGTCCAACGTTCCGACAATTTCGGTGGGGGTTTTCGCTCCCAATTCGGCAAGTGCCGATGGCAACGCATCGAGAATTTTCATCGTAACGGTCGGGTTGTAAAAGTTTGCCGTACCGATCTGCACCGCCGACGCACCGGTAACGAGAAATTCCATGACATCGTCTATCGTTTCAATACCGCCGATTCCGATGACCGGTATCTTCACCGCCTTGTAGATATGCCGGACACAGCGCAACGCAATCGGCTTGATAGCGGGTCCGCTTAAACCGCCGAAGCCGTTGCCCAGTCGCGGCTTGCACTTTCGCCAATCGACGGCAAGTCCCAAACACGTATTCACCGCCGAAATAGCATCCGCTCCACCGGCTTCCGCACCCTTTGCCACTTCGCCGATGTTCCAGACGTTCGGTGATAACTTGACTATCAACGGCAGTGTCAATGCTTGGCGCATTGTTGCGACGATCTGTTCGCAGAGTTTCGGGTCAGTCGCAAAGTCCACTCCGCCGCTGACGTTTGGACAAGAGACATTTAACTCGACTGCGGCGATACGACCGGCGATACAGTCGCTGGCTCTTTCTATTTTTTCGGCAAGAATGGGGCATTCGTCGATGTTTTTGACCGCTATGCTGACGATGATTTTCGTTTTCAGCGTTTGCAGGTAGGGCAATTTTTGCGATAAGAATTCGTCGATACCGTCGTTATCGAGTCCGATTGAATTCAGCAATCCGGCTGCCGTTTCAATGGTGCGAGGCGGAACGTTCCCTGACCGGGGCAAAAGCGTTACGGTCTTCGGAATGATCGCCCCAAGCCGAGAGAGATCAACTACTCCGTCCAACTCCTTGGCGTAGCCAAACGTCCCTGAAGCAACCCAAATCGGGGATGTGAAATTGTCGATGAATGTCATTTATTATTTATTATCTTTTGCTTGCTTGAATCGTTCGAGGGCTTGTCGAAAAACAATCACTTCGGGGGCAAGGCGGACGGCTTGTTCCTGTGTGTGGACTGCTTCATCGAGTTTGCTGCCGAGAAAATAGACGTGTGCCAAGGTATCCAAAATACTTGCGTCGTCCGGATCCCCTTTCAGTGCCGTTTCCGCAAATGTCAAGGCGGTGGGATAGTCGCCCCCTGTATTAGCAAGTAGCCATGCCGCCGCATTACATATTTGAACCATCATCATTGGACGTACTTCCACCGGAGTGTTGTTATAATCCTGATCCATGCTCCCCCAAGTTTTTTTTGTACACGAATCCATTTTTTCGATGAAGTCGCTGCCAATATCCGGGAGTTGCTTGCGAAGCCGGTAGGCAAGAATCGACATATCCACCCCTCCGTTTTCTCGCCAATAATCGTGGTTCCCCGCGGGATCCGACATTGCCCACATTTTCTCAAGGAGTTCTCGAACGCTTTCCCAATTTTCCTCGGCGGCGGCTTGCTCCGCCATGAAATAGATTCTTCGTTTCTGTGCCTTGCTCACTTTCGCTTCCAAGTCATTCCCCTTGTAATCATTTTTGAGTATTTCAATATGTCTATCCAAAAGGGGAATTGCCGAAGAATAATCGGCAAAATACCCCCCGATGATCTCGGCAACATCCTCGCTAGCCCGAAGACGAAGGTCAACATGACCGTTCTCTACGACTTTTTGGTAATGGGCTATTGCCCAGTGTAAACGGAATCGTGCCCTCAAATTCCAGCCGACGTAGTAATGCTCATTCATCGGCATGGTGTCTTCCAAACCGATTTGCAGGATCGGTTCGAACGACTGGATCGGCTCCGGCTCGACTGCAAGAGCCGCCGCAACGGTCTTGTCCCGCTCTTCGGTCAAACCGACGGCATCGTGCAACTCCGCAACAGCATAGTGGAGCAATAGATCGACTTTGCTCCCGGCTTGAAAACTGTTTTCCGGTCTTTCTAAAAGCCGCAAAGTTTCTGCTCCGACTTGGCGAACCCGTTCTTGAAACTCTTGGGTTGTTTTCGGTGTTGTTGTCTGTGTTGTTTCTTCAACGACATCATTAATTTCGCACCAGAGTGTTGCGAAGCGAGCCAGGTGTTGAAGTAATTCGTCGTCGCCGGTCTCGCGGGTATTATCCCGAATATGCCGATACCATTTCTGGCGAAGGTGGGGCGAATTCGGCGGAGAAGCAATCAAACTTTTGGCGGCTTCTATCCGCAGTGCGGTGCTATCTTCAAACCAAACGAGTCGGCAAAGCGTCTGTAATCCTTCTCCTTTGTTGAAGTCCGAAGCGGCATCGGCGAGAAACCATATAATTCGGGCTTTTTCTGCCTGTTCGGATGCGACCATGTACCATTTTATCCAATACGCAACCTCCCGATTCTCCATATCGAGAAAAACTTGTTCGAGTTGGCTCAGAATGTGTTCGGCGCGCCGGACGATTTCGATGTCCGAGTGTTGTTTGGCGCGTTGCAAATCGGGATAGGCTTGGATACCGGCACGAATCAGGAACGATTCGGCACGTTGCCGAATGAGAAAACTGTCATTGCCGAGTTGCTGAATCCACTGCTGAATTTGCTGTTGCATTGGTGCTTCTTCGGCGACACTCGGTGTTCCTGTCGCTAGACAGACGATTAGGATAGGAGATAGGAGATAGGAGTTAGGAGATGTGAGGCAGGGAATGGGGTTCATGGAGATTCTAACTCATATTATGAAGTGATACGCCTGAATTCTTCGGCAATCTAACGCAAAGGATGGGGATTGTCAACCCCAGCATCATTGCTATACTTTGTCCGTTCCCGATTTGAACATTTTTTTTCGCTTACAGTGAATAGGTATTGCGTCCTTGTGGAACAAAATCAGACGATTTCCACGATTCCATGTCCGCCCTTATATTTTTTTTCACATTCGTTCTCTTCGATGCCGAGTTCGTTAAAACGTTACTCGATTACGATGAATCCGCTTGGCAGACACTCGGGGATGACACCATTCCACCGGAGCAGGACTTTGAAACCTTTGCCGATCTGGCAAATAAACTTGCCCAATGGGTGCCGCGAAGTTTGTTGAAAGAAAACATTGCCGATTCCCTGCCGCCCCAACGCGGCGAAGTCGTGCGACTCGAAGGGAATGTTATTGCAGTGCAAAAACAAGACGCGGTGTATAGTTGCAAAATGATACTAAACAGCGGGATAGTTGTTGATGTGTTTACGTCGTCCATTCCCCAAGCATGGAAATTGGATATTCATACTCAGGAACATGCCGCCGCATGGGGTGTTTATGTTAAATCCTACGAAAACACACCGATAATGGTCGCGCCGACAATCGAGTGGTATCCCGATACTTGGCTTGGCAATCTCGGCTTCGATGTCGCTTCTTTCGACCAAGTGCCGGTGAGCCGGGTTTCAGAAAGGGAACAGAATGACGAAGAAACCAACCGCCGCGTATTCAAGTTTACCGAAGCGGATCAGGAACCCTTCTACGGTTTGCTTCGAGCGGTATCAGCAACTGCCGAAGGTTGGTTGGAAGTAGAAGCAAAGAAGCACCATGCCGAATCCCCTTTCGGTGTCATTGATTTATTTAATCGTCCTGCTGAAACTCGCGGCAAGCCGATACTTTTACGGGGACTAGCAAAACGGATCATTCCGACACCGGTTACGAACAGCGAAGTGCAATCGCTGTTCGGTATTGACCACTATTATCAAATTTACCTTTTTACGGAACAATCGCAGGGCAATCCTATTGTGGTGTGTGTGTGTTCGCTGCCGGAAGGAATGTCGGTGGGCGATGCAGCCGATTTTTCGGTGCCGATGACTGTGGCGGCAATTCCTTATAAACTATGGATTTACGAAACGTCGCAAGGACCGCACTATGCTCCGATTTTGGTGGGTCGCTCGCCGGTTGGGCATCAGCAGTCCGCACAGCGTTCGATGCCGGAGTCGTTTGCAACGTATTCGTTTGCCCTTTTTTTTACATTGGTACTGATTTGGTTCGGTTGTCGGTTTTGGCTCAAACCTTCTTGAAATCAACAGATTAAGTGATACAATGTGCACTAAAAAATAGCATAGATGCCTCATGTTTCACTTCATTCATCGTCTTCTTGGTAACAATTTCAATTCTCCCGCGAATAAGGGTAAACGGCAACGCGGACGCACTCTCCGAATCGAGGAACTCGAAAGCCGCGAAATGCTCGACGCA
>Ga0123353_10010728_pt1 | contig 12813 bp, 6 predicted proteins | sample TergutLab28metaG_3_FD_92763 | JGI IMG/M metagenome (GOLD analysis project Ga0123353, IMG submission 92763) | Labiotermes labralis P3 segment gut microbial communities from Petit-Saut dam, French Guiana - Lab288 P3 | ecosystem: Host-associated > Arthropoda: Insects > Digestive system > Gut ...
ATTTTGGGACCTCTAGCGAGAGACTCTCCCTGCATATATCACGCATTTGGTGGTTAATTATTAGCACAAAGATAATTGAAAAACTAGTCTTTGATTCATGGGTAAACGTTCCAGGAAGTATTTACGCACAAAGTATTTGTTTTGATGGAAGCTCTAGACTATGTAGAAATTTAATTCCACAAAGCAGAGTTCTTATTAAGAAGCTACGAGACATTCAGCTGATTGAAGTGAAATGTGCAATAAGAATTTTTTAAGGTAATAATGAGGAACTAGGGAATAAAATACGCGTTGAAATTTCTACAGAAATATTGACAGTTCTAAAATCTGATAACATTTCTGCATATAAAACTTCAACAGACGCGCCACTTACATTCCACAATCATAGCTTTGATTAACATGCAAGTTATAGATTTTAATATTTTTGAATGAGAGCGTCAGAGAATTCCTGCGGACAGGTTTATATCGTGAAAGGTCGAGGTCGCAAACCGGCCTAGGTACACTGAACTGTCGGCTTATTAATAACGACAGATCCTTAGTATAGTGACTGCCTTCTGACGTAACTTCCGTCAGCTAAGAATGACTTTTGGTTGGGAACAGAAAGGAGGACAGAATTTCGGCTCTTAAACACTTTATTTTTACACAATTATAGAGTCGATAAATTCTGAGGACAATTTTGACGTTTTGTTGACCGTGCATCTCAGTATATTTATCTCAGTATTTAACCAACTTGATGCACAAAATTTGTTTCACAATAAGTTTTATTTCAAGCCTCTACATGTTTCGAGCACATGTGCTCGAAACATGTAGAGGCGTGAAATAAAACTTGATGTGAAACAAATTTTGTGCATCAAATTGGTTAAATACTGAGATAAAAATTCTGAGGAAAATGTCGCCCAATATTTGATTGTTGTGAACCTCCTGGCATGATGGATGTAGGAATCAGCTTACGCCTGTACCTGTTTGATCATGCAAACTACAGTGTAGAAACATAGCCGTCCATTTGGTTAAGATTCGCTGTACTAGCAGAAAACTAATGCAGACGTGTAATGACAAAGAAAAAAGTAGACTGTACTTATTCCTTTCGTTATTTGTGAACTAAATGGGAATAAAAAGAGACGGAGATATTTCTTTTCGGCTGGACTAACAAACGTTTGGTTCTATTGTTCCAGATCACGCACATATGAACGCAATGTGGGACCTAATGTGGTAATTAAGTCTGTGTTTAGGAACGTAATTAACCCGCTCTGTAATTAATGATTCGGAGAATCCAAAGTAACAACTGTAATAATGAAGACCAGAGGTTTGATCCTCATTTGCATATAATGGCTATTTATATACAGCAGAAGAGTGATGTGTGATGACGTCATAATATTGTGGTTGTAAGTGACCTGTATGTGCTCTTCTTTAATAAGAATCAAAACTGTTACATTGAAAACACATTAGCTGGTATTAAAGGTGAATAAGTCAATTGCATATTAAGTCTGTGTAACTCTGAATGCTATAGCGTTTGACCTAACCTGGGCCTTATATTTAGGGTTCATATTGGTGATCCGATTGATGTGGTGATGTGAACCAGTGATGATGCGCCAGTCACATCGCCATCACAGTATTGTTGGGTAATGAACATGTTACGGCGTCTCACCATTACCTTGCATGCAGCTCTTTTATCATGAACGCACAGGTTTTGCCGTCTACTGCATTTCCAGAACCCGGAATTCTACACGATCACCCTTCGTAACTTTGTTGTCTCTACGGGAAACGGGAGTGGTTCACCGAATCGCATATAGTTTTAATTATTTCTTTTTTTTACTTTTTGTTTTATTTACTCAATTTACTGTGGATATAAAATAATGGAGTACTATATCCAGTAAAACAACTAGATAATTTCTAGGAAAATGACACAGTCACTTCTCTGTACTCCTACCTACACCACACTCGTACGCGAATAACTTCCTTACTGGACTGCTAGCGTCCGTTATCAGACTGCTAACATTTTCTTATTTAATTCTCTCCCCTCCTACCTATCACCAACAACCCTGAATACACGTTGACAGATTAACTTACAACGCATGCCATGAATCGTCCGTAACTGACGCCAGCAATCCTATGAAACAACTATACTAAAAATGATCGGTTACAGAATTTTACCCACATTTACACATTTTGTATAATTTTCTGAATTAGCATGGATTATTTTGCCTAAACGGCATTAAGCAAATGGTATTTGTTAAAGACTGTTTACGATGTAATGGAAATTAACTCCTTGAGTATCTGTTAGATAAAAAGCTGTGTTTGTAACGTCTACCGTCTACCGTCTACCGTCTACCTCAAAGCAGCTACAATAACTTTGTCACAAATTTTCTCAGCGCTGCCCGCCCGCTACAAAATCTCGCGTTTAACACAGCAGGCCCAACTGCTCACATTCTTTCACACGCTGCACAGTCAAAACATTCCACTTTACATTACTGTAATTAAGGAATTAATTACCAATCCAACATAACTAGTGTGCATTATATACTTTACTCTGGCAACATGTTTCAGGCCAATATGGCCATCATCAGGCCAATAATATAACATTCATTAAAAATACTGTATAAAATTGTGTTGAAAGGTATTGATAACGGAGATCTCAACTCTACATTCACACCAGTAGGTACATGTTGCTCTGTAAAATTTACTCTGATATTAACTGCAATGATTACAGAGAATTCGTAAGTTAGTCTCTATATTTACATGTGATAGAACAATATGTAGTATAAAGCCCACAGAAGTCGCCTTGTTGGTCTCGTTTATGCTTGCAGTTGTTTATCCGTGTTAGTTATAAATTCTTGTATCGGATGGATACTTAAATATGTGGAATTTCCTTGTCATTTACGAAGTGCCAGTTCCGGTCCACAACTGTGTTGTCCGCCGTCACTTTCGGGCGATTCTAGTCACAGTGCCTTCTGTTCTTGTAACACCTTCCTGACATTTCGTTGTAAATTTGCCAGAAAGGAAAACGAACAGCCTGGTAACTTCGGAGCGGTAAACATACTATATTTCCTTGTAATACATGTTTTCTCTTAACCCCCCTCCTCCCCGCCCCGGGTCAAAAACTTTCTTCGTCCAACACCCGTCACTCTGTTCTTCTCATGTTAAAAGGCTAGTGGACAAAAGGTGGTCAGATCACGGATAGACATGCATATTGTCAAGTCTGTTTTCAAATTCTATGACTACGTTACGTTCTCTGATATACACGATGCCCGGAATGTAGTGTGTCGGTTAGAGTAATGTGTTAGTGCTCAGAATTTCTCACCAGTCGTTTCTATTACGCCAGTGAGCTTCAAAAGTACAAAGTTGGGTTCAAGAATGAGGCGAATACAACGTAGATCTGAACAGTGCGTTAACCACAAAAATGGATGTCGAATGTAAAAATAATGATTTGCACGCTAATCAGAAACTTTGCCCTTTATATAACTGCACATTGTTGTTGATAAACCTTTTGTTTGGTTGATCCCTATTTTATTTGGTTTTCAGAGCGAAAATTACACAGCCAAGTTTTATGGAGCGTTTTCATTTCCTTCATTACAAAGAGTAATTTAGAAGTCATGCCTGCATATGAATTTAATTATTGTTTCTTTATCTGAAGACAAAATTTGTTGTTCTTCCAATGGATATAACGGCACTAGAGCATTGTATTTTGTGTAACAGAGTGATGTGTGTCTTACTCGAAACAATACAAACCAAGTGTCAGGACAATGAATTGCTTCTCCAGCTGAAAACATTCGCTTGCTTTAAAACTACTGCAGTGGTTGGGTAAAATATTCAGCTGATATCCTTGGCACGGCTTCTCTGCAGATGCAAGCCACATACAGGCATGTATAATGCATAAGTCTGTGAAGGGGATTTCTCAAGAAGAAGACATCGCTCCGGTTGTCAGAGGTTATGGTACCCGAAGGCTCAAAATGTGTATAATTGTGTTTAAGGATGTAAGCAACTTAACAAATACAGCTTATACGTTTTTGAGAAATTTTCACTCAGTTTTATACAGGTTTCAACGGACGAACCAAATCGCTGAAGGCCTTTCACATTAAATATTTGCCTACTTGAGAAAACAGTGGAGGTCAAATGAATTTTACCTATTCTCCATTTCATTAACATAGTTTCATGTCTTAAGCCTATATAGCACAACTGATAGAATTCATTAGTAATGAACCGCAAAGGATATGGGAGAAGCTGTAGTGTTTTAATTTGATATAGTAACCCTGCACTAACACGTAGTGCCTAAGAAGAACCATGGTAATCCTCAGTCGGGTTAGACACTCTCGTTAAGTCCTCCAAATATACGAGGCAGAAGTACCAATTCCTCTTCCGCGACTTTCGCTTCATCAAATATATATATATATATATATATATATATATGTGCTATATAATGCAGTTCAGTTCCGTTCTGTTACTGTGCTGACACAACAGCCTGAAGGGCAATTATAAAGACAGAACAGGAACGTAAGAAAAATACACAAAATAAATAACCGCAAATTTAACACTTGCAAAACAATGAAACTATCAGAAGTAACAATATAACACAACAGATTGTAATGCCTTTAATTAGAGTAATCGATTTAACGTATGTTAAGAAAACCAGACTTTTCATTGTCCTGTATATTCCAGTGTACCTACTGATGTCGTTAGCCGCCCATGTGCATGAAGCGGCAGGTCAGTTAAAATGTTTGGAATCAATATTAAACAAAGTAAAACCACGGAGATTGTGGGTCGACACACGAAGATTCATGGTTTATAAATGGATAATAATAATAATAATAATTACAGAGCCATTATCATGGTAAATAACTTTGCATGTACCAAATATTGTTAACTACATAAAAGTACAAGGTTGTGTAACCTAGAAATAGGATTTGTTTTAGGCATATAATTGTAAATACCCTGCACGAATGTGATACAAATGTAATAATAATAATAATAATAATAATAATAATAATAATAATACGCAGCAATATTCAGTTCTCAAATGTGAGGAATGTGCTGCCTAATATTTTATTTCATATCAGAACACAATCTTCCTAGATTTCTAATTTTTTCTTCCATGCTGACAGCCTAATTAGTATTATCATTTGTACATCCATTTGTACATCCATTTGTACATCCATTCTCATATTTTTACGTAAATAAAAGCATTATTTTTGACGTTCTTTGGACGGTTCTACAATTCGACGCGGTGTGCTAAAATGTAAATTCAATTTCCAGGACGTGTACAGCTGTTCCGAATCAATCAGTCTAATGTAATATTTCATGACTATACACAAAACCCCTAAAGCGTTAAAATAACCACACACGCACAAAACAATACAAATAAAATCACAGCCATTACACAAATTTTTGCTTCTGCCATTTCGGCAGTAAACACAGGCAAAAAGTGCAGGCCGTTACACGGACGGACAGACTCTCGCACTCTGAGAAGTGATCCATCACCAGAGTACAGTGGGTGGTCGTGTGTTCAGAACTGTCTCCCTTCTTGTATGTAGAAGTCACGCTATATGATGCAAGCAAGAGCTACTCAAATCCACATCATCTGTACTTGCTGCTTTCCTCTCCTCTCCACACATTTGTTCGATTTATTTTTATAAATAGAACCAACCGGCCTTCATGATCCGTATATGAATCTTCAGTTCTAACTCAAAAGCGGCATAAAGTGTGCCCTTCCAAATTTAGTAACAGACCTCTTTCCCTTATAGATACATCAGTGGAAAAGAGTTCAAGCCAAATATGGAAGAGATATATGATTTTGTAGTCAGGTTCTTACATTATCAAGAAAAATATTACGTCAAGAAATGGAGGCGTTGGCTGTTAAACTTCTCCATACCGATTGAAGTGCAATATACCATGTACCAGTGTGCACCGCATGCCTCAACAATCAAAGATTTTGTATTCTCCATACGAATTGTGTATATGTTTCATACGATTCTCGGCACAGTGATTATATTCCTGAACAATGACTATTGATCTTTAATGGGGACGTGTCCTATTTTATGAGAAATAAATCCAAATTTTTAAATATTACTTGAATTAACTTCGTGCTTCGAAAGGTTAAACAGTAACTTGAATAGGGGAAGGCATATCTTGAGGTGTCGACGCTTATCGAACTTATCAGACATTCGGAATGATAAGAAAAAGAATATAAAGCAAAAGATAAGCAGTCACAACAATTATCCCACAGTATTCTGGGCAAGATAAACCATATTCCTTTAAATTTTCGTCTATACGAAAGCATTACTGGAATTCTGATAATTACAAAATGATGTTCGCTGGTTCGATCCCAGCTGGTTTCATTGGAATTTTTCACTGACATGAAATCCTTCCGATCGCATTATGGTCCTGGGGTCGACACAGCCTCTAACAGAAATGAGTACCAGGAGAATTTCCTGGGTGTAAAGACGGCCGATGCGTAAGGCTGACAACCTTACCAACATTCTGTGCCATTTTTATGAAATGTGGGAACCTTAACTTCCTGGAAAACTCTGGGTCTCTCCAGGCCTGTAAAGGGACTGATTTACCTTTTTTAAAGAATGATGTTACAGTTAGGTCAATATTAATTTGTTCTACAAACACATAAATATTATAAACGAACTACTGGAAGGTATTAAGAAGTTCTGTTAGAAACAGACAGAAAAAGTCCTTCCATATCTCGTCACCGAAATGAAGGGCAACATCACAGTAATAAGATTGCCAATAAATCCTTTAAAAACGTGGTAAATTGAAATATTGACCTACGAAATTAATAAGCCAAAGAGGAAAATATATGTGTAAATGTGCATATATAAAAGGATCTAATATTTATTCATAAAACGGATTAGCACGTTACCACATATAAATGTTTAATGCTGTAGAGCATTAAATTAATCTGCACGACGTGTAGCATGCAACATTTCACACTACAAGCCCTCTGTATTTTATGAAAGCCAGTGTGAGAAATAGACTCCTGGGTAGGGTAATAGTCGCTGCTTATCGTGAGATTGTGCCAAAACTATGAAAATACTCTGTGGACAAAGTACACAGATTTTTAACTTACAGCAGGCAGTGCGCAGTTACCACTGGACTTGACAAGGTTCATGTAAACGGAGGGCATAGACAAAGAGAATTTAGGAAAATATGTAATTTCTTACCAACCAGAGGGAGGTACAGACTGGAGGAAAGAAAGAGATGCTTATGAAGTCGAGTGTGCACTGAATATAACTCTTGGAAAGGCAGAGGAATGTCACAGATCTCGGAAATATCGAAATTGAATAATCTGAAGAACTTACAAACGAAACTCCAAATACCAGACACACTAACAGCCATGCAATATATAGTGTCTGCGAAAAAAATAAGTTCATAATTTTTACAGTTAAATACCTGAAAATTCTCTTGAATAGGACTGTCTGCTCTGGTCTTCCAGATATTGCTTTAAGTCGAGATCTTTAACACAATATCACACAGTATTCATGGGCTTAATTACTTGACTTTAATCAGAACCTACGCGTCATGGTGAATATCAGACAATTTTGTTGGAGAGCAATGTATGACTGACGTATTAAAGGAACAAGAGATATATAAGCTAAAGGTTTAAAAGTTTTCCTGGTCTCTGATAAGACTTCACCAATAGGAATAATTTGAAATTATTATTAAAAATGTCAGAATAATAATAATAATAATCGTCATTATCCTAATTATCACATTCAAGTGTTCATCTCGCAACTGGCTTCTTATTTCATAAATTTTATTAAATGAACGAAGCAATTTCTTTTTTCAGAAAAAAGTTATATTTAACCAATTTTTCTTTAACAGTTGTGATATTGTTAAGGTCGTTCACTCAATTATTATACCAACTAATGCACTTATATAAAATTGACACATTAAAACACTAAAACTGCTCCGACATGTTTCGGTCCCAAGACCATCATCAGGGAGCTGTATTTTTTTTCCTTGCTAAAGTCACATTAAAAGCCACATTAAAACCAGTTATGGATTAACTTCATTGTACTAGTAGGGTATTGTGGCAGCATGCCATGTTGTGTAATGTTATGTTGCGAAGAGTGCCCTGCTATGGATGTGCAATAATAATTGAGTGACTCGACAATATGCACGGTGTAACAATTAAAATATTAAGGTCGTTATTTTTATGATATGATTATTATTATCTCTCTTCTATAGGTTTGCACGTGTTGTTTGTTATTTACATATTTCTATTATGTTCCGATGCTCTTCTTGTAATTGGCTTTATTGCTGTCTTGTCAGATTACTAATAATAAATAATTAAATTGGAATGGATCATTGGTTGATTTCAGTGCACTATTAGTAACACAGGAAAAACATAAAGGCTTTTGTTGATGAAACGTAAGGAAATAAACAGGTTCAAATTAGAAAATCGAGGCGTAGATAGAAGGATAATATTAACACTGATCCTAGAAAGACGTAAGCTGGATGTGACTGACACAGATTAGGGACAAGTAAATACGGCAATATACTTTAGTTGTCCAGAATTTTGTGGCTAGCTGAGAATCTATTGGCCTTTTAAGTAGGACTTTCCCCCATGGAATTACAAAGGCGTAAATGCGAGTATAATATTAAAAGTGGACTTAAAGAAATGTAATTGGTTTGCATAGACTAAATTTATTTGGATCAGGATGGAGACAAGTGACGGAATGTTGTAAGCGCGGTAAAGAAGAAGACTTGTCTTTCCATCCAGTGTGGGTAATTTCTGTACTGAGGAACTATTAACTTCTCTTCCAATAATTTCCTCCATGGAATTAGTCAGTTAATAATGCGTATTGTATAAGGAATTGGAAAGGATCTGAAGAAAGCGGTGGCTTGACTTAATTTAAATAGAATTCAGACGTGCATCTGGGATGACTGAGGAAAACCACAGATACTTGAGCAACGATGATCGGAGTATCAGTCGATGTTCAAAACTCGGATGTTCCGAACACAAGTCATAAATCTTGCAACTTGAGCCAACTTTCTGGGCCTAAAGTTGAAGCAGATCTTGGTTTTAAGGATTTAGGGGCAAAACAAATTAAAGCAGAAAAAGTGCCCGCCATTAGCTGTCAAACGAACGAATTAATTTCATGTTGTATTACAAAAAACTTTGAAGACGGATATGAGATTATGTACAGTGTTTGTGATCACGTGACACGCTGAGACTCTCTGATGGGGACAGACACGAGAATGCAACATTAGATGACAAGATACATCACCTAATGTGCACACTTAGCATGTAGTAATCTAAAAACTGATAGCATAACAAGACTGAAAATAATTTTCAGTAACCAAAGGATAATGCGTTGAATAGATGAATACAACATTTCTAAATGTTAACATGCGTAACTTACAGACAAATTATACAATTGCGTGTACATGTTGACACAGTCTGAGAGAATTAACACCATCTATCATGACATGGGCCTCTTATTGGTGAAAGTATGTTCATATCGAGGTGGTCTCAGAATAATATCGGTACTCATGAAGTCTGTTCTAGGTGAAAGTATGAACAGTTAACATCCTCTCACGATTAACGGTCTTAGCTAAGATACTCAAATGTCTTATGTGTGAGAGTATGTACATGCTGAGGGTATCTGAAAACGAACGCCATCTGTCAGAATACGAGTTTCTGTTGTACATAAAAGCTTTTTCATAACAATGCAAACTGTAACAGTCAGACAATGAAAATCTTTTATTGGTGAAAGTATGCAAATTCCAAGGTCGCCTGACGATTAACGCTATTTTTTTTTACCAAGAAAAATTACCCCCTATTTAAGTGATTACATTTCAAACTTACTTAATAAATCGTAAGACTTCTATTATATTATCTAATTTTATAGAATATTCTCGCCAGTTATTACAAAATCAGTTCACTGGAATTAAAAAAGTCTTACCACAATAAAAATAATACCACATTCTTATTTATATGCAAAGGCGATGTATAACTAAACTGTATCTAAATTTAGTTTAACAGTATTCTATTTTACAATGAAATGCAATGCTATATTGTGCATCCTAGCAGAATCCAGCCAGCTAGCTATTGACACATTTTAACATGTGCACTAATAGCTTTACCTGACATCTTGTTTACATATGCTGTTAATGGAGGCAGTCATTTCATATGAAACGTCTTCACACCTGGCATGACAGTAATCTTGAACTCAAACGTGTGACTTTATTTAATCCACGAACCGTACACTAATCGAAAGTATAAACTAATGGTATCAACTAATGCACACAAGTGTACTAAATTTAGTCTGATACAAACAGTGAACTTCCCCGATGGTGTCATTGGGGGGTTTTCATTGACTGGCCGCAATAGGGTCCTGGAATCAACTCAGCCTCTAACAGAAATGAATACCAGGAATATTTCCTGGGGTAAAGGCGGCCGGTGCTTAGTGCTGACAACCTGACACCTACATGTAAAGACTGTTTCGAAATCTGGGAGCCTCAAACTCCTGGTAACCTCTGGCCCTGTAATAAATAGGCTTGTACAGGACCTGGTTTAGCTTTCTTTACATATACTCCTACAGGTTTCGGCCAACTATGTGGCCATCTTCAGGGATATAAAATACAAAGTTAGAAACATTAAAAGTTTAAATGAAATTATAAAAATGTGAAAATACAAAAATATTATTATTTGTACCTTTAAAGCGTCAACTGTGTATTTTATATCCCTGAATGGAAATAAAAATAAAGGTAACGTAAGTCCAAACACAACAAGTTTTATTGGATGTTAATGAAACGACATGTTTCGGCCTACTCGGCCATCATCAGTTTTGCAAAGTTCTAAGAGACTAAATATTGTTTGTGTGTGGCGGATGTTGAGATCTCATCATCTGGCCAATAAATTATATATGGGACATAAACTGCGTGTGAGCAGGTACGGCGGTGAGCGTGCGCTCACCACCGTACCTGCTCACTGCAACAGCAATACGTGAGCACTTCTCAAATGACAGAATATATTTGTCCCACAGGTGTAAGTACCCGTGATAGGTATGCATCCCGTCGTAGTTAAATTCTGCTGTTTACATGGTGGCTTCAACGGTTCCCAAAAATCATTGGGAACTGCCTGGGTAAACTGAACAGTCGCAAAATTTCATGCCAGTTTCCAGGCAATATGCAGTGTCCCTTACTACCCCACACTCACTTTTCTCTCTCTCTCTCTCTCTCTATCTCATCATAACACCGACGACGTAACTGAAGTAACAAATCTGTACGTACGAAAAATGTTAGGCCAGTAAAGGTTGCTGTGGCCATGGTAAGCGTCATGTCACAAAGTGACGTAACAAGTAGTTGGCTTGGTATCCCCCCCCCCCTCAACACCAAACTGACATTCTTTGCAGTGCATCAAGATGTCTTGTTCTTCTCATCTGTTTCCTCCAGTTTCTTTCTCCATGTCCTGGTCATTGCAATAGCAATTACCCGATGTGTAACGTCATTATAATCCCGTACCGAAGATTTACCTTTGTTACTCGCCTGCTGAAACGAATTACGCGGAGACCAATCTCATCCTTGAATTACATAGATCCGTTATGAATGCTAAGGGAATCACGGAATGGCTATAAACAGGAGTAAGGTTAGGTATAATGGGATAATCTGTAGCTAATTTGTATGGAAACGGAAGCTGCAGACAGTATAATTTGTATAATATTGGGGCGTTGTTCTTCTGTTTATATCAGAGACGCATTTATGAATCAAGCAAGTTATGCGATAACAAGCAGAGGTTGTATTTCCAGTACTGTTCGTGAATGTACACACACAAGTCAATACTGAGCAAAGCAAGGCACACGCGAAGCAAGCGCTCTTGAAACTGTAGTCCATCAGTTTCAAGCTCCGTCGTGTTCATGACACTTTTCAGGACTCTTCTTTCCTTACACATGTCGATCTGTAGTTTCGTAGATGGGTACCAACGTTTTGGCAGACTATACTGCCTCCTTCTTCAGGTAAACGTTTAGTCGCGGAAAAATGGTCTATAGATATAGGTTAGAGCGAACAGTAAAAATGACTGCTCGCTTGCTGTCTACAAGAAATAATGCGTCAAATATTTTCCAAGCAAATCGACATCACTTTCCAAAAGACGGTATTCGTGACATTAGCCGCTGGGAGAACGTCCATGGGAAGACATCTGTTAGTATGTCAGCTTTTCTCTGCATTGAACCAGGTCGCGGCAAGTCCTTCCGAGATGTCAGTACATAACTTCCAATGTCCACTAATATCGCGTCCCAGAAATCATTAACTTAACCCTCAAATGCAAATGTATATCCTTTCCGTTCTGAAGATGGTGCCAGCAGGTTTCTACGGAACGTCCGTAACCCCACCATTTCACATGGTGTCACATCACACAGAACCGTAACGTAATAGCACTTCAGAAACGCAAACAAATGTGTACTTCTGCCTGAACAATAAATGTGGAACGAACACAACATTTCTTGTGTGTGGTGTGTGTGTATGTGTAGGTCTGTGTGTAGTGTGTGTGTGTGGTGTGTGTGTGTGTGTAAGTGTGTGTGTATATGTGTGTAGTGTGTGCGTGTGTGTGGTCGTGTGTGTGTGAGGTGTGTGTGTGTGTATGTGTGTGTAGTGTGTGCGTGTGTGTGGTTGTGTGTGTGTGGGGTGTATGTGTGTGTGGGTGTGTATGTGTGTGTAGTGTGTGCGTGTGTGTGGTTGTGTGTGTGTGTGGGGTGTATGTGTGTGTGTTTGTGTGTGTGTGGGGTGTATGTGTGTGAGTGTGTGTGTGTTTGTGTGTGTGTGTGGGGTGTATGTGTGTGTGTGTGTGTGTGTGTGTGTGTGTGGTGTGTG
>Ga0123353_10010729_pt1 | contig 12812 bp, 12 predicted proteins | sample TergutLab28metaG_3_FD_92763 | JGI IMG/M metagenome (GOLD analysis project Ga0123353, IMG submission 92763) | Labiotermes labralis P3 segment gut microbial communities from Petit-Saut dam, French Guiana - Lab288 P3 | ecosystem: Host-associated > Arthropoda: Insects > Digestive system > Gut ...
ACCATATTGGCGATGGATTTTCGTAGGGGCAGATGGCAATCTGCCCGTTGATGTGGAGTAGAAGCCTGTTTCTATCATGCCATGGGTGAACGCAGTTCATGGGTTTCTATCTAAACTGCTGTAAGTGAGGTTGTCGACTTGTTGCCTAAACTTTCGTCCTTTAAGAGTCTTAAGGTGAAACGCGCCCTAGATTTTGTCGTCTCCTTAGGCGCTTTGCTGGTGCTTGCCCCTTTGATGTTATATATCGCTTGGCGCGTTAGACGGGAAATGGGTAGTCCGGTACTTTTTGCCCAGTGGCGACCAGGCTTAAAGGGCAAACCGTTTCGCCTTTATAAGTTTCGCACCATGCGGGAGGCTTACGATAAGCAAGGCCAAGCTCTACCGGACGAGGAGCGTCTTACCCCTTTAGGTTCGTTTTTACGCCGCAGTAGCCTCGACGAGCTTCCGGAACTGGTGAACATTATGCGTGGCGAGATGAGCTTAGTGGGACCGCGTCCCTTGATGCTGCACTACTTACCCCTTTACAACAAAATGCAAAATCGTCGCCACGAGATGCGGCCGGGGCTCACCGGCTGGGCTCAGGTAAACGGTCGCAATGCCACCACTTGGGATGAACGTTTTGCCCATGATATATGGTATATAGAGAACTGGAATATTTTTTTAGATATATGGATTCTCATCTTGACGGTGGAACGGGTTATCCGCCGGGAAGGCACAGTGGCCATGGCGGAGTTTAAAGGCAACGACTAATTTAAGCATCTTGCTGGGAGGCGGTATTTTATGCCCCGTATATATCTTTCACCACCCCATATCTCCCCTGAAGGTTACGAGCAAGAATACGTTGCCCAGGCCTTTGCCTCCAACTGGATCGCCCCTTTGGGTGCTTTCGTTGACCGCTTCGAAGAGGAGTTAGCGGTTTTAACCCACCGCCGGGGAGGAGCAGCCCTCTCTTCCGGGACGGCAGCTATCCACCTGGCTTTGCGCTCCTGTGGTCTTGAGCCGGGAGACAAAGTACTCTCCTCCTCTTTTACCTTTGCGGCTACTTGCAACCCTATTATTTATGAACAAGGTCTCCCCGTTTTTATCGATTCCGAATATACCAGCTGGAATATCGACCCGGACTTAGTGGAGCAAGCCTTGGCGGAGGGGAAAAAGAGCGGTAAGCAAGCCAAAGCGTTGTTGGCGGTCTCCCTGTACGGACAAGCTGCCAACCTGCCGCGCCTTAGCGAGCTTTGCGACTACTACGGCGTGGCGCTTATCGATGAGGCTACGGAGGCGCTGGGAGCATCTATCGCCGGGCGACCCTGTGGCTCTTTTGGCAAGTTCGGTGTTCTCTCCTTTAATGGTAATAAAATTATTACCACCTCCGGCGGCGGCGCCCTGGTGGCTGACGACCTGGAAGCTTTGGCGAAAATCCGCTTTTGGGCTACTCAGTCCCGCGACCCGGCACCTCACTACCAGCATAGCGAGCTGGGTTTCAACTACCGCCTTTCCAATATTTGTGCCGCTATCGGCTGCGGGCAGCTCCAGGTTCTCTCCAGACATCTGGCAGCTCGTCAAGCTGTTTTTCACCGTTACAGCGAAGGGTTTCAGGCAGTTCCTGCCATAGAAATGATGCCCCGGTATGGGGAGCCTAACCACTGGCTTTCGGTTATCACCTTTACTCCCGAAAGCAGGGTCACCCCCCAAAAGGTAGCAGCAGCATTAGCCGCCGAAGATATCGAATCTCGCCCGGCTTGGAAACCGATGAACCTGCAACCCTACTGGGGGAAGTATCCCTTTTACAGCCGCAGCGCGTCGGGCAGCGTGGGTGCCGACCTCTTCGCCCGGGGCTTGTGCCTACCTTCGGGCTCTGCCTTAAGCCAGGAAGACCAAGATAAAATAATTGCCATTGTTACCGCCTGCTGTACGGGGAGCGAGCCCTCATGAACCCCTCCTTCTACAACTTCCTGGTTCATCTCTCGGGGAACACCTGGTTTTTGCGTATCTTCGATGCCCTGGCGGCACTTGTTTCCGGGGTTCTGGCTTTAGCCATGCGTCTAGATGGTCAGCTACCTGCTCCCTTTCTCCAGGCTTGGCTTCTGGCGGCGGTGGCTACCATACCTATCCTCTATCTTATCTTCCGCTGGTTTGGCATGTACTCCCGCATGTGGCGTTATGCCTCGGTAGGCGACCTTATCCAAGTTGTCAAGGCAGTTTCCTGCCACGCCGCTGCCATCAGCGGCGCTATCTTTCTTAGCGGCAACCCCTACCCTCGGGGGGCTCTCATCATGGCCTGGCTTACCTTGCTGGCATTGGTGGGGGGAATTCGGGTAATTTTGCGTATGGCAAGCGATCGGGAGCTGGGGCATACCCTGGGACGCGGAGGGGAGCCGACCCTTATCTTAGGTGCGGGTAGCGCCGGGCAACAACTGACCCGGGAGCTTTCCCGCCACAGCGAAATGCCGTATCATATCATTGGCTTTTTAGACGACGACCCGGAAAAGCTGGGTAAAAGTATTCAGGGTTATAAGGTGCTGGGCACCAGCGATGACCTGGAGTTAATTGTCCATAACTTTGGCATTACTCGCCTGGTGCTGGCGGTACCCAGTGGCGCCGGCAGCCTTATCCGCCAGGTAAGCCTTCGGGGGCGCAACTTGGGGCTTACCGTGCAAACTGTTCCCAGCATCTTCGAGGTCTTAAGCGGCAACGTGGCAGTCTCCCAGGTGCGTCCGGTGCAGCTGGAAGACCTTTTACGTCGCCCTCCTGTCCGCTTAGACCATAGCGCTATCCTGGAGATGGCGCAGGGTAAAACGGTGCTGATTACCGGCGCTGGTGGCTCCATAGGTTCGGAAATTTGCCGCCAAATGCTCAACTTAAATCCTCAGCGCCTTCTCCTTTTGGGGCGGGGAGAAAACTCTATCTACCAAATTACTGAAGAGCTAAACGATAACCCTAAGAGTGCCCTCATTGCTCTGGAGCCGATAATCTGCGATGTTCGCGACCGCAGCAGTTTGGAGCGAGTCTTTCGCACCTGGCGCCCGGAGCTGGTTTTTCATGCCGCCGCTCATAAGCATGTGCCGCTGATGGAATCTTTTCCCTGGGAGGCTATTGCCAACAATGTTTTTGGCACCAAAAATACTGCCGAGCTGGCCAAAGAGTACTGCGCCGAGCGCTTTGTTCTCATCTCCACTGACAAAGCGGTAGCACCGGAAAACGCCATGGGCGCCAGTAAGCGAGCCGCCGAACTGGTGGTGGATAGCCTCGCCCATGCAGGTAGCACCCGCTTTATGGTAGTCCGTTTTGGCAATGTTCTGGGGAGCCGCGGCTCCGCCCCCTTACGCTTTCAGCGGCAGATAGCAGCCGGCGGACCGGTGACCATCACCGATGAAAGGATGACCCGTTACTTTATGACCATCCCCGAAGCGGTGCAACTGGTGCTACAAGCCGGCGCCATGGGGGAGGGTGGGGAGCTGTTTATCCTGGATATGGGAGAGCCGGTAAAAATGCTGGATCTTATCCACGACCTCATCCGCCTGTCTGGGTTGGAACCGGAAAAAGATATTGCCATTACGGTGATTGGTCCTCGCCCGGGAGATAAATTATATGAAGAACTGTTAACCCCCGAAGAAGGATATTTAGCCAGCAAGCACGAAAAGATAACTGTCGCTCAAAGTAGGCCACTTTCTCCTGGGAAGCTGGAAACCATGTTGCAAGAACTCCAAGAGCTGGCAACCTTGGCAACTCTAACTCCCCAGCAAGTTATTGAAGTGGTTAAAAAAGCCGTGAGGTGATAGCTATGCTACCCCTACACCCTTTAACCTATAGCCCTTCTCCCTCGGGGATGTACCCCACCAGAGGGGCTAATCCTCCCCAGCATCCGGAGCTATGGGCGGCATGCCAGGAGTTCGAGGCGTTGCTTATCCAGCAAATGCTCCGCGCCATGAGCTCCACCCTTACCTCAGGCAGCTTTTTCGGCGCTGCTGCCGGCAGCGGTATCTATCAGGAAATGTATGAGCAGGAGCTTGCTAGCGCCATGAGTCGTTCTGGCGGGGTCGGCTTAGCCAGTATCTTATATAAGCAGGTTAGCCGCGAGAGCTAGGCTAACCTTCCCACGTTCATTGACAATAACATACTCATCTAGAGTGGTGGAGGGGCTGGCCCTGTGAAACCCGGCAACCGGTTGCCCTTATTAAAGGTAATAACGGTGCTAATTCCTGCACAGCGTTGCTGTGAAAGATGAGCATTTACAGCATAACCCCTTCCTGTAGCTCATCAGGAAGGGTCTTTTGTTACTCTTGGCGGACTGCCATTTACCGGAGAAATATCATGACATATCACTTAAACATAAGAGTATAAGGAGGAATCCCCGTGAAGCAAAAGCATTTTTTCACCTCGGAATCAGTTACCGAAGGTCATCCGGACAAAATTTGCGACCAAATCTCCGATGGGGTGCTGGACGCCATTATTACCAAAGATCCTGCTGCCAGGGTCGCCTGTGAAACCGTGGTTACCACCGGCTTTGTCCTGGTGATGGGAGAAATTACCACCAAAACTTACGTGGATATTCCCAAAATCGCCCGGGGTGTCATCAAAGATATTGGCTACGACCGTTCGGAATACGGCTTTGATGCTAACACCTGTGCTATACTCACCTCTATTGACGAACAGTCTACCGATATTGCCCCTGGGGTAATCAACCCGGTAGAGGTGCGCTCCGAAGCCATTAAAGACCGCCTGATGGCTACCGGCGCCGGTGACCAGGGGATGATGTTCGGCTTTGCCTGCAACGAAACCGATAGCTACATGCCTACCCCCATTGCTCTGGCACACACCCTGGCCCAACGCCTAGCCCGGGTGCGCAAAGAGCAGATGGTGGATTACCTGCGCCCTGACGGTAAAACCCAGGTCACCTTAGAGTATGAAGGTAACCGCCCGTTACGTATTGACACTATTGTTATCTCCGCCCAACATGCTGCCGACGTCAGCTCCGAGCGTATTTATAACGATGTTCTGGAGTTGGTAGTTAAGCCTACCATTCCGGCGGCACTCTTGGATGAGCGCACCCGCTTTCTGATCAATCCCACGGGGCGCTTTGTTATAGGTGGACCCCAAGGAGATTCCGGCCTTACCGGGCGCAAAATTATCGTGGATTCCTACGGCGGCTCAGCCCGTCACGGAGGAGGAGCGTTCTCGGGCAAAGACCCCACCAAGGTCGATCGCTCCGCATCCTATATGGCACGTTATATTGCCAAAAATATAGTAGCAGCTAAGTTAGCCGAGCGCTTTGAGCTGCAAATTTCCTATGCCATAGGGGTAGCTCAGCCGATATCGGTGATGGTAGAAACCTTTGGCACTGGCACGGTAGCTGACGACAAGCTCATTCAAATTATCACCAAGGTTTTCGATATGCGTCCTCAGGCTATAATTGACAAATTCCAACTCTGTCGCCCTCTGTACAAGCAAGTTGCCGCTTACGGGCATTTTGGTCGCCCCGACCTGGAACTGCCCTGGGAAGAGCTGGACAGCGTCGAAGCTGTTCTGCAAGCCTCCAGGTAAATTGTTCTGGTTATAACCATGTCACAACCAGCCCATCCGGGGAGCAAGGCATCTTCGGCTCAAGAGCAGTTAGAAATTGTGGGAACTGTGCAGAAGGTGGTTTTTACCTCCGATACCTCCAGCTATACTGTTTTTACCTTCCTACCACAAGTGCGGGGTGGGGAGAGCTTTAGCTGCGTCACCAGCTTGCCTGGGGTTAAGGCGGGTGCCTCTCTCACCCTGCAAGGCTACTGGGTGCTACATCCCCGTTACGGGCAAAACTTTCAAGTTACTTATTTGCAGGAGCAGCAGCCTACCGATGAAGTCGGGCTCCTAGGCTATTTGAGCTCGGGATTGTTTAAGGGGATTGGGCGCGCTAGAGCTGCGGCTATCGTCAAGCAATTTGGCATGGCGGCACTACAGGTTATCGCGGAGGATCCCGAGCAGCTCCGTTTGGCAGGTGTCCCTGGGAAAATTGCCCAAGCCATGCAGCGAACCCTGCAAGAAAACCGCGCCAGCCAGCGGCTGCATCTTTATTTGCAAAGCCACGGAGTTTCCTCAGCTCTGGCTATGCGCATATATAACCATTACCAAGACAAGGAAGTGGGCGATTTAGTCGCCTTTATTGAAACGAACCCCTACCGTTTAGCGGAGGAGGTTTATGGTATCGGTTTTCGCACTGCTGACAGGCTGGCTTTAGCTTTAGGTATATCCTTAGATTCCAGCTTGCGTCTTAAGGTGGGGCTCTCCTTTTGCCTCAGTGAAGCTGCCGATGAGGGGCATTGCTTTCTCCCAGACCATCTACTCTTGCAGCACGCTGCTCAGCGCCTCCAAGTTTCGGAAGAGCTGCTGACCCCTTTTCTGGAAGCGCTTATCCATCAGCAGGAGCTTATTGCCAGCCAAGATGGCGGCGAGGCAGAGGCACCTGGGGAGCGGCGGATCTATTTGCCGGCTTTCTATTACGGGGAGAAGGGGGTAGCCAACCGCCTGCAGCTGTACATAGACCAAGGCAAGGCCAATATCTTTAGCAGTCCGGAGCAGTTGAACAGACAAATTGACCATATCCAGGAGCAGATGGCTTTGCAGCTGGCACCGGAACAGCGTCAAGCTCTGGTCGGAGCAGTGGCTAACCCTTTACAAATTATCACCGGCGGTCCCGGCACCGGCAAGACCACCTTGCTGCGGGCTTTGCATTTACTCTTTAGGGAAGCGCGTCTACGCACCTATCTGGCTGCTCCCACCGGTAGAGCCGCCAGGCGCCTCTCAGAGCTTACCGGGGAGGCTGCTTCTACCATCCATCGCTTGTTGGAAAGCACGCCTCAGGGTGGCAGCATGGTCTTTTTAAAAAACGAAGATAACCCTCTTCCTGCCGATGCGGTTATTGTCGATGAAGCTTCCATGGTCGATATCTTCCTATTTAATAGCTTACTGAAAGCTCTCCCTCCAGGTTGTCGATTGGTGCTGGTAGGGGATCACGACCAGCTCCCTTCGGTAGGCCCGGGGCAGGTGCTTAGGGATCTCATTGCCAGCCAGGTCATCCCTGTGGCGAGGTTGCGCACAGTTTTTCGGCAAGCCAACCAGAGTAAAATTATCAGTAACGCTCACCGCATCAACCAAGGTCTGGCTCCCGTCTTAGCCCGCCAAGGCTCCGACTTTATCTTTATTCCTGTCCCCGACCCTAGGCAAGCGTTGCAACAGGTGGTGAGGCTGTGTCGTACCCAGGGGGCAAACCTTTTACCGGAGGGGGTAAGAGTGCTCTCGATGGACGATATGCAGGTCCTTACCCCGATGCGCCGCGGGGTGGTAGGGGTGGAGAGTCTCAATCGCCACCTGCAGGAAGCGTTGAACCCTTTGGCGACGGTGTCGTCGCGGCAGGGGTTAGCTTTAGACGAAGAAGACGACGAAAAAGGGGCACCAGAGCTGGTCTCCTTTGGGGTGCGTTTTCGTCCCGGCGATAAAGTGATGCAGCAACGCAATAACTACCATAAAGAGGTACTCAACGGGGATATTGGCACCGTGTACCGGGTTGACCCCCAGGGAGATGAGCTGGAGGTTCTTTTCCCCGAGGGGAACGGCTTGCGTACGGTAAAGTACCGAAGGCAAGAGTTGGGAGAGCTGGCACTGGCTTACGCTATTTCGGTGCACAAGTCCCAGGGCAGTGAGTATCCGGTGGTGGTCATGCCTATTCTTAACGAACACTCCTATATGCTGCAGCGTAATTTGTTATATACCGCAGTCACTCGCGCCAAAAAGCTACTGGTACTGGTGGGAGAGCAGGAAGTGCTCTTGGCAGCGGTGAGACTGAGGGAAGTGCGCCAGCGCTATACCGGTTTGCAAGATCGACTGAAGGAGTAGAAGCCCATGAACTGCGTTCACCCATGGCATGATCAAAACGGGCTTCTACTTCGCCACGGGAACCGGGGTGCAGGAGCGAAGCTCCAGAAAGTGTAAACAAAGCTATGCTAACTGGACTCGGGGTCCCCGCGCACGTGTGCGTGGGGTGGGAGTCTGGGGTTTGGGGGCGGGTAGCCCCCATCTATCAAGGTAGAGGAAGCAAAATGTCGTTTTTACAAGAATCTCGGATTAATTTGGTCAGTCGCCTACTTTTTCCCCCTTATAGCGCTTGCACTCTTTGCGGGGTAGAGTTGGAGCTCCCTCTGGATGATGGTCTCTGTCCTGTCTGCTTAGCTAATTTGCCGCCGATACTGTCACCCTACTGTCCCCGTTGTGGCTTACCCGGTGTTGATCTGGCGCGGGAATGTCCCGACTGCGCTGGTATTCCTCCTAGCTTTTTGCTTAATCGTTCCCTGTGGCGCTATCAGGGTGAGGTGCAAAAGCTGGTAGGCCTTTTTAAGTTTAGCAAGCGTGCTCACTTAGCGTACACTTTTGCCCAGGCGATGCATAAAAATTTATTTTGCAACTTGGAAGATAATTATGATATAATAACTTACGTCCCCATGCACTACCAAGGGGTACGGGAACGTGGTTATAACCAAAGTGAATTAGTTGCTCGGGAACTTAGCGCTCTTACCGGTATAGCCTCTCTGGGTTTGCTGCAAAAGCCGACCCGGGGAACACCCCAACATTTTTTGGGCAGAGAAGACCGCTGGGCTGCTCTGAGCCAGGGGGTCTTTACCGTAAGTACCTCGACGCTGCGGCGAAGGTTAGTCTCCGGGAAGGTCTTGCTCATTGATGATGTTTTCACTACCGGAGCGACTGCTCACTACTGTAGCCAGGCACTCTTGCTGGCGGGAGCTGCCCAGGTGGCCGTGCTGACAGTAGCCAGGTAGCTCTGAAAAAATTAAATTTCTCACTCCGGGAAGCGCCAAGCTACGCCAAATAAGGAGGGACATGCTATGGAACTGAGTAGTTGCGAGCGTTGCGATAAAGCGTTCATCCGAACCGCGCCACTGCAGGTATTGTGCCAGAACTGTATTCAATTGGAAGAAGAAGAGTTTATCAAAGTTAAGGATTTTCTCTTCTCTCATCCCGTCGCCAATATACAAACCATTGCCGAAGCTCTGGAAATACCGCAAAAAACTATTTTGCGTTTTATGCAGAGTGGTCGCTTGGAGATTCGCGGAGCTACTTCCCAGGTTTGCCACAACTGTGGGAAGAAGATCGACAAGGGGAGCATGTGCCCCGAATGCCAGGCTTTGCTGGCGCGAGAAATTCAACAGCTGCAGCGTCCGGAGTCAAGGGCGGAGCCAACCCAGGAAACACACACCTCTAAGAAAAGTACAAAATTTCATAGCAAGCGGAAAGAATAGCTTTTATCAACTCTATTTTGCTTTTAAGCTGATTAGCCGATATGGTCTTCTCTCTTTTTATTCCGCCGAAGAAATTTTCGTTACGCGAAAGAGAAAGCTAAAGTCATCTTCAAGATTATCCGATAAAAAAAGTGACAGGCATATTCTTATGTATAAACCGAAAGGGGGTTAAGGGTCGTGACTTCTCGTATTAGCAGCGAATTGTCCACCGCTATCAAAGCCTATGCCCAACAGAGCAACCAACAAGTCAAGAGTAAAGCCACGGAAACGGTCGCTGCTGTAGGTCTACCTGCCGATAAGGTCGATCTTTCTCCCCAAGCCGTAGCGCTGGCCAGGGATCTTGCGGTAGCCACTAAAATTATCCGTGAAGCAGACACCGGCACTATGTCTCCTCAGCGCAAAGCCTACATCGACGAATTAGCTCTCCGCATTGCCGCTGGTAATTATCAACCTTCGGTTATGGATGTAGCGGAGCGCTTGGCACCGGCTTTACGCATCCTGGAAGAAAGCCCCGAAAAATAACCTGTCTTGAGGGCAAGCTTGGCAACCCCTACGGAAAGGAAACTCGTGGCGAAAAAATGATGACGCTAAGGCTACAACCCAGTGAACGCCTCATACAATTAATGCAAGGGCAGCGCACAGTATACGCTGCCCTTTTAGTGCTGTACAAACAATATGCCCCGGCTATAGCCGCTTGGGACTTGGTAACCCTTAAACCGCTTTTTAGCGAAGAACAGCGCCTGCTCCGGGAGCTGGCTCTTTTGGAGCAGCGGCGGGTTACCGTGGCTACCAGGCTGCAAAAACAGTATCTACCCCAAAGTGAGGAGACCCTCTCTTTACGGCAGCTTATGGAAGCTGTCTCCAGCCAGGAAACTTCACCTTTCTCCGCTTCCCACTGTAGTAGGCTGCTCAAGCTGGGGGAAGGTATAAGTCAAGATATGGCAGAGTTGGAACGTCTGCGAGCTCCGCTACTACCGGCATTAAGCGCCGCTCTCTCTTTTCTGGAGCGCAACGAGGGGTTGCTGCTAGTCCAGCGTCCCTCTTACAGCCCCCGAGGGTACCCGAAGACCCCCTCTACCCCGTCAGGTACTCTTCGCCTCGACCGCAAGGTATAATATATGTTCAAAGAAGCCAAGATAAACCTTTTTCAGGAAGGGTTAGCGCCCCCCAACCTTGCCGTTTGGGAGCAAATGTCAGAAGTTGGGCTGGAACACCGGGATTCCTCACCAGGGGACGAACCCCCCTGGTCTAATGGTGTTGGTCGTTTCGCCAACGCCCTGCGCTCCACCTTAGCCCTGGCAGACGCCCTGGCGGAGTTGCGGCAGCATTTGGAACGCAAGCAGGCTCTTATCTTGCGCGACGATATCGCAGGGTTGGTAGCTATACTTATCGAAGAAACACCTATTGTCGGCAAGGTGCGCCGCTGCCAGCAGGTTCTGGACACGGAGCTTTATCATTTGCAACAAAAACCGGTTACCGCAGGCTACGGTCTCTGGCTGGATGAAATATACGCCAGTTGTGCGTCTAAGGAGCAAGAAAAAATTGTACAGCTAACGACAGACCTTTTATTCTGCCGCGAGTTGCAGTTGCAACAGCAGGGGCTTTTACAAAGCTCCGAAGCCTATTACCAAAGCATGGTACGCTTTCTAAGCGGCGTGCAGCAATGGACTTACGATAAACCCAAGTAAGTTAAGGAAGTGATCCCTCATGCGCAACACTTTTGCCGGTCTCGATACGGCGCGTAAAGCTCTATCGGCGCAGCAATACGCTCTGGAATCCACTCTCCACAATGTGGCTAATGCCAATACCCCCGGCTTTTCCCGTCAGCGGGTGGAGTTAGGTCCTACTACTCCGCAAATTATCGAGAGTATTAGGGGGATTATCGGCAACGGGGTTACCATCGATGCCGTCATTCGCATCCGGGACGAGTTTCTAGATTACCAAATTCGCGATGAATATAGTATTCGCAGCTACCGGGAGTATTGCGCCGATATTTATACTCGCCTGGAGAGCTTTTTCAACGAACCTGGGGAGGGGGGGCTCAAGAAGGCGCTGAACCGCTTCTACGAGTCCTGGCAAAACCTTACCCGGGATGTCACCGACAGCTCACTTCGGGCTGAAGTGCGCGCCAGCGGCGATGTCCTCTGTAGCATCTTAAACGCCTTCGATTACTCCATGCACCAGCTTATTCAAGATATCGATGCGGCTATCCTGGCTACGGTGAATAACATTAACACTTATGCCAGGCAGATTGCCGCTCTAAACTACGATATTTTTATGATCGAAGCTGAGGGGAAGTATATCGCCAACGACCTGCGAGATCGGCGGGATCTGGCTCTGGATAAGCTCTCCCAGGAGTGCGAAATTACGATCATGGAAGAAAACAACTATCTTTCGGTGACGGTCAACGGGGTACGGATTATCAGCCACAACAATGTGACCTTGCTGGGAGCTGAACTCAACCCAGCCACCGGCTTACATGAGCTCTCTTGGGTTTTTGCTCCTGGGGTTACTCTCAAGACAGAAATTGAGAGTGGCTACCTAGGCGCCCAGATGAAGATGCGCCACGATGTACAATATGTCTACCGAGCGGCTATGGATCAGTGGGCGCGGGAGTTCGCCATGACGATCAATTACCAACACCGCCAAGGTTATTATCTGGATGCCGACGGGGAGTGGCAGCAGGGGATGGACTTTTTCCTTCCCAGTGGCTTCGATGACGATGACGAAGCGGCACAGCCTAACGGCTTCTCCATCCGTATGAATCCTCTCATTATGGACGGTATTTTGGGGTTGAACAATATCGCCGCTGTAGGTATGAACGAGGAAACCGGTGAAGGACCTTATGTGGGTAACAACCTCAATGCCCTGCGGCTGGCGCAAATTCGCAACAATAAACCGCTGCTGGCAACTCTGGAAGAAGCCATTAACGATGAAATTTTGGGTACTTGGCTGGAGGAGGAGCTGGGCATGATGAACCTGGCGAACACCTTCGAAGAAAAGTTTGCCGCCTTCCTTCTGGAGTTAGGTATTCGTACCGATTCTAACAACCGCCTTTACGATACCTCCACTTACCAAACCTTGATGCTGGAGCAGCGCCGTTCCGCCGTTTCCGACGTTTCCTTAGACGAAGAGATGACCAACATGATCCGTTTCCAGCAAGCCTATAGCGCTGCCGCCCGTCTCTCTTCGGCACTAAACGATGTGCTAACCATACTTATGGATAGAGCCTTTGCGTAGCTTTTACCTGGAGCTAAGGTGCTAAAAACGTAACGTAACCTTAAACTTACCGTGGCGTAAGCGCCCCCCACATCTAATAACTATTTGGAAATGAGGTCGATCCCATGGCCATACGGGTAACCCAATCGATGATGAGCCGCGGCTTTCTTATTAACCTCAACGAGGGTATGCGCCGCATGGACAAACTCCAGGAAAAGCTCTACACCGGCAAAGCTATCAACCGCCTTTCTGATGACCCTTTGAACTTGCAAACGCTGCTCCGAGTAGACACCACCCAAAACGAAA
>Ga0123353_10010730_pt1 | contig 12811 bp, 14 predicted proteins | sample TergutLab28metaG_3_FD_92763 | JGI IMG/M metagenome (GOLD analysis project Ga0123353, IMG submission 92763) | Labiotermes labralis P3 segment gut microbial communities from Petit-Saut dam, French Guiana - Lab288 P3 | ecosystem: Host-associated > Arthropoda: Insects > Digestive system > Gut ...
AAAAAAAAAAAAAAAAAAAAAAAAAAAAAAAAAAAAATGACACGTGCGCACAAATTGGCATGATGACACTTGACTAGTATGTTCTGATGTAGTGAAGATCATACAGAATAATTATTACCTGATCTGCAACCATTTGTGCAAGGTCTTTGAAAATGTCATTCAGATCAACGATAGATTTGACTATCTGTCGCACTTCGTGTTCCCTCCGAGCTGCCATCCGTGTGTTGTCTTCTTCAAGCAAGAGCAACTGCTGCTGTGAAAGGTGACCAGATGCAGATGCCAGCCCAAACTGCTGGTCAATATTATCCACTTCCCAGTCAGCACCCTGTGAGAAGTCCTGATCCAGTGCTGTATCGAAATACTGCTTCGAACGTTCCTCTCTCGATTTTAACCCTGTAAAAAGACAGAAACCCTTACCTAATTCTTGCAATGTACCAGTCTGTCAGCACTGTAACAGCCACAAAGCATGTACAGGCTAAAAACTTGACAGAGATTTAATTCTGCCCTCTTCCTAGTACCGAAATTGTTAACTAGTGGCTTGTGACTGTTTAGTAATGGTTATTACAGTGTGCACAAAAAGAAGTGGAAAACTTCTTGAAAAGGTGGTAGTCAAGTGAATATTCTGATTGCCAGGAAAGATGAATCGGTGTTTTCTAGTGCATTCCTTCCTGTTACTGTAAGTCCTTTACACATGCAGGACAGGCAGGACAAAAATATAAAATCCCAAAGACAGAGTAATTGTTAATACCCACAAACTGTGGTCACTGGCAAGTGAGTGACCACACCTTTTTGTCCCCTACATTTATGTATTCAATTAATGGCAGGAAATGCAGACAAAGCAGCTGTAGTGTACTGTATATGTGATAAATGGACACGACTGAGACGACAAGCACAAACAAATTTCACATCCCCAACCAAAAGACATGTAAAATTTCAAAGAAACTTAATGCACTTGTCACCTAAAGGGAAGTGCAGAATTATGCCAAACAGTCAGCATCCTTAATGTATTCTTTATTTGGATTAGAAGAGCTTACTCTTGAGATATGAATTCTGTGACTTGCGAAAGTCTGTTGATAGTTCCTGTAATGTTGCTGCTAAAGATGAAATAACATTGTAAGAAAGTCTCTGTTCTAACCGACTGCCTTCACCACTCTGATGACGGATTTGCTGTATCAGACGATGCACTGCACCAAACATCTGTCACAACATATGAGTACAAGAACTCAATGACTACCACATGAAAAATATCAGATTACATGTACAGAAATTATCCTAAGAGAGAAACCTCACAGTATATGGATCAGGATATTACTTGTTTCATACCGTGTGTTATCTGCCAACAGTTTGAACACTGTGTTACATGAACATGTACATAACTGATTAAGTTAGCAGTTGTATTGAAAGATTAGACCTTACTACCAGTATATGTGTTGGTAGTATGTTGCTGAACATCACCATCACAAATCCCAAATAGTCGTTTGGTCATCATTTGGTTCCATTCAGTTTCCTTTTAGTAGTTTAATAAGAATCAGATTTTTTTTTAGTAAATCTATAACTAAAAATATCTCAGTGTCCAGCACTGAATGATAGGTTTCCCCCATCTCAACATTTAGCATGGCAGCCATACTGGTAATGGCATTATAAAGACATAGGGTGGGACAAGGTCCTCACTTTTCTGCATTGTTATGCAGTTACTTACTGACATTTTGGCACAGCCTATAAGTCCCACCTCCAAGTATAAAGCACAGCAATCTTGTTGAAGATGGAACTAAGAGACTGTCCCGAAATGTCAGTAAACAACTATCCAATATGCTGTGTAACAATCAGGAAGAACGAAGAACTCATCGACGCTGTAGCGGAAGCCTAAAATCTCACAATGTGGGACAATTTCCAGTGGCATGACATTTATACTGAGACAGACACTGTGTTATTAATGTCTGTACTTGAAAGAGAAAGTAGTCCATTGTGGTTTCAATGACCCCCCAGAACCCTAACATGATGTGTTCATTATAACTGTTCACCATGATGTGTACAAACATTATCCTCATGCAAGCCTAGTTCTGGACCTTGATTCAGACATTTGTTTCAACTTGAAGTGGCTGGGGCCAATGAACCTTCATACAGTTTAACTACAATGATTTCAGAATCATTTGACATAACATCACAAGAGCAGTATTCTTATTAATACTATAATACTTTAATAATATTCCATTAAATTCAATTCCGGTATGTTTATGTGCAGGTTTTACATTGCACAGACCAATTATGATATAAGTAAGAATATTTTAATTACATATTATCATTAGTATAAGAAACAAACTTCACCCTAGTAATTTCTTGTGTAAGTGCTTCAATTTGTTGCTCTTCATCACATGAATCATCTAATGTTGGTCGATGGAGGTGTCGAGTATGAAGTGTGTCAAGATCACGAATTTTGGCTCGCAGTCGAGTCAGTGAGTACTGAATCTCTTCTAGCCCATCTGCCCAAGCAGGCGGCATCCGTGACTCTCCTGCTCTGCGAAGTTCCAGGCCCAATTCAATATCTGAGCCAACCAGAGACATCCGATCTGTCATCTGCTGTAAGTATGCAAATATATACATATACACATACATATTTAGACAAGACTGCAGTGTGTTTGGGATGAATTAACTCATTATGCATACCAGTTCTACAGAGTAAATTGCTTGTACTGAAAGCACTTCATCATGGTGTGACATTCTAATTTTGTAACTTTTAATACAAGAGTTTACCTAGTATGCAGTATTTTCGAAAGCACACAGAACATTCTTCAGAGTGTAGCCTCCTATGCTTTGACGCCGTAAAGTGGTGCAGGCGAATACAGATATTTGGGTGGAGCATGTCTCCATCTTCAGGGCTGAAGGAATTACTTGAAAGTTTATGCTGAACACAGAAATTCCTTCAGCCCTAAAGATAACAGTAATGGTATCACCCTACAACACTATACGTGACGAAACCCTTAAGACTACAATGTGAAAAATTTCCACGGTAAGAACCTCAAAACTTACGCAGAACACTTACTTGTTCAGAATAAATATGCCTACTTTGCATAGCATTATTTCGCATCAGAATGTAAACTTCTGTGAGACTACGAGATGCCATTTTAATGTACTGTTACTTATCAGTAATTTAACACATTCGAAAAATAGGTTAATTATGAAGCATATTGTGTCTACTCTTCCACAGACAACACATAACCAATCTGTTTATCTCGCAACGTCAGTGCCATCTGCATGCCCTATCAGTACGAGTTTGAAATACGAAATCCAGCGTCAATGTCCTAGATGATCTGTGCCTGTGACGGCATCGGTAGGCATGGATCAGGTAGGTCAGCTTTTGCACAGAGTACTACTTGTACTGTGGTTGTTCTCGTAGACGCGAGTAACCATGAGTGGCAGGAATTGGTTCGGATAACTATGATCACAGAGCATACGTGTGGTTGCAAAGTTCAACGTAGTTTTTTTTCTTTCTTAAAATGGAGGTGAGTGCTTTTGTAGAATTTGGAATATATTTGCTCAAATGTTTGTTTTTGCTGTCGTAGGATTCTCGAAGTGCAAATCATTGTATTTAAGTGAACGTGAGAAATGTTAAGGGACACAAATATGCGCATTTAATTCGCTTATGTCATAAATACGTCGTAATATCTGAAAATGCTTTAGTAACCCTTAAAAATTCGTTTCAGAGGTGGGGACTGTCGTATGCTTTGGGCGTTAAAAGTGCAGAATATGTTTTCAGTTTTATGAAGTTAATGTAATATTAGCCTAAAATACGTCTTGATCAGGTTCGCCTATTGTCCTACCGACATACCAGCCAAGTCTGATTCACTTTTCACTCCGAGGTTGTCAGATAATATTTTTCATAAAACATATATTTGACGTACATGTTTTCAGTTTTCACTAGTGCAGGTTACATTGCCTGATCCTTGTCGAAAAATGAAAAGGGTAAAATGGTTTTTATGCCGGCGATTGGTGACTGCTTCGCATGCCATGTTCATTGTAAATTTAAGTCCCCGCATAATCGGAATCAGTTTGCCTACTGAGGATGACATTGTATTGTGCCTGGTGAAGTATCTCTCAGCAAGGCGTATAAAGTGTGTTACATTTCAGTATGAAAACAATTAGAGGTGACAGGTGTATAGTAAACAATTACCCACAGCAGCTTTATTGCATAACAAGGCTGCATCCAGTGGGATATCTCCTGGGAACTTCTGTGCTCAGGGACATGATGAAAAGTACACTTTGTATGATGTAAACCTGCTCCCACCATAAAGCTTTTGTTGTCTGCTTAGAGCTTCATCATTTAATGGCGCTTTGTCCAAACTGTCATGTTTAATAATAGCCAAAGAGTAATGCCATTACAAAAAAAATTTCTCATTTAGGATACCAGGCATGGAACCCTATCATCAAACTTATATAATGCTGGAACAAGGAGGATAGGTTTTTGGAGGATCGAGATGAACAGTGAGAAGAAGCCCATTATGAGAGAACACAGTACAGGTAAACTTACAATTGAGCATACACAAAGAATGAAGACCTTGTGTGTGTCCAGGTTTCAACTCGGATCATGTAAGACCTTGTATGTTGAACAGAAATGATCACATTCTGGTCTCACTTTCCTGCCTCCTTGTTGACCTGTAAGCCATTCAGAACTAGGCAGTGATAAATAGACTGATTTTTAGGCAGTATATATACATATCAGTGATTTGGGGTTTCCTACTGCATTGACCTGGATGATAGCAGTAGAGTAGGTCTCCAAAATGTTGGTTTGTGACCCATCTGTTACATAGCTGATAGCCTCAGAATGTTACAGGTTACGAATAAGACAGTATAAGTTATTTGAAAGACAGGAAGTGTGTTTTCTTTTGCTTTCTTTCTTTTTTAATTATTCCAGAGTAAAAAGTTGTATCATTGATTGTGCTTTTTGTTGAAATAGTTCGGTGACAAAATATATGAACTGGATCCACATTGAGCAAGGAACATTCTTGAGAATGTGTCATTTTGATGAAATGTTGGATCCTTCTGGTATAATTTGGCATTCTTGTTTCTGTGCTGTCTAATGGGGGGATGGTTTTAATCATGAACACCAAGTCATGGAAATGATGTGGTTATTTCCTTTTCAAATATTGGTGTGGATTCATTGGTTATGACATTTTTCTTGCATTCTACAGTCAAGTGTGGTATATAATGTCATCTGCTTTTAAAAGAAATAAAGGTAAACTTGTCCTTATGCTTCATTCAACTTCATACTATGGAACGTATGGCAGTGGTAATGTGTTTAAACCAAGAAGGGGATCATTTTGAATGATACAATACTAAACTGAAACTAATGTGAGCATAAAAATGTTGCATTTCCTCAGTCTGGAAACTTTTGGCTTGCACCTTGTAATATATTCTCATTTTCCAGTTCAGTGACATGATACTGCAGTGACAGCTATCCTGGCTCACCTTATAATCAAACCCACCCATAAAATTTCTGTATACTGCTTGAGCTGTGCTGATTTATAGAGGTAACAACAGTGTTTGGGTCCACAGTTTGATGCTGACTGAAGTTAAAGAAGTGATGTAGGACTGATAAATGTACATGTTTTGTATCATCTAATATACCAGATTATACTTATTTTTGGTATATTGTTGACATAAGTAGTAACCGGTGGACCCTGGTCAATCCCCCTAATGTGTAAAATAAGGTGAGCCGAGGATGTTGCAAGAGTGATCTAAGTTGAAAAGAAGTGAATGAGAGTAAGAGTGGTCCAATTGAAAGTGCCCCGTGCAGCCTGGTATAGCGGTCCCTCCGTGGTCACCCCTACGCCGATCCCAGCGCTGCGTGTAGTGCAGGAAGGAACTAAGTGCGGTCCCGACACTACTCGTTCTTGAGCACAATATTAAAAAGAATCGTACAAGTGAAAGTGCCCCCGTGCCGCCTGGTATAGCGGTCCCTCCGTTGCCACCCCTACGCCGATCCCAGCGCAGTGTAGTGCAGGAAGGACCTAAGTGCGGTCCCGGCACTACTCGTTCTTGAGCACAATATTAAAAAGGAACGTACAAGTGAAAGTGCCCTCGTTCCGCCTGGTATAGCGGTCCCTCCGTTGCCACCCCATACGCCGAACCCAGTCCCCCGGGCAAGAAGGACGTAAGTGCGGTCCCGGCACTATTTCTGTAGCATAATATTAAAAAAGATCGGCGTTTGAATGTTAATCAGGTTGGCAGCCGCCGTCCAGCTTGGTCCCAGGGCCCAGTGCAAGAACGTCCCAAGTGCGGTCCAGGCACTACTCTTTCTTTAGCATAATATTAAAAAGGATCGGCGTTTGGGCGTTTTAATATTTAACCGAGGTAATTTAATCAGGTTGGCAGCCGCCGTCCAGCTTGGTCCTCGGGCCCTGTGCAGGAAGGTCCTAAGTGCGGTCTAGGCATTACTCTTTCGTTAGCATAATATTAAAAAGGATCGGCGTTTGGACTTTTATGTTTAACAGAGGTTGGCACCCGCCGTCCAGCTTGGTCCCGCCATGTGTTTAGCGTTGAGTGTAGTGCAGGATGGTCCTAAGTACGGTCCAGGCACCACTTGTTCTTGAGCTTCGGAGCCCCCGTATAGTTTGGTATTGCGGTGGCCCCCACGCCCAAGCCGCCCGCCGGACAGAGTGCTAACATTGTAAACGTCTGGACTACGTGACCTAGCACCGGAAAGATTGGTAACAATTTAAAAGTTTTTGTGGGGGGTCCCGTCAGATGTCGTGATGGGGGGCGTGCGTGGTTGGGGTGGGGGATGGCGCTAAGTTTGGAAGTAAAACTTACAATATGGCGGGCGTGCCGCCGTGTGGATTGGTACGTGGAGGCGGTGACCGTGACCTACCGCAACGTACGTGTGTGCGGTGAGGAGAAGAGAGACGGCTCGCGTGCTTCTAATGCGTGAATGAAGGAAAGTTTAAATTGACATCGTCAGAATTGGTACTAAAAGTGGATGAAATCAAATTTGAATGCATGATAAGTCCAAAAGGTGACGTGATAGGCCGTATGAAAATACGAAAAGTTAAGTTTTCCCAAAAAAGTGGCATGTCAAAATTTCGCGCCCGCGTAGGGGGAAAATTTAGGTGTATGTATGTGAAGAGGCGGAAGGCAAGTGTGTTGGTCACCCCTGTGATAGCCCGTGTGTAATGTAATGCATCGGTGGTCGGGGGAAAAACAGTTGCTAGTGCAATAAGTCACGCGCAGGGTCCCCAGCACAGTTAGAAGAGTAATTAAACACGTGCAAGAACGTGACGATTACCTTAACAGTCGCAGCTCCTATCTAAGGGTAATTGAACACGCGTAAGAGCGTGACACTTCTGCCATAGCAGTAAGTCACGTACACCTGTCGAACTACAGGCACGAAGGTGATATCACAAGCTGACGGTGACATCTAAGTTTAAAGCCACTGACGCAACATAGACCAATCAGGGTCTTCTTATCTCTGATGTTTTTCAACGCGACCAGATAATGGGCATTCAGCGAAATATCTCTACAATAGCGTCCCTGATGAAACAGATTTTGCGTAATCAAAATCACGATATTTCTATGATGGTTGCCTCTCGTAAACAAATCACACACTTGCTTAGAATAGACGTCGTTTAACAGATCGTCTAGGAACACGAGGCACGGTTTGCCACCTCCACCACCAAAGTTCTCCGCTACGCCCTCTTGATATGTGGTATTCGAGGGCAACTGCTGACGCTCCGGAACGGCGGTCTTCTCGCTGTAACACCACATTATGACGCCGCCGAATTGTCTTTCGGTGCAGAGGGCGTCGATTTTCTGTAGCAGACGTATGCAGAACGACGTTTTTCCCGAACCGCTAGGTCTGCTCACTATACACGAGAACGGATGCTTGAATTTAATATCAACCCCACTTATGTATGGTCGGGCTATGGCACGACCCTACTCACACTGCCCCTATTTATACCCAAATGGGACGGACCTATTGTCACCTAGTCGCCGCCTCTTGAAAAACGGCTTCGGTGACTATAGATACGGTTCCGCCCCCTACTTCTTGCGTTTAATTTTTTTGTCTGTGCGTACGTTCACGACGGTGGGTTCATCCCCCTTGTTCCCTCTCGGAATCATGTCCCTGATTACTTCGAAATTTACCATTTTCGACGCGTAATTCAAGGATATACCCGTCACTTTACACAGTTTTTTCTCGATCGTCCCCGGTCAGCACCCTGTACGCGTAGTTCTTTGGCCCACCACTCAAATTCCGTTATCGTTTCTGAGGCGCGCAACTCGGAGGTCATGTCCCCAATATGTCCCCCGTTTCGATCAGATGGGGTCCGTCCCTCGGCTGAATGTGTATCACAGAGTCCGTGTCACAATAAATCGCGTTCTCTTGCAGCCGGTTGAGATAGCGATACAGATGGATTCTTGCCCCCGCGGTGACGTAAGCCCCTATTACCTCGTTCGTATGACGCAGATTTGGCACGTCTTCCTCTGCACCGTACTTCCACGAGGTGCAGACTACGTCATCGCTGGCAAACGCGAGGTTCATCACCTCCACACCGGGCGTGGCTAGGAATCCATACATTTCTTTCGGTTCCGTGATTACTCTGGTCATAGTGCGTTGGTTACGCTCCGTCAATTTTCCCCACATGGAGTTGAGACAGTTTGGCCAGACCCCCTTTGGCAGCGTTATACCTGATCGCTTCCTTCTCTAGCCGTGCCCACTCTGCCAGAACGAATCCACATATCGATCCTCGTCTTCGGGACTGTGGACCCAGCCGGGATAACCGCTAGCCTCCGCTTTCAGTTTCAAAAACGTGTTTATATAGTCCTCGAAAAGTCCGCCCTCGCCGGTTTCGGGGTGGTACTGTGTGACCTGATACTCGTAAACCTCATATATCTCGAGTAATCTGTGCCCCTTTTCAACGGCCAACCTCACCTCGTCCATTACCCACGTACCGGTGAGGGCACGATCCCTATCTCGGGTATGCACACATTCTGCACTGGAGGAGGAAGAGGTGAGGACGGACGTTCTACACAGGCAAAACATGAGTTTATTATTACATCTGAAAGGGAGGACGGGGTGATATCTCTCTGGTGGAACGATGGAACATTTGATCAGACCATCCATACGTAGGCACGCTTTCTATATCCTTACACGCATCGCCTACGTGAATATACGGATGATCCACAGGAAACTTGAAATACTTGCATATGTACGGGTAGAGGCTCATGACGTCGACATATTGAATGGTCTCATTCTCCCGTGCCTTGTAGTGGATACGCATGGCCTCGGTTCGACCCCCGTACAGGGCATCATGGGTACACAACGGACTCTGTTGCACAATGGGATGAGTGAGCAGTTCGGGCCTCCCTGCATCGTCCGTCAAACTCACATTCCCATTGGATCTTAACCAGGTATCCCGCTCGCGTTATCTGCTCGAAACGCGACATCGGTTGTTCATAGCGTTCCGCTAACGTATCGCCTCTCAGGGTGGTGACGTCACGGAACGGCTGGCACGTATAGCCGTGAAAATGGCAACCAAAGAAATCGTAGACTGTACGTGTCTCGGGGCAATAACAATCTACACTGAAACGGGGCAATTCGGGCAGCCTGCATTCGCGACCGTTGCGACAGTGCATTATCTTCACACCCTCCGTCTGTTGCATATGCAGCAGCCACATCAATGCCTTCTTGCTATAGTTGTTATTACAAGGTAACCACCAGTCGGTATGGGTCCGATAGTGCCGGGCTGCAGGAAACGTTTACGCAACAACTTATTGCAAGCCGTCGCGATCGTTATCGACTCGAGAAATACTTCTATGTTCCCTATGTGCGTGAATTCGCGCCTAAAGATTCGGCACGCCTGTCTTAGGACCGTGACGTCATCTTGGCAGTATTTTTCAAACGCGCCTGTTGTCGAAAATAGGCTCCTCTGATTTCCGGCTCGTACCACGCGAGAAACTCCCTCCTCTCCTCCTCGCCCATCTCATTCATGCCGTAATACGAGACGTCGGGGATGGGGCCTACATAGTCTAGGTTTTCCTCATTGAAATAGAGGGTACCACGATTTGGAGGCCGTCAGACCGAATGCCTCGGGCAGCTTACGGAGCGGACACGGGAGGAAGGACACGCTGTCCAGAAAGACGAGGTGCTCCATCTTCATGCACATTATTTTAAGTTCGTTCATAATCAAATCCGGTTTCCATTTTAGTAGGATCGCCCTATTTAAGATGAAATGAAGGTCAAACGCCTTGGCGTTGTGCGCTATAGCGACGATCTTATTGGCCCAGGGGCGTGGTTCGGTTATATATGAAAGCAGGTCCCGCACAGGATCTTCCCAGAACGAGTGCTTCCTCTTACCGCATCGCACGCAGTCTCGCTCTACGTCTTCCACGTCCTCGCGCCGTGAACAGAACTGCTGCACGCAGACGAGATTAGATACGTGTAACTTAGCCTCGTCCGTGTACTTGGTATTTTGGGTAGTCTCGAAATCGTAGAAAACGTACAGTACCTTATCACCTGCGGGTGGCAACGCGTCCTTCAGCGGTCTCATATAGCACAGGTGATCCACGTCTTTGTTCTGCTTACAGTTATCGCAGAATCGTTTATTACATTCGTGCTTTCCGTGCGTCACGACCCATCCACACGTCGCGCAACACAGTTTACATTCACATAGAATTTTTTTTCAGTGTGCGCTGCTTGTGGTTCGCGAAACAAGTGCGACTTCTAAAGTGCCTATTGCATTCTACACAGAGGATTCGAACGTTGGAGAATGCGCACGGAGGGCTGGCCCTGCAGTGGCTACACGTCTGATCACAGACGAGACTGACGTCACTTGTACATTATTTGTTGCACCCTTTACACACGTACTTTCTAGCCCACAGCAGTAAGGTTAGTGATCACGTGATAATGTCTTTCGACGTCAGACCATAGTAGACGACTATCTTGTACTCCCGAAAGTGTTCCTGGAATCTGACTACTTCAGAAATCCCCGCACCGTTAGACAGATCGATACCGGTCGTCTTACTTAAGTTTTGGACTACAGGACGTATCCTACATCCTCTTCGATACGAATTGTGATTCGGATCTTTCTCTAATCTCGCGATCGCTATTATAAGGGCGTGTGCCAGGTAGTTTTCCTCTGCCTGCACCTCCACGATACTTTGCTTGAGGTGCGCCATTACGGAAAGTGGTTTTTCCTTACTCTTCATTGCACGTCTACTAAACCCTACGGGCATCTTGACCGAATGCATGGTTACGACTAACGTGTCCAGGGCATTGAATCTAGAATTCGACTGCGACACCCTCTCAAAGACGTTCCATATCACGTCTGCGGATAACTGATCTTTCCGTCTGAAACTGATTCCGATAGGCTTGTCATTCTGGTTCACCTGATTCTGAATTATCATCCCCACCATATCGCTATCGTCTACTTCGCGTAACGCGTGCTCAACGAGATCGTTCACACTGGCTAGGAAATGTGCTACGGGATTCGTATTATCTGAAGGGGGTATTAAACGCACAGTAAGCTGCCTTCCTACAGCATTGTACCGCCTGTACTGTCTCGTATTCGTGTCCAGTATCTCGAATCTGCGAGCCATAATTTTGTTGTTCTCTCTACAAAAGATACATATCTATTTTAGGATCGACACACCCCTCCCCAAAAACCTCTTCTTTCACTTACCTCATTTGTAGTCAGAATAATACTTACGGTTCCCGAGCCCTGCTATCACGTCCTATTTCTTTTTTTGTTCTTCAGTAGTTAGAGTATTACTTTCGGTTCCAGCACCTACTGTTGCTGTCACGTACAAGCGACCTCCTATTTATTTGCTAGCGGATGCTGACGTCATGTTTTGTTCTGTTTCAGACGCTGTTTGACGACGAACTAGTCACGCACCGCGGGCAGGAAATGTGGGAGACGGAGGGGACCATGTATATGACGTGGAAACAAATCCTACGGTTATTAATGCGGTGGGATCCACTGGTCAGCTATTCGACTTGGTTGCGTCAATTTGAATTAGCAATGAACGATGTAACGACCGCGCACAAGATGTTAGCCATGTGTCAACCAGAAAGAAACATTCTGTAAGACCTACGGCAAATCTTGCGGGCAGCGGACATGGACATCCCTAGCACGCATGTGGAAACGACCAGACAACGCTATATTACACTGTGTAATCAATTAGGTAAAATTAACTTATTAGGGATGTCCTACTCGCTGCTAGCTATACTTAACGTAGTGGATCTTCTCAAATACTGGCATATGAAGTACGACGCCGATAGTTCAGGCCTCATCCTCCCAGACAGAGAGCTGAAGAGAACACACACGCACACGGCGTCGTACCGTTGCCATTCCACCTCCTCCTCCGCCGTCTGAAAATGTCTGCACTATTTATAATGCTGTATGTACGCATTTGCTACATTAAAGGACAGTTGATGTGTATTTTTTGTTTTCCTTCTAGGACTCGCTAATAATAGTGTACATAACCCTTACGCCTGTTTTGCTCGCACCTTATATCCCTTTTCCTATACTGCTTCACAGGTACAATGTCCATGCATCACTGTAACATGTATGTAACCTACGTCACGGTCACCGCGGCACGCCCGCCATATTGTAAGTTTTACTTCCAAACTTAGCGCCACCCCCCACCCCAACCACGCCCGCCCGCCCCATCACGACATCTGACGGGACCCCCCATAAAACTTTTAAAATGTTACCAATCTGTCCGGCGGGCGGCTTGGGCGTGGGGGCCACCGCAATACCAAACTATACGGGGGCTCCGAAGCTCAAGAACAAGTGGTGCCTGGACCGTACTTAGGACC
>Ga0123353_10010731_pt1 | contig 12811 bp, 3 predicted proteins | sample TergutLab28metaG_3_FD_92763 | JGI IMG/M metagenome (GOLD analysis project Ga0123353, IMG submission 92763) | Labiotermes labralis P3 segment gut microbial communities from Petit-Saut dam, French Guiana - Lab288 P3 | ecosystem: Host-associated > Arthropoda: Insects > Digestive system > Gut ...
ACATGGACTCCGATTTTCAAGGTATGTCAGAAATTTATGAAATATGGAATGTAAGCACTAATTATGTGTATTGAATCTGACCACAAGTACTCGTATTATAAAAAATTTAAAGAAATGGTTATATAATTTTAAAGTTATATTAAATTTTAGGAATGGAAAAAGAATAAAAAATATGAAATGTGAGATTCTTACAAAAGTGTTGTTGAAGATTCTGATCTTCTGAGATGTTACACTGTGTCAAAATGTCAATAACTACAAACTTTTTGAAGGATCACAATAAAGATCACAATAAAGATGGAACATGCCAGCAAACTTTAATCTTCACTGCAGAATGTACTTGCATTAGATCTAGCTAGGCTCAGATCTGAATTAGCTGGCATATGAATCTGATGTCTTAACAGAGTCCATGAATTCCTCTGTTCCAGCCATCAAACCACTCTTCCTTATTTAGTATGCACACTAAGAATTCAGGTGGGCAGAGATTTCAGAATATAATTGTTTAGTGTAGGAGGATTTATGTAAGAGATATTTAGCAGGCCAAAGAGACATAGATGAAAGGAGGATACAAATTTAATTTCTTTTCATCAGTGCTTCTGTTGTCCTTGTACTTGCAAGTAGGTTGCATTTAATGTAACTAGATTACAAAATATATCTGTGATACAATATTATGTTAGTTTTGATGCATGTAAGTTAAGATCCATTTTGAGCACTGATATCATTTCAGTGCTGTTCTCTGACTGCAGTAATAAGAAAGGTACTTATTAGTCTGTTACAGAGCTGGGGCAAAGATAAACATGTTAGGGACCATTGTTAGGCCTACTTTTATTTTTTTAAAGATACCAAATGTGTGTACTAGTTACAGTATTTACGGCCTCATGTTAAAACTACTTCTTACAGATGGTGCAGAGAATTTAGTCAGCAGTGCTTAAAATGGTACACTGTGAAGCAAGTACTCCTACTTCATGCAACACTTCTGAAAGCATACAATTTTATAATTTTTTTAAAATTATGAAGCATATGATGATTATTCCTTATTCATTTCTGTGATGAAAGGGTACAGAATGAGCACAAGTATATAGAAAAGTGTCTGTCCAGTCTACTCTTCCTATCAAGCTATTCATCTGTTGCAAAATGGCCTTCTTTCCTCAAAGACCAGTGAGTGCAGTGAATATAATGTAAGAATGTATGCACATCCATAGAACCCTTTTTACTTTATAATAAATGTAAAGCAAATGTAAGAGGCTATTCATGCATTCAGGTAAATTTAGGATGAATTTTCAGTATTTATATATTAGTTATAATTTTAAAACATTCCTATCACATCATACACTGTAATGGAGGAAAAACTCAGATACATTTGCCGTGATTGAAGCCTTTGCCATGATGCAAACCAGTTTTTTTTCTGAATATTAGTTACACATATTATGTACTTGGTATATCTCCCTGTTGCATGTCCTAAAAATACTTACTAATGTTTTCTGCAGATCATACAAGAAGTCACTGCAAAAATACTCAGTAGATTTCATACAATTTATTACAATAGCATTCCACTGATCCAGACGCTGTTTATCTAGATCACCAATTATCCAGATTGATTTGGCCCTTCAGGTAACTTTGTCGAGAACTTTACAACATTAACTTGCCTTGAAACTACCAGCTATCAGATCAAGTACAATAGTACAGTGTTATGGTGTCCAGAACTTCAAATCAGGCATGGCTGAAAGGTTTAGATGCAAGTACATGCTGTAAAGAGTAACAGCCACATTTCAAACTGCCATTGCAGCCTCTTTTCAAAAAATAATCCAATTATCCAGATTTTCTGTATATCCAGGTGGCTCACCATCCCAGTTAATCCGGATAAGTGGAGTTCTACTCTACTAGGTAGTCAGTGACATGCATTACCACATATATTCTATGTACTCTCAAAATAACCAGATTATAAGTTTTCATTTTAAAAGTCCACTGATCTTCAGGACTATAGAAACTTCATATTTGTCCATTTTGAGCACTGAACTAATGGTGGGAGCTTTCAAATCCAACCAAAAGTTGGTTAAATTATTTAAACTGTGTGTTGTTTAGAAAAATTATTTATTATTTTCAGAGTCATTAATGGCAACTATCAGAATAGTTGTATCACGTGAATTCAATGTGCCAAATGAACAGAAATAATTTTGTAGCCTGTAAAGGCATAGACAAATGTGTAATGTGCAAATCTTATTGTAATGAGTAGGTTAGTACTGTAAAATTAAATGTCTCTTTAAATAGCATGTTACTGCTTTGTGGATAGATCAACGGTTTATAAGAAACCATTTAGCATACTGTAAGAACTGTTGAAGAAAGTGTCATAGATTTCAGCGCAGTAGTAACAGTAATGATTTTCCAACAGTTTAAAATGTGTTATTTGTCATACAATTACCATTACAGTGATAAATCACTTTAGTCCACGCTAGGCAATCCTGAGTTTAAGTTCTTGATAAGCTGCATACCATGTGTGTAAACATCCTTTCTCTGGCTTCCGTAATATCATAAATCCTATTGGATTATACTGCTTTATAACGAAGCCATGTAAAAACATTGGTTTTGTACTGTAAAACAATCCCTGTTCATAACGTTTAAACAATAAGATTCTGGTCTTATCCTGAACAAAAGTTGATTTCCTTCCTAAACTTATCAAAGGTGTACTAAAAATACATATTTTAACTAAATGAAACTAATTTTAGGCACAGACCAATGAATTAAAATTGTGTATTGCCTACAGATAATGTTCATATTCTCCCAATTTTCAGGTTGTTGCATATAATATAAAACAATAAATGTGCATTTATTGTTCCTTCCAATCTGTGCTGCATCATAAGATATTGTTAGCTTGGGGACAAAATGCTGCTCTATTTGTAGACAGGATTTTCATGCCATGATTCCTACAAAATGTCTGATTTTGTGCTTGTTCCTTACATACACATGTTTATCATTTGCAAGTTTATATTATATTCATTTTGCAGTAACTCAAGTCTTTATATTAAATTTGTATCTCAAAAGGAGCCAGATTCCTGCATAAATGAATGAATATAAGAATGAATATAATTGAATAATATTCAAGTAATTTTCAAGTCTGAAGTTGTGTCCAGGTGATTCAAACTTTGAGGAATCTTCTGCAGACTTCTTCATATTTGTATATTTTGTCTATTTGCATACAAGATGGGAAACGGTCAAGGTGCCAGGGTCAGTGCAGTGTCTGCCCTAGTGTATTCTACCCATATTTTGTCTCTGACAGTTTTTTATCTCCTCAAACCACAAAACAAGTCTGCAGTGAAATTTGTTTCTTGATACCATCTGTCAACCTGTCTTGAATCATGTAAAGTAATGTTAATTTAATAGGTTTCAAATTAAGAATTTATTTTTCCTCGTCAGTATGAAATTTCAAATATTTTCCTGCCTCTTTTACATTTTCCCACCCAAATGCAAAGAAAGTGTCTTAATTTAATAGTCCAAAGTTGTTAAAGTAACATGCAGCATTTGGTATAGACTACATACTTCTATCGTTTATTTTCCCTAACCTTATTATGATAGGAGTGCCAGGCCACCCAGGCATCTAAATTTTGTATGTTGGTGCCAAATATTTGTGGGTCCTCACTATGAAACTTGGTTCATGTCACCCTTCTGGTAACTAGAATTTTGGGGCAGCTTGTAGATTATTGGAAAATTTGTACATCTCTGTCTTAATCCTGATTTTTGCATCTGTGTTAAAAATTAGTGGAACACTTTGTGTGGATATGGTTCAGACTAGTTCACTAGAAATCTAAACCAGTGGTGTACATGGAGAGTTGGAAGGGATGAAGGGTACAGCTGCCCCTGGCAGCAAAGTCCAAGGGGTGGCAAATTTAGTGGAAAAATGTATATTTTAAGCAAAAAAATTTCACTTTCTGCTTTCAAAAAATTTGAAATTGTTGAGTCAAATAAAGGGAAATTCAATACATGATCATGATTTTTTCTAAGTTCATAATTCCTCTCATACACAGCCATTGTGATTAGTCGCCCCAGGCATCATAACCCTTGCTATTCCCCTGGTCTGAACAGATCTTTTCACAAGCCATTAGTTTTATTACAATTAGATTACTTTCAGTGAAACATTCCCCACTCAATGTACAACTGTTTTTTGTGGACATATGAGGCTCTATGTACAACATATAAATATACATACAATCTTTGTTGAATTGTGTTTTGCACATCTGTAGAATCAAGGCTTTACTTTAGGAGGGAGGGACATACAGTAGTAAAAGGCTGCATGAATGAAAGTTTTGTTTCAAATCTAATTAAGACAAACTTGAGTGACCTTCAATAATATCAGTAAAATACTATGGTTTTATATCCACTTAGTAACATTCCTCACAGAAGTTTCCTCAACTTTTAAATAAATCAATTCGCATACCACTCTATGTAAACAGTATGTTCTAGATCGAGGGTACAGCAGTAAAACACTGTGGATTGTAGGGATTATGTCACTCAAAGCTCCCCACTCTCTGCTTAGTGTTGTATGACCCCCTTTGGCCTGTATCAACCAGTGGAAGGCTACTGTCACTACTGTAGGTTATCATTCTGTTATCTATACTAACATGAATATGAATACTCTCTAAATTGTCCGAAATTAAACACGGTGTGCCACAAGGTTCCATCTTGGAACCCCTGCTTTTGTTGTTATATATAAATGAATTAACCAAGATAGTAAATAATGAATCTGGGCTATTATTATTTGTGGATGATAACAGTATGTTGTTCGTGCACCCTAATCCTATAGATTTTAATACAAATATCCATAAGTTTTATGGAATTTCAAATAGATGTTTTAATGTAAACTTACTTTCTCTAAATTTTGAGAAAACATAATACATTCAATTTACAAATAAAATAACACACTTACTTGTAGGAAGATTAGATATGGTGACAAAACAATTCCAAACTTATGTCATACAAAATTTCTTAGTTTAGCTGCTGACAATACATTATCTTGGAGAAACAATATTAATTTACTTATAAATATATAACTGGTTGCTCTGTACTTACATCTGTTAAGACATATATGTCTCATGCAACATAGATAATGACTTATTATTCTCTTTTTGACTCACTTATGACTTACAGTATTATATTTTGGTAGAGCTCTTCCTGTAGTCAAAAATTTTCAAGATAAAAAGAGAGCAAATAGAATTATTATGGGATAATAGTCGGACCCTAGTAGGAGCTTATTAAAAAATTGGAAATTTTGCCTCTTAAACCACAGTATATCTTTCTCCTTTTATTTGTGGTAAATATTAAGGATCTTTTCATGAAAAGTTCTGAAAATCATAAAATGCATACCAGACAAAGTAAAAATCTCCATCTGCCAGTGGCCAACTGTCTACCAACAAGGAGTTCATTACTCAGCTAAAAAACCTTTTAACAAGCTACACATAGAAATTAAAAAAAAAAGCACAGGAAATCCAAATAAATTTAAGAAAGCTTTAGAGAAAGTCTGGAATACACATTCATTTTATACATGGGAGGAATTCTACAATACTTCATTACATGTATACAGTAAGGAAAATCTGACTACAGTTATTCCCATGTTCTGCTGTTATTTAGAAACTCAGAATTATTTTAAGTTGTTTTCATGTTTACTTAAATTGTATTTAAATATTGATTGTAAAAAATGTTCATTGATGTGGTAACGTTTTTATATAAGAAATTGTACTTATATTATATGAAGCTTATTTTATTTGTAATTATTAATGTTTTACCCACTAGCATGATATGGTACAACATATTTATTTTTATTTGACGTATTCCACATCCAATGATTGTATTCAGCCTGTACAGATCTACTTTAATATAATAAATAAATACAAATACAGGTACAAAATACTAGAAAGGGGTATGCTAAGTACCCCGGCAGGGTTGCATTAAAACCTGAGGGAGATGTGGTGATGGTTGATCTATAGGACTTCTTTCTGTGGCATGACTGTATCTTCCATTCCCTGTAATATGTCACTGACTGGTTGTAAAACTAGTTTAATAACATCATTTAACCTTATTTAAATTAAACTAACCAATTTAACTTACACCAATAAATATACCTGTCAATCACAAATTATAGTTTGATATAAAACCAACAGTTCTATTTTTCAGCTTTTGGCAAGTCATCATCAGAATGCATAAATGTATAGAAAGGTGTAAGTTTAAATCAGTATATGCAGAACTGTACAGGGTTGAGATATCAGGCTTGTTACAACTGTAACTGAAAAAAAAATGGCAGCAAAAACCTGATATCATAAAAACTTCAGGGAAACATTTGTAAGAATATAATGGCTTGATACAATAGCTGCACATCATATATTGATATGGGACTACTCTGTATATGAATACTTGAATGTACATGGAGAGTGATAAACTAAGCTAAATCAGTTTTAAACTAATTGTATTTTACCAAAAGTATTGTAGGTAATATTTCTTGACTTACTCTGAATCCAAGGTATTAACCTATTTTTGATCCACAGAATGTAAATTAATTCAAATTCAAACTCCAAACATTAAATCATTAAACACATACATATTGGTCATGTATGGTAACACTCATGGCTGTAAAATTCAGGGGTATGTTATGATGTGCATGATCTAGGAATACATGAGCCACATGCAACCACTGCCTATGAGTTTAATAATCTGATATTATTAGGCCAGTAATAACATATGATGTGCGGCTGAGGTATCAAGGCATCATATCCATATGAATGTTCCTGGAAGGTTTTTATGATATTAGATTTTTGCTGATGTTTATAAATAACAATTTTAATAAGTTTGAGATCTTAAAACTTGAATAATTTTAAACATGCTGTTGTAAATTTACATGGGACATCCACTATTTATAATTTATATAAATTATCTACCACATGGAATTCATCATGAGTTACAATCTGTAACCTATGTTGATGACACTAGTATACTGGTAACTGATAGAAACACAGAAGAGTTAAAAACCAAAATTAATTCTACATTGGATTATATGCTAATTAGTTCTCAGTGAATGGGTTAGTTTTAAATATAGAAAAGACAAATCAAGCTAAATTTAGTCCAAGTTATTGTCAAAATGAACCGTTCCAAATTACATAGTAAAATAAGGTAATACCTGGGACTAACACTATTAAACTCTCAGGACTAGAACTTGACATAAATATAAATTGGAACAATTATGTTTACAAAATTTTGCCTGAAATAAGTAGGGTTTACTACTTTGTTAGAATGATATATCCATATAGGAATACAACCACTCTCAATATAATTTATTTTGCCTATTTTCATGCTGTAATGAGGTATGGTATCATATTTTGTGGGAGTTCGGTAGAAGGTAAAAAAGTCTTCCAACAGCAAAAAACGACAATTAAAATTATGACCGGATAAAGTTCTAAGACAACATGCACACTGTTGTAATTCTACACAATGGCCCACACAAATACCCAAAACACGTTCAGAAGTTAAGTGAATGCATAGTGCTTGAAGTGTTGTGTTCATTCTGGTAATAACAACAGTTATGTTTGGATTGTTGTCTTTAGAGAAATGTTGACAAATCATGTGATGAGCATAGTTGTGTTGTGTTAACTTGCTGCATCCTTAGATATAAAGGAATCATTATCAGCACCAATCTGTGTTGTTCCAGAATTCTAAAACTTTCAATACATCATATTCCAGTGGAAGAACTATTTCAATAGGAAAGAATTTTAATCTCGTTAATTTGTGTATAATACCGCACTTAGAAGTGTTTTAAAAATATCACTACATAATGAGTATCATATTATTTTGAGTAATAATGCTAGTTATGCTCTACATCGTTAAATATGGCGATGCATTAATGCTAAGCTCATCAATGTGTTATTTTCATGATGACAAATTTGCAGACTGGAAGGATAATATTTCTTCCTGTCACTGTTACTGTAGCATTATCTGCACAATCAGAAGGGTATAATATGAATTTAGACAATTGAATATTTATAAGAACACTTCATTCTGCAGGACGTAACAGTAACCATTAAAATCATCCAGCCAAATGGCACTAAAGTGACTGGAGGCACAAATATAAGTCTCCTTAGAAGTGTGTTGTTAATGGAAATATAGCAGGTTCAATAACAGAAAAATTTATAAATGGTGTTTCTCACAACAATACAATTTAGATATTTTGTAATTAAAAAATTTTAATACTCAAACCTACTCTATATATCAATGAAAGTAAGCATGCCATAAATTTTTCAGTTGTATATGTGTGTGTATATATATATATATATATATAGATCATTATATAAATATTAAATCATGAGACATAAATGTGGAGGATTCAGAGTAATTTTTGTTTTTTTTGTCATCAGAAAAAAAAAATAGCTAATATTATCCAAATTTACAAGAATATATGAAATTACAATTAATGATCGAAAGCAAATAAAATTTGCCTTTGTGAGGCAATATCCCTTAGTTAACCCATGTCCAAGAGGACAGCCTTCTCAAGAATTTGGCATTTGTTCATTTAGCCATCTACAGAACCTGAAAGTTCATTGCCTTTCTTACAAGAGTCTGCCATTGAACTGTATCATCAAACATTTGAATCCAGTCCATACCCTCATACTGCATTTCTTTAGGGATCATTTTCCTCCCACATGTGCCTGCAACAAGTATGATATTAAGCCTGGTGAACTCACTGTAGAACATTCTCTATATAAAAGTCAATTCATGTAGGGTATGTCATATATTTAATATTGTATAAACAAGTAGCTTACTTACAGCAGCAAACAGCCAGTGATGTAGAGATAACACAGAAGAGCTGTACTTCTTATGGTTCCTTTCATATTGTTGAACTGTACAACATACATCCAGAAAGCAACTGACTGATGTAATATATGCAACAGTATCATGCAAAACTGGTTTAGTCACATGCCTGCTTGGATTTTAGTTGATGTTCAGTCTGAATCTTATTGACTGGTCCAGCTACAGTGGTTTACATAAATTTTACTGATTCACAACAGTATCTACTGGGAGATACCAATTAGTGTCTTGAAATAAGCAACAATTCATTTTCTCTGTCTCCTCCAAGTCAACATTCATCGTTACCCTCCAGATTCAGTAGAAACTTATTAAATTCTGCATGTAATATACTCTTATACATTGAAGTAAGATTTTTGCTGATTATCCTGTGTGAGTAACAACAGCTCTTTCAAAAGTTTGCTTGATTAAGGATAATAAAGTCACATATTAATACTAATCAAAAAACCCTCCCCAAATAATAACATAAAATATCATCCTGAAAAAGTGTCAATGTTCTTGGTTCAAAACTAGACCCTATTATTTTATAAACTAGAATTGTAATATCATAAATTATTTCCAGAGAAGTACAGAAGAGGTGGCACTTTTCTTGAGCTTGGATATATCACTGCTAATTAACCTGCTAGATGATGCAAGGCAATTCGTAATCCATTGATATTAGGATACACCAAAGCCAAAGCAGCACACTTCTGACACCATGTTTGTTAACACTTGGAATGCATTCATATACTTGAAGACTATACACATCTATAAGAGTGTCATATTTGGATCTAAAAATTCAGGTCTTACACTGCAGAATGATGTACACTGATTAAACTGCATGGATTTTAAAAGAGTACAAAATGATACAGGGGCCAGGGTAACATAGTCAGTATAGTGACAAAGCTACTGAGCTGGACGATCTGGGTTTTGATTCCCATCAGGGATAAAAGTGACTTTTCTCATCTCCAAAACGTCCAGACTGGCTTTGGGGCCTACCCAGCCTCCTATTCTGTGGGCCCCGAGGTTCATTCCATCGGGGTTTAAAAGGTCAGTAGACCATAACCATTGTTTCACCTTTATTATTAATTGTGGTATAGAATTAGTAATGGAAACAAAATGTAGGGTGCATATGAAGTCCTCTTCTGACAATGTACAGGAGTGTCTGTTATCTGATATATCACTCATATTTCAGTTCTTTAATATGTAAATATGACGTGAAATTCATGTATATATTATATGGAATAGGTAGTATTAACCACAACAACAATTAAAATTATGTTTCATAATGAATGGTAACACCAAAAATTTCTTTCCTGATTTGTCATGGTCACATTGCTACTTAAGAAATTACCAGATTCAGCTATCTGCATTGTATTTAACTTAGTGCATGTGAATGAGTGACTGTGTATGTTTGGAAAATTGTTTATACTGAAGTCACCTGCTGGATATTACAAATTAGAAGTCACATGGAGGAGATTATTGTTTTCAAAACACAGAAGCACAGCAGCAAATAGCGATAGCTTCCTATAATTATTGTATAATCCGTATATACATGGCACTTCAGAAGCATTGTGTATATGGTAATATTATTGTCATACTCTCATAACTTACAAAAAATGTGTTGGTGTTATATATGGTGTAGTTTAATCATTTAATGTTATACTTAACATAAATCATTTTGTGGTAATGAAAATCTCAATCATTCACACCTTGAATGTATATATGAACACTGTGTGGTGAAAATTAATAATGTTTAACTGTTTAACGAAGGTAGAAGTTAATTCATATAGAGATAATACAAGAAGTGTCTAATAGGATAAATATGAACAATTACAATAACAACCTGTAAGGGAACTATTAACTGGTTAAGCTGAAGTTTACTGAGCATTTAACAATACGGTAAGACAGTTATGAAAAATAAATGGAGAGCACTGGATAGAAAGCAGTTTTCCAAATTTCAGAGGACTTGTGATCTATTATAATTAGGCATAATTAGACAAACTTGTACTTTTTACTGCCCTCTAAACAAGTTGGCTGAAGTAGTACTACACGTGACTTGTTCTTGGGAGAGGCCTGTATCAAATTTTGGCTGGGATGCAGATTATTCTGATTTTTTCATGGTTTTATTCAATTCCCGCAGCATGATGCCAGAATAGTATCTGGATTAGGCCACACTTCCTTCCATATATTTTCTGATTCATTACTTACTAAACACCATACCATTCAATAATATACAGCTCGAGATATTTAACTGTCAAAAATAAACCACAAGAAATAAAATTTGTACTTCCCAAACACGTCTTTAGTGTCCATAAACGTGAATACATTTCCTTAACAGGTAGCTGGGAAATCATTTCTGTGGTATAGGCAAAACTGAAGAAACCAAATATTTCTTGGGACAAAACATCATCAGCACCATTGCCAGAATACCAGATCTTGCAAGACCTGCAGTATAAACTGAATCTTCAGCAGCTGCCACCTATTGCTGTGGTATTATGTACAGTTTACACTTCTCCAAGGATGCTTGTTGTATTTTCTCTATATGTATGAATTAAATTTGATTCACCGCTAAAGTTGCTTGGGAGTAAATTAAAAGGAAATAATTGGTCACTAGTCTTGTAGTCTAGGAAGTAATGAAAATGGGATGATAATAAAAATTAATGCAAGGTCATAACAGATTCATCAATTGTAGTTCTACAAATATATCATTTTTAAATGATAAATATAATTTGTGTGGTTTTTGTAATTTGAATTCAAGTGGGGTGTTTTAAGTCTGAGTCCTGGCTTCTCATCATGAGAACCTTGGTTCTATCCCAGGCTAATCCATGAGGCATTTGCATCTATCAAAGTAATACTGTGATGTGTCTGTCTGCTCTGAGTACTTTTGCCTTCACCTCTTGATGACTACTCCACCAATGCTCAATTTCCAACTTCTAGGGCAGCTCTTTGGCTTTTCATTGTACCTGTGACTCAGGCTTGTTATTAGCAGATCGTGAGGTAAACTGTACATAAATACATTACATACATACATACACACATATTTCTCGTCTATTCCAGTGTGTAGTATTTGTACAACCCATATCTTCTTCTTTATTTGTTTACCTTAATAATATTTTATTATTCCCTCCTTCTAAAGGCAAAATATTCTACTCAAAACACTCTTCTCAAAAATCTTCAATCATTATTCTCCTAAATATGATGGAATAAGTTTCATATAAATGTATTTTCTTAGGTATTTAGTAGGCATTATCTTGAAAGGAACATGCTGTAGTTAACATAAAATACACATTTTATTAGTGCATACAAAACTTTTATTGAAATACATCTGTTTTTATTCCATTTTTATTCAGATACATCCCAAAAAATAAGTAGGGTTATTTGGACCTTAACATAAAGTCATAGCACATATTGTCAAATTTAGACCAATAGCCAGTATTATTGATAAATTTTAGTAATTTCGTTACACTCATATCTTCCAGAATAAAGCTATTACAAGCAGACAGATAGATGAAAAAAAGGCACACATAATATAAAGTCATAGTACATATTGTCAAATCCAGACAAACAGTATTATTGATAAATTTTTGTTATTTCATCACACTCAAATCATTTAGAATAGAGGTGTTACATGCAGATAGACAGCTGAAAAAAGGATGTGATAGTCAATAGGTGTTACTGTACTGACATGAAACATACCAACTTGACAAATCACGAATGAAAAACACTCCCTTACTAGACCCAGAACGTATGTCAAAATGAAACACTATAAATAAACCTATCAACTGCTTAGAAGAGACTGTGTCCTGAAAATGACATGTACTCAGAACAAAATGCTACAGACACCTGTTCAGTTTTAGGCAGTGGTCACTCAATCATTACCTTGACAATATAGTATGACAACTGATGGCACTTGCAATATGTGAATGAAATCTACTCCCAAGCCATTTTAAAATAAAATAAAAAGGAAAATATTTGTAATACTGTACTTTGGTTG
>Ga0123353_10010732_pt1 | contig 12809 bp, 12 predicted proteins | sample TergutLab28metaG_3_FD_92763 | JGI IMG/M metagenome (GOLD analysis project Ga0123353, IMG submission 92763) | Labiotermes labralis P3 segment gut microbial communities from Petit-Saut dam, French Guiana - Lab288 P3 | ecosystem: Host-associated > Arthropoda: Insects > Digestive system > Gut ...
CATATACGCCGTAACGAAGGGCAAAAAGGGGTTGACTGGCAGTTCTCGACAGAGGATGCTCGCACTAAGCTCAAAAGGCTATATCCCATTATATGCAATATTTAGTTTTAACATCATACTAGACGCCGGAAACAAGACGTGGTACTATGATATTGACTTCTTGTAGGGGGACGATGCCCATATTGCCCCAGATGTAGAATTATGTAATTGTCTATATTTTTTGAGAAAGGACGGAACCAGCATGAAGAAAAAGCGCAGGGTTATACTCGCTCTTTGCGGAGTCCTCCTGGTTGCCGGAATCGGTACGGCAGTTTGGTGGAATGTTTTCCGGCAGCCGAAAGAGGGAACGCCGGACTTGATCAATCGGCCCCATTATGGCAGTCAAAACATCAACACACTGGTGCAGCGCGGCGAAAACTGGAAAAAGCTTGTGGATATGCCCCTGTTTGACGAAGAACGGGAACTGTTTTTGATTGACGGCTCCACCGCGACCGTACCCATCACGGCGGAACTGCTGCGGCAGTATTACGGATATACGGACGAAGAGATCGACCAATCTCCCTATGTGGCGCACAGCACGACCCACACGGCTTATGAAAACTTGATCCACCGCAGAACCAGGGAATTTTCGGAAGAAAAAAACGGCCTCGTGGAGGATGGCTTTCCGGTTTCTATCCTGTTCGCCACGCCGCCCTCGGACGATGAGCTGGCCTACGCGGAGTCGTATGGTGTAACTCTGGATTGCCGGCCTATCGCCTTGGACGGCTTTGTGTTCATCACGCATAAAAATAATCCCGTGGACAGCCTGACGGTGGAGCAGATTCAGAAAATCTATTCCGGGGAAATCGCCAACTGGAAGGACGTCGGCGGCGACAACAGGAAAATTCAAGCCTATCAGCGGGAAGCCGGTTCCGGCAGCCAAACCGCCATGGAGCAGCTTGTCATGCGGGGGAAACCCATGAAGAGGCCGATTCAAGCCCAGGTCGCCGAGTTCATGGGGGATCTGGTGGACTTCGTCGCCGAGTACAAAAACGGCCCCGCCAGTATCGGCTACACGTTCAATTACTATATCAACAACTTGTATAAAAGCCCGGATATCAAAGTCCTCCGGGTGGAGGGCATAACCCCGGAGGAAGAAAATTTGATAGACGAAAACTACCCCTTCACCGCCGCCTACTATGCCGTGATTCGCCCCGACGAGCCGGGGGATTCCAAGGCGCGGGCACTGCGGGATTTCCTGCTGAGCGAACAGGGTCAGGAGCTTGTGGAGATGGCGGGCTACTGCAAGGCTAGATAACATAGGCCTCAAAATCCCCATGTGGCGGGGCGTAGAGCGCAAGTTCCTCCCCGGTAATCGGGTGCCGGAACTTACAGCTTTCGCAGTGCAGCAGGGGATGCCCGATTTCAGGCTGTGAGCCGCCGTACATCTCATCCCCCAACAGCGGCGCGCCCAGGTGCGCGAAGTGCACCCGAATCTGGTGGGTTCGGCCCGTCTCCAGCCGGAGGCGCAGCAGTGTGCAGTCCTCGAACTGCCGCAGCGCCTGCCAGTGGGTGATTGCCCGCTCGCCCGGCTCTCCGCAGGCCCGCAGGGTCTTCATCGGGTCCGGGCGGCAGATGGGGACGTCAATCGTGCCCTCTCCGGAAAACAACCCGCCCGCGACGGCCAGGTAGCGTTTATCCAGCTTCCCGGACAGGCGGTAGGCCGCGTGGGGGTGCAGGGCGCAGACCACCACACCGGAAGTCCCCTTGTCCAGCCGGCCCACCGCGCGGAAGGCGGCGGATTTCCCCCTGCGGCTCAAGTGGTTCGCCACGGCGTTGGCCAAGGTGCCGTCCGGGTGGTTGTGGGTGGGGTGCATGGCCAAGCCGGGCGGCTTGTTCAAGGCGAGGATGTCTTCATCCTCATAGAGGATGTCCAGGGGAATCAAATTTGGTTCCGGCAGCAGGCCGTCCTCCGGGATGGAGACGGCCAGGCAGCCGTCCGCAGGGAGGCGGTCAATCGTGCGGACAGGCGCGCCGTCCAGCGTGATGCCCCCCGGCGTGTGCTTCAAACGCACGACGAGGCGGGAAGAGAGTCCCGCCTCGCCCCGTAAAAAGTGAATGACTTTTTTGCCCTCATACGCGGGAGGAATGATATAGGATACTTTTCTCAATAAAGACATAGATTAATTTAAGCCGTGGGTTCAAAAGCTTTGCTGGCAAAGCATGCAAGACGGCCGCGTTCCTCCAGAATATCCATAAAGCCCTGGGCAATCAGGGAACCGGTAGACTTCCCGGCGGAGACGGACTCCTCATAGCGCCCGGGGCTGTAGATGCTGCCGAAGTCGTTGTCCGGCAGGATGTAACCCACCGCGTCGTTGCACAGGCCGAGGGCTTTCAGGTTCGTCCCCTCGGCGAGCATATCCTTCATGGCGGGCAGGGTCCAGACCTCCCTAGTGGGGCTCTCCTCCGGGCTGAGGAAGCCGCCCAGCAGGATCTCCGGCGCCATCTCCCCGGGAACCATGGCGATGCGCAGCCGTTTACCCAGCTCCACGTAGCCGACCTCCGTGACCATGCTCATTTTGCCATTTTGCTCAATGAAACGGTTGTTGACCGCGCCGAGCCGGACGGCCAGGCCGAGGATATAATTGTTGCAGGGGACGAGCACTTCCTTGCAGCGCACGTTCAACAGCGGCAGGACCTTTTCCTCCTGCTCCTGTGAAATACCCAGCAGGACCCGGCCCAGATATCTGCCATAGCGCTGATAGTCCTCACCCGGTTCGATCTCCTCAGGGATCACGTTGTGGTCCGCTATGATGGAGAGCTCCGCGCCCTGGAAGAAGATGAAGTTGGCCTCGGTCTTGTTGACTTCCTCCTCCATATAGTGGATATAGTCCGCGCTCAGCATCCGGTTTTCGCGGCCCAGGGCCACCGGGTGCGCTGCGGCGAAGCAGCCTATGGTCTCGCGGCTGCCGTCCGTGGGCACAAAGCGCAGCCGTCCGATGTCGTCATTTTTGACGTCGGGGGGCCGCTTGTCGAAGGCATAGCGGAAGTCATTCAGCTGCGCGTAGTAGAGCTGCCCCTTGCGCATATCCAGGCAGGCTGCCTGTACGGCCAAGGCCACCTGTTGTTTCAGGTGCTCCATGTAGGCCGCGTTCCGCCCGGACTGCAGGTCGCCGCCGCGATTTTCTTTCAACGCTTTGTAGTTGTGCTTGAGCATACCCTGCAGGTCGCCCCATAGGCCCTGGGTGTCCACCGCGCTGTGGCTGTGGGTCGCCGCGATGTTAATGCTCACGATGTTGTGCTCCAACGCGAATTCCTTCAGGCGTTCGCGGATGTCCCGCACGTCGGTTAAAGAAATGCCCACCGTGTCCAGCACGGCGAACACGGCGGCGCCGTGCCCGCTGCTGTCGTCCATGCAAATGGCGCGCACGGCCAAATCGTCCACGATGCCGGCGGCGGTATTGGGCGGGTTGATCAAATAGCCGCCCAGGTAGCATTTGTCCAGCTCGATGTCCGCCGAGAGCAGGGAACGCCGCGCGTAACCCAGGCTCCGGCGCACGCCGCGCTTGGAGGTGTCCCGGAATTCCGCCTGCCCGGGCAGGAAGCCCCCGTGGTCCTCCTGCGATGCGGCGGGTACGCTGGGCAGAACCGCGCAGAGGCCCTTCAGTAGGCCGTGGGTCGCCCTATCGCCCAGGACTTCCGCCTGGGTGCGCAGCTTTTCTTTGTTTTGCGTGCCGTACCAGTACAGGCCGCCCGCCGCCAGTCCGCCCAACAGCAAGGCAGACAGGACTTTTCCCTTTTTCATAACTGACACTCACTCCTTTACCCTGATCATAGCGTTTTGACGCTTTACAACTCTTTTCAACTGAGTTTACATAGTCAAAACGCAATGGCAATTGTAATCAAGAGTATTGTAACAGTTCTGTTGCTGTTTTGCAAACAAATATGTGAAAAAAGTTGTACAAAAAAGAAGAGCCCGCCCTTCACAAAATGTGAAAAGGCGGGAGGAGGGGATTTTGCCGTCAATTGATTTTTTGTGGGGGAGTGGATGGAATACTTAAATCTCCGTCTTCCACAAACCGTGCAGATTGCAGTAGGCAAAGGCGGCGACGGCCGTGTCCTCCCGGAGGGCAAACTCCGCCTGGGGCGCCTGGCCCGGCGACAGGCACTTGCGCTGGCCGCCGTGCTCCGTCTGCAGGTAGATCCACTGGATTGAGTGCGCCTCCTCCATGGGATGGGCCGCGCTGCCCACCTGGATGCAAATCGCGTCTCCCGAAACCGAGACGACGGGCAGGTGCTTTTCCACCGCGGCCTCTGCCGTATTGGCTTCCAACAGCACCATGGGCTCGCCGCAGCAGGAAATCACGGCGCCGGAGGACTGAATCAGGCCAACCAGGTTTTTGCAGTGCTTACACAGGTAAAAATTCGTTTCGCAGAACATGTGAGAACAGCTCCTCTTCCACAAGTTTATTTGATGTAGACAAGTACATCGAGTTCAGTATAAATCAGAACGCTGGGGAAATGATTACAAAATTATTAAATTTACCGAAATATGTATTTTTCGATTTTTGTTTCCGGACAATATGGTATACTAGATGAAAAAAGGAGGAAACTACGATGTCAGTCATAACAATCACAAAAGAAAACTTTGAAGAAGAGGTATTGCGCTCGTCCGTACCGGTCCTGCTGGACTTCTGGGCTTCCTGGTGTATGCCCTGTAAAATGGTCGCGCCGATTGTGGAGGAGATTGCCGCAGAGCGGACGGATGTAAAGGTCGGCAAGATCAATGTGGACGACGAACCGGAGCTCTCGGGCAATTTTGGGGTGATGAGCATACCGACCCTGGTGGTCATGAAAAACGGCGAAGTGGCGGACAGCGCGGTCGGCGCCAGGCCGAAAGAGGCGATTCTGGACATGTTGCGTGTACCGCGTATGTAGTGTACGCTGCGCATGTTGCGCACGCCGCATGTGAAAAAAAACCTCGAAAATAGGGAAAAAAGTCAAAAAAACATGAAAAAATTTTCAAAGACGTTTTTTCGCACAAAAAGCCCGTCGCCATGGTGTTGAAGCGGCTGTTTGGTTCGGGTTTATCCCGCGGATGCGTTTGTCTACATATTGCGACCTTTTTTGCATATCGGCATTTACATGCGCATATATTGTAGTATTAAAGCGTATTCTCTGAATCCAAAACAGCAGCGTTTTTTGAGATTCTTGTCCATATGTACATGAAAAGCCTGCGTTGGTCAAAGCCTTTTGGGGACTATGTTATGATTTTTTGGAAAAAAGATAAGCGAAAATCAAGAGATTATTTATAAATTAGAAAGAACTTTGAACATATCAATATTGACTTGCGTTTGGCGATGTGCTATTAATATTAGCGCAACGACAGCGAACGACCACTCGGAAGATGTTCGACCGCTGAAGTGAAAAGCAGAGCCGGAAATCAGTTTTGTTCCACAATCAGCCCACGCACAGATCAGCTAGTATTTCACTTGGTGAGAGCATCTTCTTTTGGAAATTGAAAAAACGACTTGAACTTCTATGCGTATCTATGATATGATAAGAGAGTTACGAGATGTTGTGCTCCCACCGCGATTACCGGAAGAAAAAGTACGCCATATTGGGGAATCTTGCGGCTTTTCTGAACGTTCCCGCGTGGAGACGTGACACATTTCGGTAAATCCGCTGGCAGCCAACTGCCGGGAGTCAAAGTGAAAGAGGAGAATGTGAGATGTCAAACGGCTATACCCCGAATGAGAAAAATTACAAAATGTTCGGGAGTGAACAAAACGGATACACGATGGAGCGTGTAGACAATTATCTCTTTCAACTGGAATCCGCCTATATGAAATTGAAAGAGAAATATGATACGCTGCGTGTGGAAGTGGAAAACACACCACCCCCGCCTCTTCCCGGGCCGGATGAAGCCACTTTGGAGAAAATCCGGGATTTGGAGGAGAACAACCGGAAGCTCCGGGAAGCCGCAGAGGCGATTCGTTCCGCCAACACTTATCTAAAGGATAAGGTTCAGGACCTGACTGACCAACTCAACGCGATTCCGCCGCAGCCAGAACCCCGCACCGGCGAAGAATATGAGCTGATTGCCAAAACACTCATCGACGCGCGGGTTTCCGCGGAAGATATCATCCGCAGCGCGCGGATAGAGGCGGAAAACGTACTCCGCGATTTGCAGCGCCGCAACGATGTGCTCAGGGAAGAGGGAGAGCGTGCGCGCAAACAGTTGCAAGGACTGTGTTACTCCATCAACAGCGTACTCCGTGAAAGCGAAGTGATGGACGCCAGCAGGGGAGGGCCGGGCTATGCAGACTAACCCTTCCGCTCCGAACCAGCCTGTCTTTGAAGAGGACGATTTCCTCTCCAAGCTCCAGGAGCAGTTTATGGGCGTGCCGGAACCGCCGCCACCCCCGCCTCCGCCGCCAATGCCCCCGCCGTTACCTCCGGAGATGCCGCCGCAGGCAGTCCCGCCCCCGGCCCCATATCCGGAAAACATAGCTCCCTATCCGGGCGCAGCGCCGGAACCGATGCCCTACCAACAGCCCCCCTATCCGGGAAGTGTGCCGCAGCCGCCCATGCAACAGTGGGAGCCGCAGCCGCCCCAGATGCCGATACAACAGGAACCGTACCCGTTGCCTGCACAGCAGACAATGCCTGCGCAGCAGGAAATCCCCCTGATGCCCCCAATGCCGCAGGAACAGTTCCCGCCCCTGATGCCCCCGCCAATGCCGCAGGAGCAGTATTATCCGCCGTATCAGGAGCCAATGCCCCCGCAGCAGCAAATGCTTGCACCGCAGATGCCGGTGGACGCCCTCTACCCAGCCTCCCCCATGATGCAGCCGGTTCCGGAGCTCCCGCTCGAACCAAGGCCGGACCTGGACGACAAGCTGCAAAAGGCCATGGAGAACCCCCGGCGCAAAAAGACGATGAAACTCGTGACGGACATCATCTTCTACATTGTCATCATCGCCATTCTGCTGGGCTCCATCCTCTTTGTTGTCGCCAGAGGCGCGGACATCCCCGTCATGGGCTACCGCATCTTCAATGTGCTGACAACGTCCATGCAGTTTAACTCGAGCACGCCGGAGGAAAACAAGCTGGGTAACCCGGATGGCACAGCCGTGGAAGGCTCCGTTCCGGAAGGCTCCATCCCGAAGGGCGCCATCGTGGTCGTCAAGGTGGTGGAGGATAAATCTACCCTGAAACGGGGCGACGTCATCACCTTCTACCCCGGCGGACGGAAAGGCGATACCGAGAATTACCTGACGCATAGAATTTACGAAGTCATCCCGAATTACAAGGACAGCGGGCAGATCGGTTTCCGGACCAAGGGCGACTCCAACAAGCAGGTGGACCTGACGGTCACGCTGGATGTAGACGTCGTTGGCGTGGTGACCAGAACGATTCCGATGATGGGCACCATCATGAACTACGTGCAGAACAATTTCATTATTATAGTGATTCTGATCATACTCTTTGCGGTGCTGGCCGTGCTGTTGCGTTCGCTCTTCGACGTGAAGAAGAAAAAAGAAACCGCGGCCCAGCTCCAACCCGCGCCCCCTCCCGCGCAACCTCGGTGAAAATTGGCAAAGCCAATTTCATAATAATCGTATCGCCATTGCGATATATCGCCATGCGATGCAACATTTTTGTGAAAAACAAAAAAGGAGAGGATTACACACATGAAAGCGAAGACCAAGAAAATTCTTACCCTGGCAGCGGCAATTGCGGTGTGCGCTGCAATCGCCATCACAGGCACCTTTGCCTGGTACTCGGCCCAACAGACCGCGCTGAATAAGTTGGGTAACACCAACCGTGCCACCAGCGTTGTCCTGGTCGAAGATTTCGATCCCCTGGAAGCGAAAGACTTCTACCCCGGCGTTGAAGTCGACAAGTACGTGTCCGCAGTGCAGACCGGCGACGGTTTTGCCCTTGTCCGTATCCGCTTTGAAGAGTCCCTGTTGCTCTATGAAGCAGATGACGATGGCGTAAAGGTTTTCACAGACGACGATATGGCTGCGTACCTTGCCGCGAATACAAGTGCGTCTGCCAGCGACTTTGTGCCGAAGACCATTACGGAAAAATCCCTGCTGGCCCTGTTGAAGGCTTACAACATGGACAACGGCGTAACCGCTATTGACCTGGATCCTGCCACCACCACCCTGAACCTTCTGACCTGGGCGGACGTTCTCAGCGGTGACGCTACGGTTGACACCACGGCTTTCCCCGCAGGCGCTGTCATTATCGCTGCTCCCGACGTTGCCGGCTCAATGCCGAAGAGCGTAACCACCCCCAAGGGCCCCGTGGAGTACTATCCGGCTTACATCGTGGTAGCTCCGGTTGGCGATGATTTCCAGACCGCCGTTATCGAGAGAGACCCCATGAAGATCGAAGAATATGCTGACCCCGACTTCTTGGATAATTTCACGAAGCTGCTTGATATTCAGTTTGAGTGGTATTTGCCGAAGGATCTCATCGTCAATGTTCACGACTACTACACACCTCCCAAGAGCGCGATGGACACCATTGATCACACTGTCATTGAACTGACCTTCAACGATGCTGACATCAAGGATATCAGCGATTGGGACGGCCCGGAAGCCGCTTGGTTCTTTGACGCAGACGGCTGGTTCTACTGGGGCATGCCCCTCGGCCCGGGCGAAGCGACTGCCTTCCTGCTTGAAAAAGTCGGTATGGTTGACCCCGCTCCCGCTGAGTATGAGAAGACCTTCTATCAGATCAACGTGCGCATGCAGGCCATCGAAGTTTCCGGCGCGGCCATCGATACTGACTGGACCACTGGCACGTTCGTAGCGAACACCACAGGCGATTTCGAGATTGATACATCCGGCAACACCTTCACCTCTGACGCGAAGACCGCGATGAACAAAATCCTTCCCAGCATCGATCAAATCCCCTAATGCTTAGCACATAAGCATAGCAAACAAAACATAGCAAACGTTTAAGAAGCGGCTCGCCCTCCAGGGGTAACCCCGGGGGGCACCGCGACTCCCAGAAAGGGAATGTGGGACAGTTCCCATCAGAGCAGGAGCGGAAATTTCCTGTTTTGATGGGAGGCGTTCCAGAAGAAAGGAACAGCAGTTTCCGGGCAATACACCTACCATTCACTGAATTGCGTGCCGGAAAGGATGAATACATAGATGAAGCCTCGAAAATATATTTTCGTTTTACTCACGGTGGTCCTGTTGCTGGGAAGCACGGTATTCGCGGCCTACGCGGCCATCCCCAAAACGCTCTTGATTATGGATGCGGAGGGGATGAAGGCGGACCCCGAAAAAGGACAATACCATGTCCGTGTGGACGACATGATCCCCGGCGTGATTTACGAGCACGAGCTTGAAATCTCGAATTTTCACCCCACGGACCCCTTCAAGGTCTATATGCGCGCGGAACCGGTCTCCAGCACAGGGGACGCGGACTTATTCAAGTATGTAACGATGACCTTATCGCTGGACGATGTGGAGTTCTACAGGGGTTCCCCGAACGGCCTGGGGTCTATTGATATGCAGACGAAGGAGCACCTGCTGGGTACCTGGAAAAGCGGCCGGCAGGCAAGGCTCCACATGACCGCCGTGCTCGCAAAGGACATCCCGGAAATGGTGCTGGAGTCCTACGGGACGGGCCAGGCGACAATTGTCACCGATGAAAATGGCAAAAAGATTAGCAAAGTTGTGGAATCGGTGAAGGGCAAAAGCGCGATGATTGAATTCCTCTGGATTTTCACCGCCGAATACGACGCCGCCCCAACGACGACGGCGGCACCCACCACCGTTCCATTCAACAGCCAGGTAATCACAACCAATCCCCCCTATGTTCCGACCGACCCGCCGACGACCCAGCCGCCGAGACCGCCTTGGGTCCCCACCGGTTTGCAGTCCCAGCTTTTCCGCTACTCGATTGTGGGCGTAGTCGCATTGATGGTTCTGGTTGTTTTCATCTTCTGGCTGAAGGCCACCCGCAAAGAAAAAGAAGCACAGGGCGCGCAGCCGCCCGGGCAGAAATAAACAAAAATTATTTAAATTGTTTTAAAGGAAAGAGGGGTGCAGGCCGTGAAAAAAATAATCGCCTTGTTGGCGACCGCCGCGGTCTGCCTCTCTGCGATGCTGGCGTCCACCTATGCCTGGCAGATATCGAAGGATTTGGCGGACAACTACAACCGCGGGGGAGACCTCGTTGCGAAAATCGAAGAAGAATTTGACCGGGATGAGAATATGCCCCTCGAACCGGGAGAGTATCCCAAACTGGTTCAGGCGCGCAACCTCTGCGACCGCCCCATCTTTGTGCGCGTGATGCTCTTCCCGGAAATTGTTACGGTCATCAACGGCGAAGAAGTCATCCTCTGCGTATACCCGGAAGACTACGATGTCATTTCTCTGGATACGGTGGACCAGACCCGCGCCCCCTGGATATACGGCGAGGACGGCTACTGGTACTACGGCGAAGAGCTGGAAGCCGGCGCCCTGTCGACTCCGGTTCTGGACTACGTCACAATCTCTGCCGATATTTTAAATCACCCGATTTACGAAGGCGCGCAGCTGAGAATTGTGGTCAAGTTGGAAGCGCACGAAATCACGACGGATTACTCCCACAGGATTGCCTGGTGGAGCACCCATTCGGATCTCAACAATCTGCCTTCTCCGCTGGATACGATTGACGCCATTCTGAAACTTCGGGCGGACCAGCTGATTGCTGAAGGGGTAATTGGGAGGACATTGCCATGAAGCTGCTGAAAAATAAGATTTTTATTCTGATTGTTGTCCTCATGCTCGCCTTCAGCTGTATCTGTATGGGCACCTACGCCTGGTACGCGGACCAGAGCACGGAGTTGAACGAATTTGCAGGAAAAAGAATCGAAATCAAAGTGCGTGAGAATTTCGAAAGCGTCACCAATATGATTTCCGGAGACGTGATAGAAAAAGAAGCCATGGTGCAAAACGTGGGCGAGGCCCCCGTTCTTCTGCGGGTTTCCCTGAAAGAGATTCTGGCCCTGTACGAGTGGAACGTGGATACCGGCAACCTCTATCTGTCCGGGTTGGGCGACCCTCCTGCCGAACTGGCGGACGCCTTGGATTATAAAACCTGGGAACAGGGAAAGATGATGCCCGCGATTTATTACCACGACGGGAAGTATAAACAGTTTAACACGCAGCACGAGGACTTCAAGGGCAGTTCCACTTACCGCAGCACCGCATTGATAGAGCGCGATTTCTGGCCGCCCTATTTGCAAACCTATGATCCGCAGACGGACCCGGGTGAGGATTTGTTCCATATCATGAAGACGGTGTTCGCCAACACCGTGGACCCCATGGCCCCCTTCGCGCCGGACAGCAACGAACTGGTAGGCATCGGCTTTTCCATGGGCGCGTTCGACGGCCGGAACGCGGATATTGCGAATGCCATTCTGTATCTCGAGCCGGGCAATGTCAGCGACTCTTTGGTCGGTCCCCCGGACTGGTACTATGACAGCATTACGGGCTATTTCTACTACACCAAAATCCTCTGGCCCAGCGAAGTCACTTCCCCCATCATCAAGAACATAGGGGTGTCGAATTTCCTGCAGAACCAACATAAAGATATGGATTACATGCTCAAGGTAGAGGCGGAGGGCATTTTCCCGCGGGAGGGCGTTCTGCTCGCGCAGTGGGGCATTGACGACACCAACCCGCTCCACGCCCTGCTGTATCCCTTGACCACCTACACCTATGCCGCATCGTAAGTCTATGTATAGAAAGCGGATAACACCATAACAATAACAGCACGGCAGGCTGCGGACAAAATCTGTTCCGTTCCTGCCGTGCTATCTAGATATTAGACGTTAGATGTTGGATATTAGACGCTGTAATGTTATAATAGAATCCTGTGGGGGCGCATATTCGGGTGTCCTGATCAAATTAGATGGAGGTCATCGCTTGAAATCATTTTTACGGGGATTTGGTTCCTTTGTGCTCATTCTGCTCCTGATTTGCATGATCGCGTTTTGCGGCTATAAAATATGGGGGGAACTTCAGTTTATCCAGGAGGCGAAGGGGGCGGAGAAAGAACTGGCGCCCTACGAACCCCAGACAGACGCGTTCAACGTGCCGGACACAACCGATGCCAGGAATAAACTGGCCGCGCTGATGGCCATTAACCCGGACGTCTGCGGCTGGATTATGCTGGAGGGCACAAACATCAGCTACCCGCTGGTTCTGGGGAAGGACAACAGCTTTTACTTGAACCACACGCCCAAAAAAGAATATCTGCGCACAGGCTCCATATTCATAGATGCCGGCTGTGCGCGGGATTTCAGCGTCTTCAACACCGTAATTTACGGCCACAACGTGAGAAGCAGCAAGAATATGTTCACGCAGGTCACAAAGTATAAAGAAAAAGCTTTTTTCGACACACACGATACCGGCTGGATCATTACCCCGGAGGCCACCTACCGCATTCAGCTCTACGCCTATTTTGATGCCCGTGCCGGCGACGATATCTACCGCAGCTGGTTCCCCGAAGTGGGGGACAGGCAGGCGCATTTGGAGATGATCACAAAAACCGCGCGCCATCTGCGCAATCTGGACGTCACGGCGGAGGATCACATTGTCAGCCTTTCCACCTGCACGTTTGACACCAACAATTCCCGCTCGGTGCTGGTGGGGAAATTGGTGCCGGCGCCGTAAAATCATATCAATTTCGGGAAGTGTTTATTAAATAGCTATTTCAATGGTTTTGTTGACGTGGTAAGCAGCATATAGCATGGTAGTCAGTTCAATCATCTCCATGGAACGAGAAACAACACAGGTTTTTCTCCTAAA
>Ga0123353_10010733_pt1 | contig 12809 bp, 9 predicted proteins | sample TergutLab28metaG_3_FD_92763 | JGI IMG/M metagenome (GOLD analysis project Ga0123353, IMG submission 92763) | Labiotermes labralis P3 segment gut microbial communities from Petit-Saut dam, French Guiana - Lab288 P3 | ecosystem: Host-associated > Arthropoda: Insects > Digestive system > Gut ...
TGATAACCCAGTTACCTTTGATAGAATGCTAAAATTTAATGTCAGGCCGGTGTTGTGACCTTTCCGGATATTTACGCGAAGGGTGGCAATACGTACCTTGGCTGAGTAGTTCACATCAGCACCTCGATTCAGTAGGAGATTAGCAATACTTTCATTGCCGTAATGCGCTGCTATGTGGAGTGGTGTGAACCCACTCTTTGATGTCACATCAGGGTTATGGTCATTCTGCAAGAGACAATGCGAGAATGAGTCTCTGACACAAAAGTTTGAAATACGTTCCCCGTGCTGTCGTAAATTTTGCAGAATAGTGTTAGTCTGCCATCCGTAGATACCTAAAAGTATAAAATTATTAATATATTTGTATTCTACTTATATTTCAACGTATGTCTGTTTGAAAGAAGAGAATTCGAAGACGTACGAGATGTTGCCAAAACAAGTTTGTTCAAAGGGTGTCAAGCGGTTGACTGTCAAACGACACTTTTATCTTTCCTCTCTTGAACAACTACGTTTAGGTCCAGCCAGAAATAAACAGTTAAATCTGATATATTTTATTTACAATTTACCATGTTTAATTGTTACCGAAAACAATTTTTCAGTTCAACAGGGTTTCTGCGTTTGAAAATAATTCTATTTCATTTTATTTGCAAGGTTGTCCTGCCAACTATATTTGTACTGAAATATAATTTCTAATTTGAGTCAAAAGATAGACAAAGAGAATTAATCCACATTCGGAAAAAAGTTAAAGATAAGGAGTAAGAAAACAAAGTTAATTCTATCTCCGCCTTCACTCCTATGGTGCCACACACACACACACACACACACACACACATTCCTGCCTCTAATGGAATATGAACCCACAATCCCAGCATTCGAGCAATAGTACAGTAAAAGCTATGGACGGCGTTGCTAAAGTTCTGGCTTTTACAGCAAGTATAAATGTAGAAGACATAAAGTGAGTCACTGTAGTTGTGGTGTAGCACGTCGAGGAAAAGCAAATCCAGGTTAACATTTCTGTTGGAAAAAATCCACGAGTACAGAGCAATTGTAAGCCCAACTTATGAATGATTATTAGTGATATTAAAATGATTAGGCTGATAGATAAGAGGGTCAGAAAGTAAAGACACCTTATTTATAAAACAAAAGCAATATCTTGATAGAGAACAGAAAATGCACAGTGAATATGTCTATTCTTATTTTCCAACGTTGCCCCTCGATCTTTGAGATAATTGTCCCAGCGTGTAATAAAATTCTTATAATAAAACCAAGTAGATGCACTAATTTCTCAAACTTATTTTTGGAATAGAACTCTACATGTTTTGGACAGTTCCTCTATCCATCATCAGGAGTTTTTCACTGTACACACAGCAATGGTATATGTCATAAAGATTTGCTGACAGCTTGCGTGTTAGTACAAGAAGGAATTTCCGTCCTGATCCTGCTCGCAAGCTGTCAGCAAACCTGTATAACATATACCTATTGCTGTGTGTATAGTGAAAAACTCCTGATGATGGAAAGAGGAACGGTCCGAAACATGTAGAGTTTTATTCCAAAAATAAATTTGAGAAATTAGTGCACCTAGTTGGGTTTATTACAAGAATTTTATCACGATGCACGCTCACCTGAACGTCAAAAGCGTGTAATAAGTTTGTCCATCCAGGACGCATAGAAACGTCACTCTTGCGTGAGCCACGTGACGATAGCATGTTTGGCATCGTCATCGCAGGTATAACGATGTCCCGAAAAGTGCCTTCGAGAAAGACACGAGAATTTCTGGGTGCCAAACCCGGACTGTAGGAGAATGATACAGCTTTTCCCAACATAAATTTTGCAAGAATTTTCTAGCCTTCGGTGCCATATGCGGCCGGTCATAAAAATGGGGGAGAATCACACTATAACATTGAAGAGTGGAACAACTTCTGTGCCCACAAAAATATAATTCTTCAGACTTCCAAGAGAGAACAGTTCTCCACGTGGGTCATCAGGCTGAACTGACACAGCTGTGCTCCGTCTGCGCATATGCCCGAATCTCACGAAATTTAAACGAGTTTGGCCTCTCGAAAAATGGGACTTATATCGCTTTTTTTATCTACCCTTATATTTTAATCCGAGCGTGAATTTTGAAATAAATATTGGAGGCGTGAAACAGTCATGAATGTGTTTAAGATTTCACTGTCCAGTGTTTCTATGGTAAAGTAGTAAACATCCATGGACTGTACATAGCAGCATTAGACATAGAACTGTCTACCTGTAGCAGGAGAGCTGCAGCTTTGCAGTCGTCCTTCTTGGCGGCTATGTGTAGCGCAGGCAGCCGCACTTTGCCACGGGTGTCATTCTCAAGGAGCACAGCGACCACCTTGTCATGGCCCTGCTGCATCGCCACAGCCAGCGGCGTAAATCCGTCCTGCAACAACATACATACAAAATACTATCTCAACCACTAAGACGACATGTTGTACTTCTTCCACAGAGCTTTTTATTCGAAACACAAAGTATACAGGAAGCCGGCCCTGCTTCCTTCATCGTGTGAAATACAAAAATTTAATTTGATATTAAAAAACAAAAGATTAATAAAAATTTTAAAAAAATGGACACAACTATTGCAGTTGAGGCATTTGTAAGTTCAACTGCATGAGTTATCACATAGACATAGGGCAAACGGGAGGAAACTATCATATCTAGGTACATGAAACACATACAAGGCATTAAATAAACATGTGTTGGAACGCAGATAAGAATAACATTTGACTGATCTGATCTACCATGGCAGTATTACTAGCAAAAAACAATGGCGTACTTTTGGACATACGTGAAAGATGTCGCTTTTATTCCCATGCAAATTTGACAAATTTAGGCAACTTATAAACGAACAGAATATAACAGATCTAAGTGTCCTACCCGATACGTTGCTTAAAAGAGAACACCAGTAATCCCATACAAGAGTAAGGCCGGTAGACTGGACAGAAACTTCACAAAACACAAGGTGATACGAATCAAGGCATGACAACACAAAATTATTGTAAAGTTACATCCACATACAATTCTTCTTTACTGCGAGTAACAACGTATAGGTCTGCGAACTTATACAAGGATGAACACAGTATTAAAAAGCCACGCAGTTAAGGTGCAATGTTTACAAGGACACAACGCCTATATTTGTATGTATTTTGGTGGGTTAATACGACAGTGACATTATGTGAACTGACACACACACAATGACCACTCTTCACCTGCACTGATCACAACATAACAAAGTTAGGGCATCTAGAAGACCAGTATATATACAAATGAAGTGCTGAAAAAATTACTTCAAATGCCAATCATAAAGAGTATTTTAATTTGTCAATATGATTACATAGTTATTTCTTTCGTAATTTCTGAATATTCCAAATCAAGCTAGTAAAAGATAGTGGTTATTTCAGTATCATATTCCCAAAGTGTTGTAGCATACAAAATTATTGGACATTCGGTTTCGTCAAGTATTTTTTTTAATATTATAATGTAGATCGTAAGTTAATAACACCGGTACCTTTAGGATACGTATATATCTGCTAATTTATAAGCTTTGGTTGTAGGGGTACTGAAAACAATGCTGAAACAATAAAAGTCAGTTTATCAGTAATATCCTTGTAAACAATAAAAAGTGAAATTAATGCTAAACTGTCAACGTTGCAGAGAAAGATTTAACGTGCTGCCTTGTGCCTGCCACTAAGGCGGAAAGGATCTTACCTCAGTGGCAAGGCTTTGATTGGCTCCGTTGGCAAGTAGAAACCTAACCACGTTGTCATGGTTCTCTTGGGCAGCCATGTAGAGTGGTGTGAAACCATTCTGCGACTGGACATTTACTGCCGCCCCATTCGCCACCAGCAACTTGACCACCTCCTCTTGACCGGCTGTAAAAATATTAAAGTTAACTAAACAATTCCCAGCCTCATTTTCATGAAACTGACTTCATTCCTAAGGAATCCCTTCTTTCTTTCATTGTATGTTCAACCTTGAAACATGGCAGTGACTTAAGAATTGCTCTATACGTTTTTGGTTGTAGTATTACGTAATCAACCACGGTAATTACGCAATTAACGAAATGAAGATCAAAGATTTATTTGTCGTCCATCTACAAGAATTTCATTATCAAAAAGTTAATGTTAAGTTCTGTGAGGTAATAAAATTAATGAAAACGCTTTTGTGAAATATGAATGATCTTTTCGATTCTTTTCAAATTAATATCCTTCAACATGCTTTGGCCTAAACGTCCATTCCCAGGGGAATCAATTATGTTATTAATGGGAGGTAACCAGCCTTTCGTGTATGTAAGGATGAATGTAGAATGTATGATGATGTAATACATAATAGGGCAACCCCTTGGGTTCCATAAAATGCGGAGAATTTCTAAACTGGCTGAGAAACGGTTAGCTTCTCAAGAAGGACTCTGTTCCATGGAGTAAGTAAGTAGTACCTGTTATGGTGTGTACACGGTCGAAAATGCAGCATTACAAGAATATCGAGCTTCAGGTTTTGTACAGTAGACATCTGTGAAACAAGCCGGGCTGACTATTTCACCAGTCGTGTTTAATTGCCTCTGGTTTACTGTGCCCTGTCACCATTACTACAGCGCGATTTTACGAATACTTCATAGTTAGAGACTGACTGATTCACAACAACTTGCATTGCTCTACTTAAATTAAGCTTACATCGCGGCAACAAGAGCTTCACATTTTCCATTCCGTGCTTTAAAATTCAATTGTTACAAGTTGAACCCATAAAATGCACACAATTTTATTAGATTTAAATAATATTATAAAACCCAGTAACCCCTACATGCTTTGGCCTTATTGGCCAATCATCGGGAGTACAATAATTGTGCAAAATGACTGTAATGCCGCAAGCACTTGCAACATGTTAACAGGCTGCTCCAGCTTACTGTTCACAAGTCGGTCCGCTATACATACTCTACATCGAAGAATTTCTAGTAGTTCTTCTACATGCAAGAAACAAATGTATCGAGTAATCGCTTTATACAATTATTGTACTCGCTGATGATGGACCAATAAGGCCAAAACACGTAGGTGTTAGTGGTTTTTATAATATTATTGTAAATCTAATACAATTGTGTGCATTTGTTTGTTAAAACTACAGTAATAGTCAGGAAGAACGTTATTCAAGTACGAACGCTTTATTTAAGAACAGAAAAAATAAAATAAACCAACTACGATGGACGGTTCAGGTACGTTGTAATACTTCGTAAAAATCCTGTAAAGTGTAGAGTAAAAATAATAAATTTTTGGTAACTTGTAGTTGGCATAATTACGTTAACAAATCATCAAGAAAACACGATTTTTCTCTGAAAATATAAATATCTCTACTTATGGCATTAGTCGCCCATCCGCTTCTAGCAGGACAGATGCGACGTTTGAAATCAGCACTGAACAACGTAAAATCGCTGACGTTTCGAGAGTACATGCGAAGGCCAGCAGTTTCCAAATGGCAAGGGCAGAATTATAGTTCATTCTAAACATCAATAATAATAATAATGATGAAATCACATTAATAACAATAATAATATAATACCCGTCTTACGAACAGGCCGTGCAGCGTAATATACGCTGTCATTACTGAGGCAGACGAGTGGCAGACATGCTCGCTAACTGACAGCAAGGGCAGTGTTCATTTCCCTGTGGTGTAATGTTGCAACTCTTTCGCGTCGTCACGTCTGCGACCCGAATTACTCGTACTATTTCCATCTCCAGCGCCACGCCCATTCAAGACACACGCAACCTGCTGCTTGTGTATACATTTCCTTCTCTAGTTCAGCGCTTCATATTATAATTTCCTGTTAGTTTTGTGTACTTCGAAAACATTAGGCCTATAATTTATCTTTAGCCTTTTCTATTGCAGGATCTCACCGTTCCATTACAACAATTCGAGGTCCTGACTTAAAAAAGGCGCAGACCCTTCCCCACTCATCTATAACAAGTATGTGATTTATCAACATTCGGAATATGACTGCAACTGACAAGTTGCCGTTACAGTAAATTAAGACATTTCAGCATTGGATTACACAATTAAGTTAGTAAAACCGGGGGTAAGAGAAGCGGGATACCATTATTTTATCGTTAGGATCTATTTACTGCAGGTTTGAGACACTATTGGAAAACATGACAGTCACCGACACAGCCAATATGGGACAGGGTTCAAAACGCGAAGGACTGCACCGCGTTTTGGAGCTGACAGTCCGCACTGGAAACAAGAAGTAACAGCATAAGCATTATGTAACATTTTATTTATGCTTCATCCAGGGCGAAATTTTGTTGCAAATGCAAATCCGCACGCCGTTACGTTCTGAAATTTGAGGTTCTGTTGTTGGTGATAAGACACTACTAAAATTTACAGAGTTCCACGGAAGCCTATTATCACGGGAAAACAATGGTGGAGGCAGCAGGTGTTTCCGAAATGTCGTCCTGTTTCTACCAGACTATACGTCATTATGGCCTTGACGACAATATCTTCTACATTTGCTGAGTTCATCGCACTAGTACGTAGGTCTTCGGTAACTCAATGTATTGTCTTACTGCTATACCGTATATATGCATCTGCACTAATTAAGAGCTAAGATCTATTAGTTATGTTATTATTATTATTATTATTAATTTCATCATCATCATCTCCTTTATGCAGGGTATTTATACTTATATTCCTGATACAAACTACTTCCCTAGGGAAAGTGTTGCAACTATTCTGTTGTTACTATTCATGGTGCTTATAACGTCAGTTCCAGTGTCGAATCTGTTGTACTTTTACATTAGTGCTTTCCGAAGAATGTGTGCAGTGTCCAATATGGCTGTTTTCTGTAGTTCCTTGATTTCATGTTTTCCCGGTATGTTTCTCACGTATTATTATTATACGATATGTATGTCTCCTGTCACAGGCATTTCTTCCTGGTACTTCTCTTGAACCAGCGGTGATGCCCACCGCTCAGGCTTCAAGCTTCACATTGCAGTACTTTCCGTATTATGTGTGATGTTCCATGTATGTCTTTTGTAGTGAATCTATCGAGTGTTTTCCTGGTATTATTATTATTATTATTATTATTATACGATATGGATGTCTCTTGTCACAGGCCTTTTCTTCTTGGTACTTTTATTGAACCAGCGGTGATCCCCACCGCTCAGGCTTCAAGCTTCACACTGCAGTACTTTCCGTATTATGTGTGATGTTCCAAGTATAGCTGTCTTTTGTAGTGAATCAATCGAATGTTTTCCTGGTACAGCTTCCAAAATTTTCCTTAAGCTTCTCGTTGCTATTCCAGTGGCTCCAATTATTACTGGTACAATCGTACTTTTCAGGTTCCACTTTCGCTGTATCTCTATACATAAACTCTTGTATTTTAACTTCTTTTCCGCTTCCTTTTGCACAGCATTTCTGTCTGCAGGTATTGCCACATCTATCAGTGTGCATGTTTTCTTTTATTATTATTATTATTATTATTATTATTATTATTATTATTAACACATTCCAGGAAACATTCAACCAGCGTTTTACACGCAAAGACTGATAGATGGCGCAATGGAATAAATTCCTCATTCTGAACTGAAATTGAAATCTTGTGCACTGAGGATGTGAATGAGTCACATTCTCCACGTGCAGTGTGTGTGTGTGTGAGACCGTTTGGTCAGCTCTGTGTAATTAATTCACTTGTTGGTTGCTAATAATTAAATTTCAGTTATTTTGAGCTATACGACTTTTTCGCAACTGTTCGTAGAGTGTTTAATTTGAGGCGTATAAAATATTAAGCGAACAGTTGGAAACTGTTTCGTTTCGACCAGCCATATTAAAAGTGCTCCCCCATGAATTGCTTCTGATACGAAATCCATTGTTTGCGTCGATCATGTAAGTCCTAATTACTTCTCAGCTTCTCGTTTATTCATGGCGTTATAAGCGGCTGTCGCGAGAGAAGTTTCAGAATCATATTGTGGGAAACTGTAGGAGGGAGCAGATTAGGTAGCTAGTGGGCTATCGTTGCTACGGTAATTCAGCCTCATTAGCTATATTCTGTTCATACCACATATACAGCTGAGTAGCAAAATGGTTGCGATATTCGTACCGGATCATTGAGTGTAAAATGAGGATGCGAGAGCCAACATAATGCATCACACACAGTTTGTGCGTCAGCAGATTATAATCAAATACGCTTCACAATTGCACTGATATTAAAAATATGTATGTCATATGGAACGCATGTGTGAGTCATTATAATACAGCACATAACGTAAGGTATTTTGTAGTCCTGGGCTTGTGTGCAGGGGCATGATTTAATATGCAATTACGGTATATTTTATGCTGAAATAAATGCAGATAGTTATATTTTGTGAGTCATAATAGAAATGAATGAGGTGAAAATAATTTACTATTACCCGCGTGGTACAGGGTGACCGAAGTTCATTACGCTGAATACATCGGTGCATAACCAGCCGTGTGGGTTATGTTCGTGTTAAGCAGCGTGGCTGGTGAGACCAGGGTCTTAAGGGAAATTGGGGGTTTGGCGAACAGCGGACCTTGTTTACGTTCTTGGAGGACTGATTTACGTGTTTCTCTAATCAAAAACACGAATATTGCGAGAAAAGGTTTGAAAATGGCACTCGTTTAGGGGTCAATAATAATAATAATAATAATAATAATAATAATAATTTATAAGAGTCATAGCAGGGGCAACTGAACTGGAACCATATCAGAATCATTCAGGTAATGTCTGAATAATATACCAGGAGAGCATGAAATCAAGGAACTACAACAAACAGCTATATTGGGCATAGCTCACGTACTTCGGAAAGTACAAAACTTCAGGAGGAAGAGCATGCCATGTGCCATATATTAGCTGCGGCGTTATGTATCCTAGAAACACGGTGTCTTTGAAGGTGATAACAAATAATAACCACAATAATAATAATAACAATGTTGGGCTCACTCCAGATCCCAGTACACGGTTGATGGAACTGTTCACCGATTATCACCAGATTGTAACGGCGTGGCTGTCCTCCCCTGTATGCTATACACTCGTCATATCATATTTCTCTACTGTTTTTTGCCATTTACATATTATGCGAGTTTTCAGGTTTTTGGAGGGGGTGCAGCTGAGACCTCTGCTCCTCTGGGATATTGTGCTCTTGTCACCAAGCGTTTGTTGCCCAAACGTACAAGGAAGAATTCTTCACTGGACCCAGAAGAGTGAATATCTCGACCTACGCGTTGATTTATGCAAATATCTCCCTATACCTCATACCTATGCGTTATTTGTACAGACTGTTATTGTGCTGTGTGCTAATTACTCTTTCATATTCAAACATCTTTACACATAATTTGAATTCTGTACTTCGTTTCCGGACAGTTCAACATGCGATTATCTTCAAACCCAATGCATAATAGACAACTGCCTTTATTCTTTTCATGTCTCATTTCTCCGAATTTCTAAATTCCAAGTTTTAGATTAGGCTATTCCATTTAGGTGTCACGCTAATTAAAAAATCGTAATCAGCAGTGCCGTGACTGGCATTTATACTGATAGATAGTCCATGATGCAGCCGATTTCAGTTGCCACGTGGTCTAAGGAGTGGGTCTGCTGCCGCTCGCTTTGCTGGGATTGTGGGTTCGAATCTCGCTGGGGGCATGGATGTCTGTCATGAGTGTTGTGTGTTATCAGACATAGATCACTCATCCAGAGAAGCCCCTCCGAGTGTTTCTGAGTGACCGTGAATGCCTCGATAACGAGGAGACCCTGCCCACTAGGGACTGTGGCACCATAAACAAAGGCCCATATTGATGACCACAACATTTGTGACATTTATTGTGGTGACTTCTCCTACGCCGCCGATTTTTGTATTTGTACGTCAATTAAAAACAGGGGATAGGTAAACCAAAGTACTGCGGTGCGGAAAACTGGAAACATACGGACAGCCGCGCGTAGGTGATGACTAAAATCTTCGGATGGAGATAAATTGTTAATTCGTTCTTTCCTTTTCAGTTAAAAGCGAAATTGGCCCTGTGTACACCATGAAGGTGTATGGGGATGAGGAAGTATAGTTCCATACATTCTTGTCCTCGGCTCCACATGGAGGTAAGGGGTCAGTGTCAGGCTTCCGACCGTTTTTAACCCCTTGAAATACCACCCCCCCCCCGTGCCCCGTGAATAGCAGTCTGAAGGGCCCGAATAAACGCTTTTAGTAAGAGAAAATAATGATTTATTTACCTCCGCCGGAAGTCGAGCACGATCCTCCAGCACACGGCCTAGCCTTTTTAAGTGAACGTCCGAAATTGACGGCAAAAGTAGCATTATTCCGTGAGGTAATGCGAAAGGAAACGCCTGCACATTAAAGGAACTCGAGAGTTCCAAGTCGAGTGTATATATACTGTGCAAAAATGTGCTTGTATTACAGACGCAAGTAGCGTTCTTGTTTAGATGCGTCCCGTACTGTTGCATCATTTACTTTTGATGTTGTGATATGTCCGCACGAAGGAGGGAATATTGTACTGAGCGTCTGAAGGGAGTTCATGGTTACAGACTTGTTGATACTGTGTTGCTGCATTTTATTGTGTGGGAGGGTACGCAATGTTGTTTCTACGGAGAAATGAAAATTGTTGTTGAAAAACCTGATTATGGCTTTATAGAGCGAGTGGAATTTCGTGACGAGCATAACGACTGTTAGCTTGTCAAGATGATTGGTCTGTATGTAGGCGGATCCGGGATAGGGTAATCGATACAGTGACAAGGCTATTGGGTGTACGTTACGCGATTTGAATCTTGGTAAGGGCAAGCGTTTTTTGTCTTTTTTAAAACGCTCAGACTGGCTTTGAATCTCACCCAGCCTCCTTTTCACTAGGTACCGGGTTTCTTTTCAGGGTGTAAAGCACCGGAGGCTTGAAGCTTACCACTCAACTCCATCTACTGCCCAGGTTAAGAATGGGTGGAGTTGTACCTCTAATCCCCTATACGCCCTCATGGCATGAACGTGGAAATATCAACCTTTTTTTAAATCCCATGCAGTCACATGTAGATATGTAATATCTGTATAGCTGTTAATGACTGTCTAAACTTACTCGCCTTCTTTGTTCACAGGTAAGAAAGCCCTTCGTCGGGGCTCGAGAGCTGTGTTCGTACTGCCGGTCTGAGTGTTTGTAGCACTTGGTGTCTTGCGGGTGTCACGAGGTAAGAGGCTTAGCCCAGCCTGTAGGCCTACGACACTGATTACTGTAACAGGACGAAGAAGAGGCCTGTTTGTTACGGTGGACATTTTCCTTTCCTAAGACCGTACGCCTAATGCGTCATTGTGTAGTGATAAAGACAAAATCTTATCACTTATGTTTGACCTCCCAGTCGTCTAAGTTTTATTAGAAACGCACGGAGTTGAACAAGCAGGCTGTCCTGCTGCCTTAAGTGCATACAGTATGTAACCTGTGTTTGTATTGTACCTCATGACAGTAGTAGAACCGGCTTCCGAAGCGCCTATTTCTAACAGAAACGAGACTATAGCTTAAGCAAACGCTTAAACGTATAAATAAATTTGGCTGTATGGTTTCTTTTTTTTTTTTATTTACCCCAAGAGTGCGGGAGATGGTAAAGCGCCTGTTACTTATCCCCCAGCATCAAGAACAGTCGTCACTACTGTGCGTGGTACGGAAAACAGCGCAGTAAGCGTACTTAGTTCACTCATATACGTCTTGTAATTTTTACGATGTTTTTAGTTGGACCAGTTGGAAGACCTAATATTAAAAGTGGTTTTCAAGAAGCTGGATAGTGAAGCCTGGACTGGGTTATTCTGGCTCAGGATAAGGACACGTGGCGGGCGATTATGAATGGAGCAATGAACTTTGGGGTTCCATAAAGTGCGGGGGAATTTCTTAACTATCTGAGGATCTGTTAGCTTATCAAGAGGGACTCTGTTCCGCGTACTAACTTATTTAGTTAGTGTCTTGGTCGTAAAATAAAAAAAAAAGACCCATTCGAAGAAGGGTGTGTCAACTAGTAGCTTAACGGGGCTGTGTGCTGTCGTAATAACATCCATCGCTACGTTCCTTGTATGTTTTCGAAGATGATGCTTCTGTTGAGAAAGTGAGGGCTAGAATTTTTACACTAAGCAGTGTTTTAAATCAGCAGATGATTGTTCTGGTCATCGATAGTGCTGCAGTATACTCTACGTCATCTTTATTTTGATATGAGTCGTAATTTAAACATTCTCGTGATTACGAATTATAATTCACTGTGTCTGTATTGTAGTATCATGCGTGCTGACTGAGCCTGACTGTTTGCCTCGCCTCACCCATCGACGTAAGGTGTCACCTTTGTCTCGATTGTTTTGTGTCTCGCAGGAAGGGTGGTTTCACTTTTTTTTTTAGTTTTTGGTTACTCAGAGATGAATGAACTATGTAAATTAGGGCCAGACACAGCGCTTGCCTGAACAAGAGTTTCTGGAATGCGCGTTGTTTACATACACATTAAACAAGCGTTGTTATATTGTGGGACAAACCAGAGTTTTTCTGAGGGGTGTGCCTCGTATACTTAATGGTATAATTAGCTTCTTTTAAACGTTAAGTTAAATTTTAATCGTATGTTGCCTTAAGCTGCTAACTGGTTCCCTTCCTTGGGCAGTGTATTTGAGAAAATTATGATCCATAAAATTGTCAAGGCATAATTCAGCTTGTACAGCACCAGGAATTTATCTAAGTAATTAACCAACTTGATGCACAAAATTTTGTTTTACAATAAGTTTCATTTCATGCCTCTACATGTTTCGAGCACATGTGCTCATCATCAGGAGGTCAAA
>Ga0123353_10010736_pt1 | contig 12808 bp, 11 predicted proteins | sample TergutLab28metaG_3_FD_92763 | JGI IMG/M metagenome (GOLD analysis project Ga0123353, IMG submission 92763) | Labiotermes labralis P3 segment gut microbial communities from Petit-Saut dam, French Guiana - Lab288 P3 | ecosystem: Host-associated > Arthropoda: Insects > Digestive system > Gut ...
CGCAGAAGTTCCGCGTGGATCCGAACGGCCTGCCCTTGCTGGAAAACAACATCTGCGCGTGGTTTATCTGCAAGGTCATCGGGCAGACCGAGACGTCGACGCACACGCTGTTTCTCGCCGAAGTGACCGAGACGTCGGAAGAGGTCGCCGGCCATCCGATGAGCTACGAATACTACCACACGGTGGTAAAAGGCAAGACGCCGAAAAACGCGCCGCATGCATAACACATGACTAACACGTTACGAGCCGCATGCCTAACACGTATTACGCGCCGCACGCATAACACACATTAGGGGATGATGAAACTTTGAAAATAGGGAAGAATGTATACGCTATCCGGGGCGTGGACAGTGAAGTGCGTATGTTTCATGGCTATCAGACGCCGGTGGGCACCACCTACAACGCCTATCTCGTGCAAGACGGGCAGCAGATCACGCTGGTGGACAGCGTAAAACATGACTTCGCGGATGCCTTCCTGGGCGATATCCGGGCCATCATCGGCGAGCGGCTCATCGACAACCTCATCTGCAACCACGCCGAGCCGGATCACAGCGGCGCCCTGCCCGCGCTGGCCAAAGCCTACCCGGGGGCGGCCATCTATGGGACGGCCAACTGCGGGAAGATCATCCGCGCCTATTATCCGGACATCGCCGCCGACCGCTACCACACCGTGAAAAAGGGGGACACGCTCCCCACAGGCGGGAGCACCTTCCACTTTTACCCCATGCCGATGGTGCATTGGCCGGACAGCATGGCCACCTATCTGGCCGAGGAGCGAATACTGTTCTCCAACGACGCCTTCGGCCAGCACATTGGCACGGGCGAGCTCTTCGACGAAGAACTGCCATGGGAGACGCTTGCCTCCCGCGCGGGGGACTACTATGCCAATATCATCCTGCCCTACGGGGGGCAAGTCGGCCGCGCGTGGGAAACCTTAGGGGGGCTGGATATCGAGATGGTCTGCCCATCCCACGGCGTGATCCTGCGCCGCGATTTCGCGCGCATAGCGGATAAATACGGGCAGTGGCGCCAGAACCAAACCGACGCGGCGAAGGCCGTGATCATCTACGACACCATGTGGGGTACGACGCGCAAGCTGGCTTGCCGGCTGCGCGACGAATACGAACAAAAGGGGATATCCGCCGAGATCATCGACTTATCCCAAAAACACGCCTCCTATGCCATGGCGCAGTTGCTGGAAGCCCGGCACATCTGCGTCGGATCGCCCACGCTCAACAACAACATGATGCCCACCGTCAGCGCGTTTTTGACCTGCATGGGCGGCCTGAAACCCAAGAACCGCGCCGGCCGCGCCTTCGGCGCCTACGGATGGAGCGGCGAGTCCATCGGGCAGATCCACGAAGCCCTAGCAGGCTACGGGTTTGAGCTTGAGCCGCCCCTCAAGGCCATGTGGAATATATAGCAGAGGTATATAGTGATATTATAATGGTATATAATGGTATATAATGGCCTATAGTGATATATGGAGGTGTATCATTGCGTGAAGATATCATATCATTGATCATACACGCCGAACATGACTATCACGACGGCGTGAAAAAGGCAATCGCCGAGGCGGAGGCCTATGCGGACGAACGCAAGAAGAAACAAATTGTCTATGTCGATTGGCAAAAACGGGAATGGGAGCGTTTTGAGAAATCGGAAAACGCCAAACTCGAGAAAAAACTTGCCGCCGCCGAACAAAGGCTGGAGAAAGAAACGGCGGAGATGAAAAACAGGCTGAAAACAGCCCAAGAAAAGAAGGTGAATCAAATCAGCGAACGCCTGAAAGAGGAGGTGCTATCCTTATATGGCAATCGCTAAAATGGAAAAACTGAAGCTGACATTCGGGGCGGGGCATCTGGATGAAGTATTGCACCTGATGCAGGGGTTTCAAGGCATACACATCGAAACAGGCATTGAATCGACAATCCCCCAGGCGAGGAGGGTCGAGATAGAAAAAGACATCCACGAAATTGAAAAAACCCTGCAAAAGATTTACACGGCCAACAGCATCCTCACAAGCTGGAAACCCGCCAACATGTTCAGCGCGTTGAAAGGCGGCGAGGAGAGGCGCCTCAGCGCCGCCCAGCTGACAGAGATCGTGGAGGGGAGCGATTGGGAGGAAATCCTCGACAATATCCTCCAAACCGACCGGAAGCTGCAAGATAACAGGGCCAGGCGGCAAGAGATCACGAAACTCTTTGACAAGCTGGAAATCTGGGAGAAGTTCGCCTGCAACCCGCTGGAATTCGCGAAGTTCCAACGGACGGCGGCGTTCATGGGCTCGGTCCACAAGAAGCACGCGGCGGAGTTTTCCGAACACCTTAGCCTACTCGAAGAGGAAGGCGTTGGCTATGAAAACGTCGCCGAGCGCGAAGACCGCGTCTATTTTCTGTTGCTCTGCCACCGCAGCATGGAGGGAAAACTGGGCACCTTGATGGATGAATTCTCCTTTTCCCCGGAGGAGTACCCCTTCGACAAACCACAGGCCAAAGCGAAGAGAACCCTGGATGAGGAAGAGCGCCAGCTTGTGGAGGAGGAAAGGGAAATCGACGAACTCCTCGTCGAACAGGCAAAACACGGGGAAATCCTGGCCCTAGCGGAGGACTACAACCTCAATACGTTGCTGCGAAAGAAAAAGGCTTTGGAAGTCACCTTCGACGGCGAGGACATTGTCATTTCCGGCTGGATCCTGTCCGACAAGCGCGAGCAATTCGAGCGGCGCCTGGCGTCGCGCGTGCCCAAGGCAGGATACCGGATATTCTTCAGCCAAGTGAAAGACAAGGACATCGACCACGTCCCCATCAAGCTGCAAAACGGCAGGCTGACCACCGTATACGAGCGATTGATCGAGATGTACAGCCTACCAAAATACAACGAGATCGACCCCACGCCGATCATGACGATATTCTACTTCGTATTTTTCGGCCTCATGGTGGCCGACGTCGGCTACGGCCTCACGATATGCCTGTTGGGGCTTCTGATCAAACGGTTCCTCAAACTGAAACGGAGCCGGCGGAGCCTCGTCGATTTCCTCTTCTACCTCAGCTTCCCCATCATGGGCTGGGGGCTGGTGTGCGGATCCATCTTCGGGCTGGATCTGCCTTTCGGGTTGCTATCGATTCGGGTGGATATCATCCCCATGACGATACTCTCCATCGGGTTCGGCTACCTGCATATCATGACCGGGCTGGTTTTGCAGATGATAAACCAGATAAAACGCGGGAACACTTACGATATGCTGACAGGCGGCCTCTCTTGGTTCTTGATATTCTTAGGCGGCGCCGCCGCCCTCCTGACCACCCTCGTCCCCCAGCTGGAGAGCGCGGCCCTGCGCTGGGCGGGGCTGGCGGTCCTGGGCGTGGGCCTGGCCATCGTCCTGCTTGTGCCCGCCGTGCAACGCGGAAAGAAATGGTATATGGGGTTGGGCAGCGGCCTGTACGCGCTGTACGGCGCGACCAGTTACCTGGGAGATTTTGTCAGCTACACCCGCCTGATGGCCCTCGGCGTCGCGGGCGGGAGCGTGGCGTTGGCCTTCAACACGATTTTGTCTTACCTCGCGCTCCCGGCGCGGCTGACGCTCGGTGTCGTCCTGGCCATTATCTTGCACGGGCTCAACATGTTCTTGACCATGCTCAGCGCCTATGTCCACGGGATACGCCTCCAGTTCATTGAGTTTTTCGGCAAATTCTACGCGGGCGGCGGAAAACGGTTTGAACCCTTCAAAACGGCGGAGAAGAACGTCATTATCATAGAAAATGATTGAATAAGCGATAAACAAGCGATGGTTCGCTTGATAACAAGCGATGGGGGGATACTATGGATTTTATGAATGATATTTTGCCGGTCGTCCTGCTCATCCTCGGCATATTGATGTCCATTGTGCTTTCGGGCATCGGATCGGCCAGGGGATCGGCCATGATCGGCAGGGCGGCGGCGGCCCTCATATCGGAACAGCCGGAAAAATTCGGGAAATCCCTTGTGCTGCAAATGATGTCGGCCTCCCAGGGGCTGTACGGCTTTATCATCGGATTCCTGATATTCACGAATTTCGGGGACGGCCTGACACTCTGGATCGCGCTGCGCTGCCTCGGCGCCGGATCCATTATGGGGCTGGCGGGCTACTTCACCGCGATCCAGCAGTCGATCGCGGCCACGGCCGGCGTACAAATCCTGGCCAAAAAACCCGAGCACTCCACAAAGGGCGTGCTATACTCCGCGATGATAGAAACGTACGCCATATTCGCGTTCGTCATCTCTGTATTGATTGTGATATGATATGAGAGAAGCGGGGATACACGCAATCATCCAAAAGGTACACGCTGACGCCGAGTTGCACAGCGGCGAACGCCATGCGCAAATCAAGGAGAAAGCCGACCGGGAGATAGACCGGGAGAGGGCGATTTCCCAGGGCGAGCAGGATCGTCGCCGCGAGATCATGAAAAACCGCAATGAATATGAATACGCCCTCCTATACGATCGCATGAGCAGCCGCTACCATCGCGAACTGCGCACATACCGGCGCCAACTGATAGACGAGATATTCGAAGCGGCGGCGGCCAAGCTCCGGGCCGCCTCGCGGGAAGAGTGCGCCCAGATGTTCGAAGCGGCGGTCAAAGGGCTGAAGGGCAACTATACATTATATATCGGCGAACTCTCCAAAGGAAAACTCGGCATCCGCGACATGGAAAAGGCAAAGGAAAAGGAAAAGGCAAAGGGCGGCGGGCTGGACATCACCCTCAGCCAGAAGACAATCCCGGGGAAAAGCGGGTTCCTCCTGAGGAACGACACGGTGGAATACAACTGCCTGTTTGAGGACTTAATCGAGGACAAGAAAGACGAACAGGCGGCCACGCTCTTGCATGAGGTTTTCGGGGATGCGTGATAAGTTGCTCGATAGTATTTACCCACATGCCAATACGGTGGCTTGCATCGAAGACAGCAAACTGCTCAAACAGTTTCAATATGACATTTTGTATCACAAAGCCGGGCTTGGGGCCACGCTGGACGAACTCAACAGCATCAACTATTTCCATACCTACAAAAACGCCGACGGAAGCAATTACCGCGAGATGCTCGACGGCCTCATGAAAGCCACATTCGACCAGATGCGGGAGATTGCCCCTGATGATCTGATCTGGCGCATCTTTTCGCTCTACTATGATATCCACAATATGAAGTTGGTGGTCAAAGAGAGATTTTTTGGGAAGAGGCTCGACAACCTGGCCCTGGGATACGGCGGCTACACGTTGCCCACGATACGATCCGCCGCCGTGGGGGAGTCGGACAATATCCTGGAGAACGAGACGCTGACCAAAGGCTTCTTCGAGGCGTTGCGCGCGGAAGACATCTATTTCGTGGACTTTATCCTGGACAGGACCTATTGCAAGACGCTCAGGAAATTCGCCGAGGAACTGGGCAACCCCTCGATCCTGGCGTTTATCATCGAGAAGATTGATTTGTATAATGTTTCGGCCTATTATCAATCGCTGGCGGCGGGATCCCCGGCGGGATTCTTCCCCAGGACTTTTTCCGAGTACGGAAGCCTGCCCCTGTCGGAGTGGATGCAACCGGCCGGCGACAGCGACAGCGGGCCGGGTAGGACGGATGGGTTACGAGGCCTCCAACAATACAAAACGCTATGGGAAGGCGCCGCCGACGAGGCGCAGCTCTTCTCGGAGCTGGACGTACTGATCGACAACTACCTGATAGAGAAAACCAAGATATGCAAACTCATGGCCTTCGGCATGGAACCGATCTGCGCGTATTATTTCAACAAATTGATGGAAATCAAGAACATCAGGATATTGCTCACCGGCAAAGAAAACGGCTACCATACCGGCGAAATCAGAAAAAGGATGAGGAAGCCGTATGAACTATAGGGTTATGAGGATATGAGGATATGAGGATATGAGGATGGGGGAACCGTATGAACTATAAGATTTGCGTCATCGGGAACGAAGCGCTCCTGTTCCCCTTCCTGCAATTCGGGTTCCAAACATTTCACCCGCCCACGCAGGAGGCGATCCGCGAAACCCTGCAGGCGGTCATCGACGACGGCTATGGCATCATATACATGGAAGACTCCTATTGCTATCCCGTCAAAGACATCCTCGACAAATACAAATATTGCCAAACGCCGATTTTCATCCCATTGGGCGAGAGCGATGAAAGCGAGAGCTACCATCAACGGACAGTCCGGGAAATGATGGAAAAAGCCATCGGAATGCAAATAACGTAGGGGCGGCACTTATTCCGCCCGCGCCCCCCGCCCCCCGCAACCCCCGTACGGGCGGCATCCGTGACGCGCCGCGTTGGATTATCGCCGGGAGGTTATATGGTAACAAACAGGAACAGGAACAAAGGCAAAATCCTCAGTGTGGCGGGACCGCTGGTCACCGCCGATAATATGCGCGGGGCAAGCATCCAGGACGTTTGCCACGTCGGCCGGCGCCGTCTGATCGGCGAAATCATCGAAATCGAGGGCGACATCGCCTCTGTGCAGGTCTATGAGGAAACCTCGGGGCTAGCGCACGGGGACCCACTGGTCAGCTTGGGCGAACCGCTCTCGGCGGAACTCGGCCCGGGGCTACTGACGCAGATGTTCGATGGGATACAACGCCCGCTCGACGTGTTATTGCGCGAGACAGGCAGCGGATTCCTCAAAAGGGGGATCCATGTCCCTTCGCTGGACAGGGAAAAGACCTGGCACTTCACGCCCGAGGTCACAGCCGGCCAAACGGTGTCCGCCGGCGACATCCTGGGCACGGTGCCCGAGGGCGGGGGAATCAAACATAAAATCATGCTGCCCCACGGGCTTGGCGGCGAGGTCCTGAGCATTCGGGAAGGGGACTTTCGGATAGAAGACACGGTCTGCGTCATCAAAAACACCGGCCATAGGGGCATCATCACCACCGGCAGCACCTCCAGCACCCCCACCAGCCACGGCATCACCACCAGCCACGGCATCACCACCGGCGGCGGCACCACCACCGCCACCACCGGCCACGGCACCGGCACCACCGCCACCACCCATCGCATCAACATGATCCAGACGTGGCCCGTGCGCAAACCGCGCCCTATCATGGAAAAAATAAACCCGCGCCAACCGCTCCACACGGGACAACGGGTGATCGATACATTCTTCCCCGTGATGAAGGGGGGGACCGCGGCAGTGCCGGGGCCTTTCGGCGCGGGAAAAACCGTGGTCCAGCAGCAAATCGCGAAATGGTCCAACGTCGATATCGTCGTCTATGTCGGGTGCGGCGAGCGCGGCAACGAAATGACGGACGTGATGAGCGAGTTCCGCAGGCTCGTCGACCCCGTGAGCGGGAAGCCGCTGATGGATCGCACCATCCTCATCGCCAACACCTCCAACATGCCGGTCGCGGCCAGGGAAGCCTCCATCTATACGGGCATTACCATCGCCGAATACTATCGGGACATGGGGTACGACGTCGCCATCATGGCGGACTCCACCTCCCGCTGGGCCGAGGCGCTGCGCGAAATGTCCGGGCGGCTGGAAGAGATGCCCGGCGACGAGGGGTACCCGGCTTACCTGGGCAGCAGGCTGAGCAACTACTATGAGCGCGCGGGCCGTGTGGTCGCGCTGGGGCGGCCCCACGGGCGCGTCGGCAGCGTGACCGCCATCAGCGCGGTATCGCCGCCCGGCGGGGACGTCTCCGAACCGGTCACGCAGAACACATTGCGGGTAGTCCGGGTCTTTTGGGGGCTGGACGCGGCGCTGGCCAGGCAGAGGCACTTCCCCTCCATCAACTGGATGAACTCCTACAGCCTTTACGCCCAAATAGCCAACGCCTACTACAACCAGTATGTCGGCGAAGAGGCGTCGACGCTCATACAAAAAGCCGCGGAATTGCTGCGGGAGGAAAGCCGCCTGCTGGAAATCGTCAAACTCGTCGGCTTCGACTCCCTCTCCGATACCGACAAACTCAAACTGGAAGGCGCCAAGTCGATACGGGAAGACTTTCTGCAGCAGAACGCCTTCGACGCGGTGGACGCCCACTCTTCCCTGGCAAAGCAGATCAAGATGCTCAAGCTGATCGTCGATTTCTACGAACTATCGCGAAGACATATGGAAACGGGCATCGAAACGGGAACCGAAACAGGGATCGTAAGCTTTTCGCGGTATTATCGGCAAACGGAAGCGATTAGGGAAAGGATCGCCCGCGTCAAGTATGTGCCGGAAAACGACATCAAAGCGATCGACATTGTCGCGATGGACATGTCGGCGGCGATGGAGGGGATGAAAGCCGCCGGGGAGAGTGAGGTTGCGGGCGATGATTAAATCGTTCAGGAACATATCGAAAACAGCCGGGCCGCTGCTGGAAGTGACCGGCGTGGACGGCGCGACCTATGACGAGCTGGTGGAAGTGGTCATGGAAAACGGCGAGAAAAGGCGCGGGCAGGTCATTGAGATCAACCGGGACATCGTGCTCATCGAGGTGTTCGAAGGCGCCTCCGGCATCTCGCCCAAAGACGCCAAGGTCCGTTTCATGGGCCGCCCCTTTACCATCGACGTCTCGGAGGACATGCTGGGCAGGGTTTTCGACGGCCTGGGCCGCCCGATGGACAACGAACTGCCCATTATCCCGGAAAAGAGGCTGGACATCAACGGGGAAGCCATCAACCCCACCGCGCGGGACTACCCCGACGAATTCATCCAGACCGGGATCTCTTCCATCGACCTGCTCAACACGCTGGTCCGCGGGCAAAAGCTGCCGATTTTTTCCGAAGCGGGCCTCCCGCACAACGAGCTAGCGGCGCAAATCGCGCGCCAAGCGAGGGTCTTGGGCGGCGACGAACGTTTTTGCGTCGTCTTCGCCGCGCTGGGCATCACCTTCGAGGAAGCGGATTTCTTCATCCGCGACTTCCGGAGCTCGGGCGCGCTGGAACACGCCATCCTCTTCCTCAACCTCGCGAGGGATCCCTCGATGGAGCGCGTCACGACGCCGAAGATCGCGCTGACCGCCGCGGAGTATTTCGCCTTCGAAAAAGACATGCATGTCTTGGTGATCATGAACGATCTGACGAACTACTGCGAAGCGTTGCGCGAGATATCGTCGGCCAGGCGCGAAGTCCCGGGCAGGAGGGGCTACCCGGGCTATTTGTATACCAACCTCTCGCTGCTGTACGAGCGCGCGGGGCGGATAGCGGGGAAGGCGGGATCGATTACGCAGATCCCGATCCTCACGATGCCGGAAGGCGACATCACCCACCCGATACCCGATCTGACGGGGTACATCACCGAGGGGCAGATCCTCCTGTCGCGCGAGCTCTACGACAAGCGCGTCACCCCGCCGATCGATGTCCTGGCCTCCCTCTCCAGGCTCAAAGACAAGGGGATCGGCGAGGGGAAGACCAGGGGGGATCACGCCGGCGTGATGAACCAGGTTTTCGCGGCCTATGCCCAGGGGAAGAACGCCCAAGAGCTGGCGGCGATCCTGGGGGACAGCGCGCTTTCGGATCTGGACAGGGACTACGCCAGGTTTGCCGATGCGTTTGAGCAACGGTTTCTCAAGCAAGGATTCTTTGACAACCGCTCAATCGCCGACAGCTTGACGATATCATGGGACATCCTCTCCATCTTGCCGGAGGGCGAACTCAAGCGGATAGGCGGGGAGTGGATCCAAAAGTACCACCCCGGGAATCTTTTCGGGAATATTACCGGGAATACTGCCGGGAATACTTCTTGGGAGGCGGGAAAATAAAATGAGCGTGACGCCCACCAGGATGGAGCTGGCGAAATTCAAGAAACGCTTGCGGGCTTCCCAGGAAGCCCACAAACTCTTAAAAGACAAGCAGGATGAGCTGATGCGGCGGTTCATTGCCCTCTCGCGGGAGACCAGCCGGATCCGAAGGCATGTGGACGCCTCCCTCAAGGCGTTTTCCGCCCAAGCCGGGCTCTCGGTGGCCGGGTTCCCCTACCATATGGTGGAAAATCTTTTCTTGGTCAAGGAAACCCTTGTCTCCGCAGACATCAAGCAGAAAAACTGGATGGGCGTCCCCATCGTCGATATAGAGTACGAAGTCCAGGCGGCGAAACCGTCCAGCGCGCTGATCTCCAGCCCGCTGCTCTCAAAAACCGGGCGCGACATGCGCAGCCTGCTCCCCTACCTCCTTCGGCTGACCGTCGCGGAGAAGAACTGCCATATCCTCTCCCAGGAGATCGAAGCCCTGCGGCGCCGGGTCAACGCGCTGGAACATATGATCATCCCGGACCTCATGGAGAATATCAAGACGATCCAGCTCAAGCTTGGCGACATGGAAAGGGACACGATCACAAGGCTGATAAAATTCAAGGCTTTGAAGGGGTAATGCCTATCAGCGCGGTCTACTATATGTTTTTAAGAGCTTCAATTTCATCGAGAGTTAAGCCCGTCGCTTTTGTAATTGCATCAACCGGCATATCCATCAATAAAAGATTCCGAGCAATATTTTCTGTGGCTTCCGTTTGGCCCTCGCGCCTTGCCCCGCACATCATGGACGCAATGTCACGCCTCGACTTTTCGCGTTCCTCGTAAAGCATACGTGTACGCTCGTCAGCCGACAGTTCTTTGAGAACGCCGACGGCTTTTCGCATCTGCGGGCTTCTTTGTGCCAGCATATCCAAGACCTCCCCATCGTCTGATTTGATAAATTTCATCCAGTACCATAGTTCTGTGCTGTCCGCGTCGGGCGGCAGCTTGGAAAGCTCCAGCGTGTTTATCTCGGTCAAGTCGGTAAACTCCGCGCCGTCCTTGTCCGAGCGGTAGCGGAATTGGTTGTGGTAATGTTCATTCTCAGCAACAAGGATATAGTCCGTGATTATGATGGATACCACTCTCTTGATAACCGAATAATCCTGCCCGGAGGACATCTGCTCTGTTACCATTTTAGCCTGATAGTAGACAGAGCGTTCTTTCATCTCCGGGATAAACCAAAGCTGGACTTCCACATGGACAACGCGCCCGCTTTTCGTGTGGACTTTCACATCGAGTATACCGTATTTGTCGTTCTCGGATTCTTTTTTCACATGAGGGTCAACGATGGTCAGGCGGTCGTATTCCTCATCGGGAATATCCAAAACGGCTTTGAGAAAATCCGCAAGAATATCCACGTTGCGCTGGTCGCCAAAAATCAGCCTGAATACAAAATCTGATTTAACAGGCAACAGCTTTTCTTTGTAGTCCATGGCCATCAACCCCCCGCAATAATATTTGCGATTCGCCATCGTCAATTCTGGACAAATTGTGAAGTCGCAAAGCGCGTCAGCGCATCCATGCCGCCGAGAGGCGGCACTTTGTCGGCGCAACCGTACCCCGGCCCCGCTGCCGGCGTTCATATACGTTATCTTTATTATACCACCGTGAGGCAACCGCCGCAATAGAGCTACAATTTTTTCCTAACATCGCTGTGCGCTGGAACATATGATCATCCCGGACCTCATGGAGAACATCAAGACGATCCAGCTCAAGCTTGGCGACATGGAAAGGGACACGATCACAAGGCTGATTAAATTCAAGGCTTTGAAGGGTTCGTAAGGGCGATCGGGTACGGTCGCCCGGACATCCGCGCCCGGTCGCTACCCCGCGCCCGTCCCCGGTCGCCCTGCCACCCCGCTCCCCGGTCACCCGGACATCCGCGCCCCGCCACCCCGCCTCCAGTCTCTAACTGTTAAATACTGATGAACAGCACAAATAAATCACGCCGTTATTATACAAAATGACACATAGAATTGACATATAGCAGAGGTGAGATATAAATGCAACGCAATACTAACAAGGCTACACTAGATGCAATAAATATGCAACACATTATGTAAATAATTAAACAATGCTATAACATTGTGACGCTAAATCATAAGAATATACAATTCCGAGTAAAGATAGGGAAATTACTAGATTTTACACAATAAGCACAATAAATATTAAGCACGATCGTATGTTTATATGAAATGCATACGATCGTGCTACTTGTTTAAACTTTTTTAAGAAACGAACTTGACAACAAAGACACGCTCGTTTATAATGAAAATAGTCTTCACAATATGCTTTAATTGCCATAAAATGGGCTGTCGCCTGGCAGAGTATGCCAACATATTTGTACATTACTTGTTAATCGTGTGTATTAATTAATTTTTTTTGCATTATATCGATCTACTGGCACAATGGGGTTGCACTTTTGCAGAAATCATCTTAGAGATTGGTTCGAATGGGTTAAGGAATGAGGGCTATGGATATGGGTGTGGGAAGAAGGATCGCCAAACTGTTGGTGATAATAATAATAGCAGTCGCTTTGTTTGCGTTGGCGATGGCGCCGGGCGGTGTGGGGTCTGTAATGGGCAGTCCGGACACCGTGCCGGGGCTATCGCCGTTATCTTTGTACGCGCAATATGAGAACGGTACGCTGCTCGACGAGGGAGTCCTGATCTACTACACCGTCGCCGAACTCAAGCTGCTATGCGGCGCGGCTGTGACCAATGGCAGCCTCTTCGACGCGGACACCCAGACCGAGGTCTTGGCACAGCTGCCCTTCTCCGAGCCGGTAGGCCTCCAATTTATGGATAAATACGACGGAACCGTCTGGTACCTTGTAGACACGGTGCGCACCATCTATGAGGATACGGAGGCGGTTTTGCCAGAGCCGTCGGTGGCCTATCTGGTGACCAACAAGGGCGTGACCGGCCTCCAGTTCATCTTCATCACCCGAAATGACGAACAGTTCTCCGTGCATATCGACACCTACGACACCAGCGCCACGGTGAAGACCGCGCTGACCGAGTATTCCGAGATTCCCGCCCCCG